>Ga0137397_10002346_pt1 | contig 13242 bp, 9 predicted proteins | sample czorhiz116metaG_FD_106658 | JGI IMG/M metagenome (GOLD analysis project Ga0137397, IMG submission 106658) | Vadose zone soil microbial communities from Angelo Coast Range Reserve, California, USA - czorhiz1.16 metaG | ecosystem: Environmental > Terrestrial > Soil > Vadose zone | place: USA... | reverse complement strand
CCATTGGTTTCCTTGCGTGTCGACTCTGTCGAGTTTACAAGAGGGCACGGGATGGGTGAATGGAAAGCCCAAGTCAGCTTTCGGGTCCGCCAAGCTTTTCGAGACGAGCTTGCGGCGTTTGCTGCTCAGGAGAAGCGCACGCTTGGAAATCTAGGCGAGCTGATTTTGGAATGGGGCTTTGAGCAACTGAAGGCCGTCGGATCCACACACCGACTGCTCAAATGCAAAATTCAGGTGGCTCCTCGCCAGCAGAAGGAGCCGTGAAAGCTGCTCGTGAATCGTGTTCGTGGAGACTCGCGATTAAGCAGCAAACCCAGCCCTTTTCCGCCGCATTGAATCCATTCCAACCGAGTGCATTCCCGTTTTTAAACCTTTTCTTTGTTTTCTCAGCGGAGCGCAGGTGAGCTCGTTCACTACAACCCGGTTCCCAACCTTTCCTCTGACCAAGAGGCCTGAGGGTCAGGGCACTGACTTTGGGGCACCGGGTGGCCCCCTCGCGGATGAAGACTTGCTGGCAGGGCTTCTCAGCGGCGACCAGGAAGCTCTAGGCCTTCTCTTTCAACGCTACGAGCGAGTCGTTCGTAGCGTTGCCACCCGTATCCTTCGTGATACCGTGGAGGCGGAAGATCTCCTTCAGGACCTGTTCATCTTCATTCAGCGGAAGTGCGGCATCTTCGACAATTCGAAGAGTACCGCCCGCTCCTGGATTATCCAGATGGCGTACCACAGGTCGATCGAGCGGCGCCGCTACCTCACCAGCCGCCAGTTCTATGCGCGGATGGAAATCGAGAGCAACGCCAATCACATGGTCGGAACACCGACCACAGAGAGCGATTATTCCGCAGAAGCAGTATTTGGGCGTAATGGTCTAAGCAAGGTGCTCAAGTCTCTGTCGGAGGATCAGCGTGAAACTTTGCGCCTGCACTTCTTTGATGGTTATACCCTTTCGGAAATCAGCCAAGAGTTGGGCCAGACCTTAGGAAATGTCCGGAACCATTACTACCGGGGTCTGGATAAGTTGCGGAAGCAGATGTTCGGGAATACTGTGCCCATAGAACAACGGCATGAGAAATAAAGCAGCCAATCCGGAAGGCGACGGTTGGTCGGAAATGGAACCACACGACAGATTCCTCGAGCTGTGCGCCATTTCGACCTCGGGCGACTTGACCGAGGAAGAACAGAAGATCCTGCAGGGACACCTCGCGGAATGCCCGGACTGCCGGCAAGCTTTGAAGGAATTCGAGGCTGCCGCCGGTGTCGGCATGCCTTTGCTTCATGCTCACCTGTCTGACCCTGAATCCTTGGAGCCAGCCTCGAACTCCGCCGAAGTCGGAAAAGCAACTCCGGCACATGCGACTGGGCAAAGGGAAACACCACACGAAGAACGAGAACCAATCGAACAAATGATCGGACTGAGATTCCCGCATCGAAACAGCGACCGTCACATGCAGGTGAATTGGAATTACGTGTGGATGCCATTCGCAGCCGCTGTCGTGCTCACGGCCGCTTTGGGCATTTATTCCTTTCAAGTTGGCGAGCGCAGAGGCCAGGAGGTTCGGGTAACGCCCAGCACTTCCAGCGCGAAAGTCGATGTTCTCCAACAAACGATAAGCGACGCGGGGCACGACCGAGAAATCTTGAAGGCGCAGCTCGCCGGTCGGGACCGCATGATTGCTGAGCTGCGGCGCCAGATCGCAGACCAGACCGCGACTCTCGACGAGATGAAGAGTGCGCAGATCCATTTGGAGCATTCTCTCCAGAGTGATGAGGCCGCAAAGCAGCTAGTGACTCAAGAGCGAGGCGCTCTTTCCCAGCGGCTTGAGATCGCTCAGGCCTCCTTACAGAAGACTCAGGCGGACTTTGATTCCCTGCGGCTACAGCGCGCACAGGCTGAATCGAAAGCCGACAGTTTAGAGGCGCAAATCAGGGATCTCCATGGCCAGCTTCGCGATCAAGAACAGGAGCTTGGAAAACAGCAGGAATTACTCGCCCACGACCGGGATATCCGCGACCTGATGGGAGCCCGGGACCTTTACATTGCCGAGGTCTATGACGTCGCGCGCGATGGGCAGACGCAAAAACCGTATGGCCGGGTCTTCTACACCAAAGGAAAGTCTCTCGTTTTCTACGCGTATGATCTCGACCAGCAAACTGGGCTTAAGAGTGCCAGCACATTTCAGGCATGGGGCAGCCGCGGTCTCGATAGACAACAGGCGACAAGCCTTGGCGTCTTCTACGAAGACAATGCGGCCAAGAAACGATGGGTAGTGAAATTCGATGATCCGAAGAAGCTCGAACAGATCAATGCCGTCTTCGTGACGGTCGAACCAAATGGCGGAAGCCACAAGCCAAGCGGGAAGCCGCTCCTCTTTGCCTACTTGAAAGTTGACCCGAATCATCCCTAGTCATGGTTTTTCAACAGCCGTTTCGAGATATCAGGATCGTTGTCGTACCTAGAGAGTGATACAAGCGTCGGAATCTCCTGCGTAGACCAGATATGTGTGCCCAAATCCGTTTGCCACAGGAGAGATAGCGTGCGTGAAGTCACCTTCTTTCTCATCTTGAGTCTGCTCTGCGTTGCCCCAGCGGGCGCGCAGTCCCCTAGTGCGACGATCAACGGCATCGTTCTTGATCCCTCAGGCGCGGCAATAGCGGGTGCCCAAGTTGTCGTCGTGAATGATGCTACCGGAGTTCAGTCCACCACCAAGACGAACGCAGAGGGGATCTACGTTGTGCCCAACCTTCCCCCGGGACCGTATCGCGTTCAGGTGTCAAACAGCGGATTCAAGACCATCATCAAGCCCGACATTGTCATTCATGTTCAAGACGCGCTGGCGATCAACTTTACTCTGCCAATCGGTGCTGCCTCTGAGATTGTCACGGTTCAGGGCGGTACACCCCTTATCAATACTCAGGATGCGGCCGTAAGCACAGTGATTGACCGCCAATTCGTTGAGAGCTTGCCTCTGAACGGTCGCAGCTTTAACACACTGCTTCAGTTGACGCCTGGTGTTGTCATCACTCCAGCGAATTCGAGCCCTGGGCAGTTCAGCGTCGCAGGTCAACGGACGGACGCAAACAATTTCACGGTGGATGGGGTGTCAGCAAATTTTGGAGTCATCGCGGGCTTTTCCGCAGGTGGCTCCGGGACTGGCACAACACAGGCATTCAGCGCGTTAGGAGGGACGAGCAGTCTGGTATCGGTGGATGCATTGCAGGAGTTTCGCATTGAGACTTCGTCCTTTGCTCCTGAATTTGGCCACACACCCGGTGGACAGGTCATTCTTACCACGCGATCTGGCACCAATGACTTTCATGGCGGAGTATTCAACTACTTTCGCAACGACGTAATGGATGCCAACGATTGGTTTGCTAATCGGTCGGGAATTCCCCGCGCACCGGAGCACCACAACGATTTCGGTGGCTTCTTGGGCGGACCTATCTGGAAGAGAAAGACATTCTTTTTCTTCTCTTACGAAGGTGCGCGGTTGGATGAGCCGCAAACCCAAACGAGCCAAGTTCCATCTGAGTGGGCCAGGACAATTGCCGCCCCGCCGGCGCTCGCCCCCTTCCTGAATGCCTATCCCCAGCCAAATGACAAGACGGTGACATCCGGGGTCTATACATCTCCATTTACCGGCACTTTTGCGAATGGCGCGACTCTAAACGCAACAAGCGGTCGCATCGACCACAGCTTCAATGACCAGTTCTCGATCTTCGGTCGATACAATAATGCACCTTCGCAAATCGAAGGCCGAGGAGGCAGTGCGACGGCCTTGAGTGTGCTGGAGACCACACTGACGAACACCCAGACAGTCACCGTGGGCGCGAACATGCTGTTCGGTCGACGCCTTACAAATACCATTCGCGGAAACTACTCCTTGCAGACTTCCAATTTAAACTTTGACCTGACGTCTTTTGCCGGAGCGGTTCCTTTGCCGCCGAGTGCATACCTTAATTCTCTCTCAAGTTCCGACACCGAATTTGCGCTCGGTATCGGCGGTTCATTCCTTGTTACCGGTCCGACAGGCCGAAATCGCGGGAGACAATTCAATATCCTCGATGACGTAAGCGTTGTTCTCGGCGCACATCAGCTGAAATTTGGATTCGACTCTCGAAACATTTTCCTCGATGTCAATCCCTTCCATCAACGAGTTCAGTACAATGCGCTGAGCGTTCAGGCGCTCGTTTCAACGGATAGCGCCAGGACTTCGACTTCAACATTTCGACCATCGCAAATTAGGACTCCCTCGTTTTCCCTCTATGGTCAAGACACCTGGAGGGTCAACTCGAGAGTGACTCTGACTTACGGAGTCCGATGGGAAGTGAACCCCGCGCCGTCCGGTCGCGGTTCGACATTATTGTTAGCTTGGTCGAATGTGAGTGATCCAGCGGCAATTACGCTCGCTCCACAAGGAAAGCCGCTGTGGAACACCACCTACGGGAACTTCGCCCCGAGGTTTGGTCTCGCCTATAGCCTTACTCAAAATCGGGATTTCATCTTGAGGGCCGGAGGAGGGGTATTCTACGATCTCGGCGTGGGGGCATCTTCCCTGCTGGCGACGGACTTTCCCAACGGTGCCCGCGGCACTCCTGCGACGGTCTCTGTGCCGGTGCCCGATTGGACCCCCTATCTGCCGCCCCCTGTTTCACTCCAACCTCCCTACCCTAATGGCATCTACGCGTTCGCACCCAACTTAAAGCTCCCGCGCTCGTACCAGTGGAACGTCGCCCTCGAAAAATCTTTCGGCAGCAAGGAGGTTATCACGGCAACTTATGTGGGTCAGGCGGGAAGAGAGCTGCTGCGGCAAGAAGCCCTGTACCAGCCTAATGCCAACTTTCTGGGTGACTTTCTATTGGATCAGAATAATGCGCGGTCGAATTACAGCGCCCTTCAAATACAGTATCGGCAGCCGATGTCGGCACGATTGCAGGTCCTTTTGAGCTACAGTTGGTCGCATTCTTTGGACAATGCGTCAAACGATGTCGTCGCAGGCCTGTCGAACACGGTGATTTCAGCGGCGAGTGACTATGCATCGTCCGATTTTGACGTACGGCATAGCTTTTCTGGGGCTCTCACGTACTCTATTCCGGCGGCAGCGAAATCCGGGCCATTGGCTCTCTTCACGCGAAACTGGTCCGTTGACGCGATCATTGTGGCAAGGCGCGGATTCCCGTTTAATGCCATCGTCATCAGCGAATCTCCGGATCCCGGTGGATCCGCAGTGACCCGTCCTGACATCGTCCCCGGGCAGACCGCATGGATAACCAACTCCGCCGCACCGGGAGGCAAGAGCCTCAATCCAAATGCATTTTCCGTTCCTTCAACCGCAAGACAAGGGACGGAAGGACGCAACAACATCGCGGGCTTTGGACTGACACAGGTCGATCTCTCCGTCGCTCGAAACTTTTCCATTACTGAACGACTCAATCTCCAGTTCCGCACAGACGCATTCAATCTGTTCAATCATCCCAATTTTGCCAATCCGGCCTTTCCGGCGATCGAACTAGGGCCTCCCTTCCTTCAGTCGCTCTCAATGTTGAATCAATACCTTGGAGGGCTAAACCCCCTCTTTCAGCAAGGTGGCCCACGGTCGCTCCAGCTGTCCCTAAAACTCAAATTCTAGAGACGATCACTATGAGCATTCTGCCTTGGCCGCTCGTGAGCGCTACACGTCCAACTTCAGTCGCCAAAATGGGAGGCTTGATGGAATTGCGCTTCCGTCAATTGCGCACGGGCCGCATATCCAGACATTTTGGTGGTTTGGCGGGAATCTCGTTGTCCGGACCAGCCCCTTGCGGGAAAGGAATCTATACACTTTATACGCGACTGGAGAAGACTCTAGCCATCGGTACGTTCAAGTTCGGCATCTTCTGTTTGCTCTTAATTTCAGCCTCTGTGTCGGTTCTTGGTCAAAGCAGGGAAGGTGCCGGTTTTGACCCACTGCCTGTATCACTTCCAAGTCTCGAAAATGCTCCACAACGGCCGGTGACGAGCATGGATATTCTCACCATCAGAGATATTCATGGCCTCAGTATTTCCCCGGACGGCAAAGACGTGGCTTTCGTCGTGGGACAAGCCGTTTATGCCAGCAATAGTTACCGCACGGCTCTGTTCGTCGTGGGAACCGCGCCTGGCAGCGTTCCCGTGAGCCTTGGTTCTGCAGGCGTTCCCCACTGGGACGAAATCAACCAATGGGTCTCAGACGCTCCCCAGTGGTCACCGGACAGTCTTTACATTACGTATCGAATGCGCATGAACAACGCCGCGACATGGCAGATATGGCGTTGGAGTCGGAGTGGTGGTGTACCCGTGCGATTGACGCATGCCGATGGAGACATAGAGAGCTATCAATGGTTGGATAATGGCGCGGAAATCGCTTTCACCCTTCAAAGATCACACGATTCTTCCGAGGTGCGAGAACTATCCGATCACGGAATTCTGTATGACGGAACCATGGAAGCATGGCAATGCAGACCAGTGGTAACCGAGGTTTTGGCAAGACAAAGGCACAAGGCGGAGACCTGGATCCATGAAATCACGACGGGTGAAGAAAGAAAAGCAACAGCAGACGAGGCCAAATCATTGGCACGGGGGGCCAATGAGCTTATCGAACAGATGAAAACTGGTGGTCAGATACCCAAAGAAAAAAGCGTCACGGACGCTGAGCTTTCGCCAGACGGGAAGATGGTCGCATACAAATATTTCATCAGCGATCCCAAATCCTTCCAGAGGCGCCGGTGGGGATTAACGCTGAGATCTATGAGCAAAGGAGCTCTCGAAGAATCTGACTCCGAGGCGGATTACATATCTCAGTACTGGTGGAGCCGAGACGGCAACAAGGTCTATTACATAAAGCACTCGCTGGATGGGCGCTCTCCAGTGCTCATGATCTTCCCGGTAGGGGGACCTCCGCGAACGGCATTCACGAATTCGGAATTTCTTAATGACTGCTCCCTGGACAGAAACGAACGAGCGGCGGCCTGCACGCGACAAAGCAACGCATCGCCACCGCAGATAGCTCTGGTGACCCTGGCGAGCGGAAGCGTGCGGACCTTGGTGGACCTGAATCCGGAATTCAAAAGCATCGAACTGGCGGCAGCCTTTCGAGTGGAAGGAACGAACAAGTATGGGGATTCGTGGTGGGGCTATGTCGTGAAGCCTCCAGGCTATGCCGCCGGGAAACGGTATCCCCTGATCATCACCACCTATAGAAGCGGCGACTATTTCTTGCGCGGTGCGTCGGGCGACGAGAACCCCATACAGGTCTACGCAGCTCATGGTTTTGTGGTTTTGAGTTTCGACATTGGCCCCGTTCGAAATCACCGCACCGGCGATTTCCAGGACAACCTGCTGGAGTGGGCGTCTCCGGTTGCTAGCCTGGAAATGGCGATTCAACGGCTGACGGCTTTGGGGACAATCGACCCAACAAGAGTTGGTATTTCTGGGTTTAGTCACGGCGCTACGATTGTGGGCTACGCGGTAACTCATACAAAGCTGTTCAAGGCGGCCATTGGCCCCGCGGGCTATAACCCTGAATTCTTCTACATGGCAAGCAATCAATGGCGCAAGAATTTCGCTGCCTGGGGCTTAGACGGTTGGCCGGAAGGAAAGTCCAGGTCCAACTGGCAGGTACTTTCGCCAGTGCTTAATGCCGATAAGATAGAAACCCCGCTGCTAATCAACGCCGCTGAATCTGAATATCTCACTAAATTGTCTATGTTTAATTCTCTCATCCAGTTGGATAAGCCCGCTGAACTGTTAATTTATGCAAACGAGCTCCACGTAAAAAATCAGCCGAAACACCGATACGAAATCTACGAACGGAATCTGGACTGGTTCATGTTTTGGCTCATGGGTGAAGAGGACCCTGTTCCGGACAAGAACGAAATGTACAAGCGCTGGCATCATTTGCGCGAGCTGCAGGAGAAGGCGCGAAGCCTCCGGGATGCCAAGTCGCCCTGAGGGCTTGGTCCTACTGTTCTTGGGAGCATATTAGTGCCAGGGTGCTGGGCAAGGGGAGCACCCCGGCAGTTCATTTACTCGTCTGACTCATAGGCCGAGATCGTCTCGAAGCCAGTTTGAGGATCATCGACGCCGGATGTTGCCTTCGAACTGCCCTGAATCGCGACTAGAGCCTCGGTCACGTTGCTAATGCTTGGCTTTGCGTAGTTCATGGATTCTCACCTCCTTTCTCTTTAGGTTTTCTCAGCTGAGATCGTGGTCGCACAGAAACTCAATACGTTGTCTCGCCTTGTTCCGTTTCGACCAAGACGTGCAAACGCCCAATTCTGAATCGACGCGCCGATTTTTTGGCCAGTCTTCGAATGATTTAATCGATCTTCCATAACCTTGGCCAAGTGCATCACCGGACACTCGATTCGATCGCAGTCACGTCCTCGATTTGGGAAATCGATTGGTTAGCCACCGTCTCTCCCGGGCATACCAAGCAGGATAAAACGCCTCGTGACTTAAGATTTCTGAGCCAACGTTCGATTCCAAGCGTCCGCATCAACCGAACGACTTCAATTTCCTGGCCCTCCCGAGCCTTATGCAGGGCGTCAGAAAACCTCTCGGCGTCCACAATGCCGAGGGACTTGGTGACCATGCGCTGAGTTATCTCCAACAGGCTGCTCCAGTCTGTAGAGATAGCTATCCTCGGCGCACGAACAACCAGCGCCTTCCGTTTTCTGTTCAGCAACTCAATCGGTACTATTCCGAGGAGCGCACGGCGCATGAGGGAGCGACGCTGCCCAGGGCGGACGAGCTGCTCTCTCGGAATTGCATTCAGGAATTCGAGAAGACTCCGGTCGAGATAGGGGTAGCGCCTTTCGCGAGGCGGATCTAACAGCGGGGTAGTACACCCCAGTTGCCTTCGCAACGCATTCAGCGTGATCATGTTTTCCTGAAAGCTCGGCAGAGGCCCAAAAACACTGAGCCTGCATTCATAGCCTTTGAGGGCCGCGAGATTCCGTTTGACGAAGTGGGGATTAAGCCAGACAGCCGGCCGCTTGTGATTGGAAACGCCTAGGAACCCAGGAGAGAAAAATCCTTTGGCGCTCTCACAGAACAGATGGAACCAGGGTTTTCTCTTGTCCAGAGCCCAGGCTTTTAATTGATGCGCCAGAGTCTTGAATCGAGCTCTTGCGAGGAGATCCTCTAGTTCGAGTGTGGGCGTTGGCACACCGCCCATGACTTCGTCTCCGCCGATGCCGGAGAGCACGACGCGATTACCTTGGGAGGCCATGCATTCCGCGTACCGCTTGGCCGATTCGTAGGAGCGATCCGCGGAGCCCGGGGTACCTGCAAAGTGACTGCCCTCCGTCCGGAACCTAAAGGATTCATGAGAGCCACAATCAATGTGCCAGCCAGCTCGGCCGCGCTTTTCCTCAACCTTGGTGAAATAGGGACGCTCGTCCCAGCTGGGCTCGGAGTTGTCGTAGTAGGAGAGGGTGTCGAGGCGCGGGGTTTCGGCGCTGCCTCGGCCGATGATAGTGTCCGCGATGCATACGATGGAGGAGGAGTCCATGCCGCCGCTGAGTTCGGCGAGGATGGGACTGTCCGAACGAAGCCTGCGCCGAACGGCTTCGGCGAAAACGGCGCGGAAGTGCTCTTCATATTCCCCATCGGTGCGATAGTGGATCCTCCTGCCCGGATCGAAATCCCAATACTGGCTGACCATGTGTTTCCCTGGCCCTATGAGTACCGACGAGGTCGGCGGGACGGAATGGATCCCAACGTACGGAGTCAGGTGAGTCGCTGGGAAAAATGACAACCAGCCGGCGATATATTCTTCCTCGAGCGCGAAGGATTTTCCGGCTAGCAAGACCAGGGGATCGAGGATCGTGCTCCAGGTGACCTGATTACTGTCCAGCGAATAGTAAAGATGGTGCGTCCCGATGGGGTCCTTCGCGAGAATCAGCGACCGGTCACTCGGATTCCAGATGGAAAGGGCCCAGTCCCCGAGGAGCTTCGCAAAGCAGGCAGTTCCCCACCGTTGGTAAGCTGCCGCAACGATGGAGACGTCGGTAGATGCTGTGGTCAGAATATCCCTCAACTCTCGGATGAGCTCGGCACGGTTGTCCAGGCGGCCGTCCCAGGTGAGGACCGCACCGGAAGGCGTGATGTGCGGCTGTGCCTCGCTCCGTGATTCCTTAGTTGTATGGAAGGCACGAAAAAGGATTTCAACGCTATCCTTTATATAAGCCCCTCCCCCGTCCGGGCCGTAAGGAGCGATCATCCCTTCGGCTTTTGCCAGGTAGTCCCGGTCCGCCGGCCGCCCCTTGAAGTTCCATCTTCCGAATTGCACGCTCACGCTGTGTCTCCGTTTTGTGAGTCCTTCTTCAGCACCTGTCGAGCACCGCGTATATCTCTGCGGTGTATGGCTTGTCGTTAACGACGCGGCCGTCCACTTCGACCCAGGCGTGCGCCTTGAACGGCATCTGCTGGGCACCAATGACCATTTGGGCGGCTATGCCATAGCATCTTAGGAGACACGCTGTGGCTGCCGATCGCTGCAAGCACAGCGCCTCCTTCCAGTACCAGATACAAGCCAGGTCCACGGCAAAGCAGATCTGTTCGATGGCCACCGCGGCCTCCGCCTTTTTGCCGGTCGGGTAGCGGCGGACCTTGTCGTAAAGAGCTGTGAAATTCCCGTGCGCGAGATACAGATCGAAACGGATCAGCAACAGGTACGCTTCGAGCCCAAGAAATGACATGGCGAACTCCCTTCCCCGTTCACACGGGCAGTTGCAGCTGGTCGCAAAGAAAGGCCATTCGATCGGTCAATGCATCGATTCGCACGCTCAAAGGGAGGACCGGTGAATGCCCTCGGAATTGGGTGTAGTCCAGAAAGATTGGATACGGAGAAGCGTTAGCCGTTTGCAACCGCGCCGTCATTTTTCGCGCATGCAAAGGATTGCAGTTGCGGTCGGCATCGCCGGAAATCATCATCGTCGCCGGATAAGAAACGCTGTCACGCACCTGGTGATACGGCGAGTAACGGCGTAGCGCTTCGAAATCTTCCTGGTTTTCTGCGGTCCCGAACTCTTCACCCCAGACATGCGCATTGTCGAAGAGGTGATAGCGCAGCATGTCGAGTATCGGCACCATGCAGACAACAGCCCGGAACAAGTCGGGTCGTTGCGTCATCGCGGCGCCTACAAGTAGCCCAGAGTTTGAGCCACCGAAGATGGCCAGCTTGTCTGGATGTGTTCGTCCCGTTTGAATGAGCCATTCGGCCGCCGAGAGGAAATCGTCATAGGCCGTCTGCCGATTGCGCCGCTTGGCTGCGTCATGCCATGCCGCTCCGAACTCCGACCCTCCCCGGATATTCGGTAAGGCGAAAAGACAACCCCTCTCGACTAAGAAAGCAACAAAGACGCTGAATTGCGGCGTCATTGATACGCCGTATCCCCCGTAAGAGGTCATGATGGCCGGATGGCAGCCGCCCGCGATGGCCTCCTTGCGGCCCACGAGGCACATCGGAATTCTTGTTCCGTCTTTGGACGGATACCAGATCTGTATGTGGCTGACGTCTGATGGCCCAATAGGAGCGATTCTTTTTGCCCACAGGTCGCACTCTTTTTTCTCCGGGGAATAGCGAACGATGCGGATCGGATCCGTGAACGATTCCCTCTCGAGGAACACTTCGTCGCATTCGGGGGATGCGCCGGCGATCCGGAAGGTCTCCTCTGGGTTGACGGTGACCTCTTCGGTCTTCCGGCCAGAGAAGTCGAATACACGGATGTGACGGTCCATGCCCGTCGAAGCGAGAATTACGATGCGATCGGCAGCCACTGCCCATTGCAGAATGCGGCTGTCGTTCTCGGGAATTAGATCCATCCACTCAGGCTCAGCGCCGGTCCGGAGCCGCAGTTCCACGATCCGCAGATTCGGCGCGTTGCGGTTGGTGATGGCAAGGATTCTGCCGCGAACGAGTAGCGGCCCGAAACTGTAGTCTGCGTCTCTGAGGATGTGTTCCGGAGCGGTTTCGCCTTCCCACGGCTGCAGATAGAAATCCGTGCGCGTTTTCTCGAGGAAGCGGTAGACGAGGAACCCGATCCTCGTCGCGTCGGAAGTGAGGCCGAGCCTGACCTTTTCCCCCTCACCCGCGAAGAAGATCTTCTGGTCCTCGCTGAACTCGGTGCCGAGTAGATGGTGGAAGGCCGCCCGGCGATATGGCTCCTGTCCGTTTGCCGGTTCGTGGACATAGCAGAAACTCTCTCCGTCCGGCGCGAATGCGAAGCCGCGCAAATAGCCGCGCGGAAGTACGTCCGGCAGTGTTCGCCTGCTTTCGATTTCGAGGAGCTTGAAGGTCCCGGTGCGTTCCCCGCCTTCTTTGACCTCGAAGAGCAGCAGCCGTCCGTCCAGTGAAACGCGGAGGGGCTTCACGGCGGTGTATTTCCCGGCGCCATGTTCGGCGGGGTCTACTAACACCTGATCTTCTCCACCGGCTCCTACCCTCATGCAGATACATGGCTGCTCTTGGTCGGGTAGACGCTTTCGGAAAAAGTAGCGGTTCCCTGCTTTTTGGAGTGCGTCATAGCTTTCGACGGCGAGGAACTCGCGAATGCGCTCGCGGCTCTTCTGCCTCCCTGGCAAGTTGTCGAGATATTCTCGGGCGTATTGCGTTTGTTCTTCGATCCACTGGCGGGTGCGCAGCGAGTCCGGCTCTTCGAGCCACCGGTACGGATCCGTGACTGGAACTCCGTGAAGAACCTCGGTGACCGGTTCGATAGGTGTAAACGGGGGAGCCGAAGCTAGTCCAGGCACAGTTCGCTCCCCTCTACTGCGCGGACGGCGTCTCGATACATCCGCCGCGTGAGGCTGCGGAAGTAGCCAGCAAGTGCGGGATTCGAAACGGGGTCGAGCGTGCGCCAAGTAGCGCCTGCAATGGCGTGGGTAAACAGCGCAACCGGGGGAGCCGCGGCCATCGCCCGCCGCAGATCATCCGGAGAAAAGAAGGCTGCCCAAGGCCGCAAATAGGCGGCGCAGAGCCGCGAATCCCCGGCCGGCTCCTCGACGCCACCTCGTTCCATATGCCGGCGAAGATACTCGAAGGTGATCACTGAATTCGTGACGCAGCCCTCCGCCCAGTCGAGAAACACGCAGTGGTTCAGAGACACCAGAATGTTTCCGGGATTGAAGTCGATGTGGCCGAGGGTGTCCGGCAAGCCAAAGCTCTGAAGAAGCGAGCAAGCTTCCTTGAGCCCTTCCCCGAGAGACGCAAGCTCCGATTT
>Ga0137397_10002344_pt1 | contig 13249 bp, 10 predicted proteins | sample czorhiz116metaG_FD_106658 | JGI IMG/M metagenome (GOLD analysis project Ga0137397, IMG submission 106658) | Vadose zone soil microbial communities from Angelo Coast Range Reserve, California, USA - czorhiz1.16 metaG | ecosystem: Environmental > Terrestrial > Soil > Vadose zone | place: USA... | reverse complement strand
GATCGAGCTGCTCGTCGTGCGCCTTGAAGACGACGCCCATCCCTCCCGCGCCGAGCCTGCCCAGGATGTGGTAGTGAGCGATCTTGATCCCGATCAGGGTTTCCACGGCACCCCCGCCGAGCTTCAGGTGGGCTCGAGAGCGAAGAATCGTTTCGTGGGGAGAATCCCGGACACTACTCCTCGGGGGATGATGGCGCCAGTGGTAGTCCGTCGACTCTATTGCGGCAGGGAGAGGTGCATCCGTTCCATCAGCGCTCGAAACTGCGGGGCGCTCCGTACGGAATCGAATCGCTGATCGACTCCCAGCCAGACAAGGCGAGGGTCCCCTTTCTCGCAGGCGCGGGTGAGGGTGGCGAATGCCGACGCCGCTTCACCGGCGGCCAGCTGCGTGGCGGCGATGGCCACGGGAGAGGCAACCCCGCGGTCGGCGGCCTCGCGAAGGCTACCGAGCAACAGCCGGGCATCCGCGCTCCTCCCCGCCCGGGCCAGCGCGTAAGCGAGCTCTTCCTGTTCATACAAGGTCGGCGATGCGCCTCCGGAGCTTCGCAGGGCCGCGACTGCGTCCGCCGCCTTTCCCTGGAGCACGAGGGACCGGGCCTCATAGGCGCGAGCCACCCGCGCTTCGTCCCCCTCGCCCTTCTGGGCTCGACGGAACTGTGCCGCGGCATCGCTGACCCTGCGCGCGTTGAGGTAGGCGAGTCCCAGCTCGCTCGCGTACCGGGTGGAAAGAGGGTCGAGGCTCGCCGCGCGCTCCATCGCGTCCACCTCCTCGCGGGTCCGACCCTGCACGCCGAGATAGAGAGATCGTCTGTACCACGCCTCGGCGCTGCCGGGCTCGTACTCGAGCGCCCTCTCCAGCGCGGCGTTCGCGTGCGCCCAGTCCCAGCGGATTCCATACACGAACGCGAAGGCAAGGTGAGCCGATGCCTGAGTCGAGTCGATCTCGAGAGCCCGGGACGCCGTGGACACGGCACGTGGAAGCGCCTCCTCCGGCGAGAGATCGCCGTAGTAGAGCATCTGCGTATAGCAGTCCGCGAGTCCGGCGTAGGCCGGAGCGAAGGTGGAGTCCTTGTGCGTCGCCTCCGTGAAGTAGGCGAGGGCGCGGCGATAGTTCCGATCCGCCGCCAGGTTTCGCCCGAGAACGTAGGCGCGGTAGGCGGGAAGATCGACCGGCGGCCTCGCGTCCAGGCGCGCAAGCTCGGAGCGAACCGCCGGAAGGTGCAAGTGATCGGCGACGCCGCGAGCGATCTCGTAGTCCAGGGTCAGCACCTCACGAAGGGGGCGCTCGTACGCCTCCGCCCAGATCTGCCGGTCGGAGCGTGCGTCCCGGAGCTCCACGTTCACGCGTACCCGGCTCCCCATCTGGACCACGGAGGATTCGAGGACGACGTCGAGGGAGTTCTCGCGGGCCAGGATGGAGAGCGGCTTGTGCTCCCGGGCGATCGCCTTGCTCGTGGTCCGTCCCGCGACGTTGATGGAGGGCAGCCGCGAGAAGGTGTTGATGAGATCGTCGGTGAGCCCCTCCGCCAGAAACTGCTGCTCGGGCGCTCCCGATGCGTTGTTCGTGGGAAGGACGAGGAGGAAGCGGCGAGCCGGTGGCTTGCCCGTGAAGCCGGGAAACTTCCCAAGTACCGCGAGCAGCGCGATCCCCACGAGCGTGCAGAGGACGAGCACCAGCGAGGAGCGGAGCCTGCGCATTGCGGATGTGGGCGTCGAATCCCGGACCGCATCGAGCGCCGCGCGGATCTCGCTGGCGTGATGGTAGCGCTGGCCGGGATCCTTCTTGAGACAGCGGGCGATCACGCGCCGCAAGGAGAGTGGGGCTGATCCGGGGAGCGGCGCGGGATCCTCTTGCGTGATGGCGCGCTCCAGCTCGGGCAGCCCGCCCGAGGCGAGACGTCCCGAGAGGAAGGGATGCTTCCCGATCAGCATCTCGTGCAGCGTGACTCCCAGGGCCCAGAGGTCACTGCGCCGGTCCGGCGGCGCGCCTCGCAGGAGCTCCGGAGCCATGTACGCAGGCGACCCGGCGAACAGGCCGGCCGGTCCGTAGGTGCGGCTCAACGTCGACGTCGCATCGGACGGGACCGGCTCACGCACCGCAATTCCAAAATCGAGCACCTTGCTCAGCCCCGCATCGGTGATGCGGATATTTGCCGACTTCAGATCCCGATGAACGATGCCGGCATCGTGGATGGCCTGGAGCGCCGACGCGATCTGGATCCCGTAGTCGACGACGGTGCTCGGGGGGAGCGGGTGGTTTCGTATGGCGTCGGAGAGGGTCGTGCCTTCCACGTATTCCATGACGACGAAGACCCGGCCGTGCGATTCCCCGACATCGAAGATGGACGCGACGTTGGGATGCTTGATGGAGCACGCGATGCGGGCTTCGCTCAGGAGAATCCGGCGAGCGGTTTCGTTCGCGACCCGATTCTCATGGACGACCTTGAGCGCGACCACGCGGCCCAAGCGCTCGTCTTGAGCGCGGTACACGGTGCCCATGCCACCGGAGCCGATCCGGTCGAGGATCCGATAGTGCGCGAGGAGAGAACCGACGAGCCCGGGGCCCGGGTCGCCGCTCCACTGCTCCGCGAGGCGCGCGTGCGCCGCGGCGAGCCGTTCGATCCCGCGAAGCCGGCCGACAGAGTCGTGTAACCCCGGATTCCGGGCTACGTCGTCCCAGTTCACCGGAGTGTGGTCGGCGATGTCGCCGGCGAGCCGATGCAGCTCATCCTGCTCGTCCTGCTCCCGATCGCGCGGCTTCATTTCTCGACCGCCGCGTCGTCGCGCAATTCCTGCTCGAGGCGCACGATGGCGCGCACCACGAGCATTCGCGCGGCGTCCGGCGAGGGGGCCCCGAGCGCCTCGGCGATCTCCGCGTAGCTGAGGCCCATTTCGTTTCGCAGAATGAACGCTTCCTGCTGGTCCGCAGTCAGCCGCTCCAGGGCGGAGTCGTAGCGCTCCATGAATTCCCTTCCGATGGCGGCCTCGAGCGGCGAAGGGCCGGCCGATGGAAGCCCCTCGTTCAGCTCATCGGTGGTGACCGGCCGGGCTTTCGCGCTGCGGATCTGCATGCGGATCTCGTTGCGGAGGATCTGCCACAGGTAGGCGAGAAACGCTCCCTCACGCTTGGGTTGAAAGTCCTCGATCTTCCGGAGCGCCTTTTCGATCGCGGTCGAGACGATGTCGTCGGTGTCGGCCAGACCGCGGGCCAGGGCGGGAAGGCGACCGTGGGCGAGTCGCTTCATCACCGGGTAATAGGCGAGCGCCAGCTGATCTCGCGCCCGCGCATCGCCCGCCCAGATGCGGCGGAGGAGCATCGTGGTCGAGTCCACCAAGCGGGTGTCCTCATTGGTCTTTGGGGGTGGGTATGCCCGCTGGGGAGTATACCCGCGTTCGCCGTTCGCTTCAGCCACCAGGTGCATTGTTCCGGGTAGACACCACGGCAGCTGGGTAGCCCATGAGAGAGCCAAATCCATGAACGCACACTATTTGATCACGGGGGGCGCGGGCTCGCTCGGGAGAGAGATCACCGCGCGGATCCTCCGGTCGGAGCCGAGCGCGGAGATCGCGATCCTCGTAAGAGCACGGGATCCACGGGAGGCCGAGGTGAAATGGGCCGAGCTCGTTCGCTTCCTGGCGCACTACGGCCACGCGGCGAGCCTGGGCCGGGTGATCCCGGTCGTGGGTGACGTCGAGCGCCCGAAGCTCGGCCTCAGCGGGCCTGTCGCGGAGCGGCTCCGCCGCCGCACGACCCACGTCATCCACGCGGCGGCGAGCATCAACCTACGCATGTCTTTGGCCTTGGCCCGCGCGATCAATGTGGTTGGAACTCGAGAGGCCCTGACCTTCGCCGAGTCGTGTCCTGGGCTGGCTCGCTTCGTCCATCTCAGCACAGCCTACGTGGCGGGGGAGCGTACGGGGCTGATCCGCGAGGAGGAGGGCGACATGGGCCAGAGATTCCTGAACGCCTACGAGCAGAGCAAGTGCGAAGCGGAAACGCTCCTCCTCGACGCGGCACCACGCATTCCGCTGTCCATCGCGCGGCCATCGATCATCGTCGGAAATTCCGGTGACGGACGCACGTGCAACTTCGGGACACTCTACCGTCCGCTCCGGCTCATTGCGGAGGGATCGCTCCGGAGAATCCCGGGCGATCCGGACACCCCGCTCGACCTCGTTCCGGTGGATTACGTCGCCGATCGTGTGGCCGCGATCGCGCGGAGCCCGGAAGGGACCGGCGCGGTCTATCACATCACCGCGGGGCCCGAGCGCACCCTCCCGGTCGCCGAGCTGATCGGAACCATGGCGCGGCTCGCGGGGAAGGAGAGCCCGCGGTTCATCGCGCCCGACTTCGCGCCGTCGCGTGAGGCGGCGGCCGTGGGGCGGCATCACAGGATGGACGCCTTCTTCGCGTACCTCGCCGGGGCCAAGGCGTTCGACGACTCGGCGCTTCGCCGGGATTTCGCCATCCGGGAGTGTCCGGACCCCAGAGGCTACCTCCCGGCTCTCTACTCCTTCTGCGTGTCCACGGGGTGGGGCCGCGAGCTTCCCTGGGACCGATCCTCGATGGAGGTGGCGGCATGATCGCGCCGATTCTGGACCGCCCCGTCTTCGAGAAGCTCCTCTTCGCGCAGTCCTGGGAAGACCCGCGGCTGGACCAGGAGGCGCTGCGTGTGGGGCCCGGCCACACGGTCTTGTCCGTGGCGTCGGGAGGGTGCAACACCTTGTCCCTCTCCCTGGCGCGGCCGGACCGGCTGATCGCGATCGATCTGAACCGGGCGCAGAACGCGCTCCTCGAGCTCAAGATCGCCGGAGCCCGAACCCTCACGCATCGGCAGTACCTGGAATTGCTGGGGGCACGTCCGTCCGCGTTCCGGCGGACGCACTATGCGCGCATGCGGAGTGCCCTTTCCCGACGGGCGGGTGAGTACTGGGATCGCAACCTGGCGCTCATCGAGTCGGGCGTCCTGAGCGCGGGCAGGTACGAGCGATATCTCGGCGCGTTCCGCCACCTCCTCGGCCTGCTCGAGGGACGGAAGCGGATCGAGCAGCTCTTCGCGTCGCGGACACACGACGAGCAGGAGCGCTTCTATGAAGAGGAATGGAACACGGCGCTCTGGCGGCTGTTCTTTCGGATCTTCTTTTCACGGAAGGTGCTCGGGCTGGGCGGCCTGGACCCCGCCTTCTTCACGTACGTGGACGGCATCCCGGACTTCGGCGCCCACTTTCTCGAGCGCGCCCGCCATGCGCTCGTGGAGATTCCCATCCGCGACAACTATTTCCTGGCTCAGATCTGCTTGGGACGGTATCGGGAAGACTCCGCCATGCCGCCCTATCTCCGAGCCGAGAACTTCGACACGCTGCGTGAAACCGTGGATCGGATCGAGATCGTCACGGAAGAATTGGGGTCCTTCCTCACACGCCAGCCTGACGAAAGCATCGACCGGTTCAACCTGAGCAATGTCTTCGAGTGGATCCCCGCCGAGACCTTCGAGCGGGATCTTCTCGAGATCCACCGCGTATCGCGTCCGGGAGGACGGATCTGCTACCGGAATCTTCTCGTTCGCCGCCGCCATCCCGCGCACCTGGGCCATCTCTTCGATGCCGAGGATTCCCTCGCCGCCCAGCTTCACCGAAGCGACCGGTCGTTCGTCTACGCGCACTTCGAGGTCGCGCGCGTCTTGAAGCCGGCCGGAAAGGGAGTGTGACGGTGTTCCTTCGCTGGGGGTGGCCGTTCCTGATCCACTTGTGGACGCTGGCCGGGCTTGGATTCGCGATGCTCGCGGCACAGGCGATCGTCGATGGCAACCTGAGTGCCGCCATCCGTTGGCTTCTCCTGGTCCTGGTGGTGGACCACACGGACGGGACGCTGGCCAGGGCCTTCCAGATCCGCAAGCGCATCCCGGAGGTCTCGGGCGAGACGCTGGACCTGGTCACGGACGTGATCGGGTTGACCTTCGTCCCCATGCTCTTCTGCTGGAAGGCGGGCGTGTTCCTGCCGGGCTGGGGCGCGGGCCTCGCGGTGGCCGCGGCGGCGACGTGCAGCCTGAAGTACGGGATGAAGTCCTATGTTCTGACGAGCGGTCAGAGCCTCGGCGCCCCGCCGGCGTTCTTCTCCGTGCTCCTCTTCTGGTTCCTGGGCCTGCCCCCCGCGTGGGGAACCGCGTACACGATCGCGTTGATCGCGCTCTGCTGGCTACCGATCCGCTACCCCATCACCAGCCTCGTCACCACCCACTGGAAGCCGGGCTTCGAGAGCCTGATCAACTACCTCAGCTTCGCGGCGATGGTTCCGGCGCTGATCTGGGTTCGCGCGGCGCCCGTCGCGTTCTTCTGGGCGTTGCTCGCCGTGATGCTCTTTCACCTGTTCGTGGCCCCGGCGCTTCTCGCGGCCGGGCGGATCCGGCCCGGATTCCGCCGGGTCTATTAGGAGGATCGGTGATTCTTCTCGGCTTCCATTACGCGCTCCGCGAGCGGACCCGCTTCGCGCTCACGGCGGCAGGCGTCGCGGCCGCGGTTCTGCTCACCGTCTTTCTGGTCGGAGTCTACCGCGGCGCGACCCGCGGGTCGCTGAGCTACATCGAGGGAACCGGCGCGGACGTCTGGGTCGGACGCCGCGGGACGTGGAACCTGCTCCGTGCGGGCGGGATGATCCCCGTGAAGGCGAAACCCCTGCTGGAGGAAATCCGCGGTGTGGTCTCCGCCGAGCCGATCTTGGAATCGCTCCTCCCCGCCAAGCTCTCGGACGGGCGGCGCACGCTTCTGGCGATCGGCCTGCCGGCCGGAGCATCCCTGAGCCGGCCGCGTCATATCGAAGCCGGAAGGGCGATGCCGCGCCGCGGCGAGATCGTGCTCGATCGCGCCTTCGCCCACCGGGCCGGACTCCACGTCGGCGACCGCGTGGAGCTGGCCGACCGAACGTTCCGGATCGCCGGCATCAGCCGTGAGACGAACCTCCTCGTGACCCAGTACGCCTTTCTCCGCCGAGAGGATTTGGAGTCGCTCCTCGGAGTCGAGGGGCAGGCGACCTTCTTTCTCCTCCGCGTGCGTCACGGCGAGAGCCATGCTGTGGTCAAGCGCCTGGAACGCCGCTCCCGGCTCATCGCGGCGTTCGACCGCGCGACATTCCTCGAAAACAATCACCGGGAAATCGCCTCCGGCTTTCTCCCCGTGCTCGCGGCCATGGCGCTGATCGGCCTCTCGATCGGGGCCGCGGTGGTTGCGCTCATGACCTATACGGCCGTGCTGGAGAAGCGTGGCGACTACGCTCTGATCGGCGCGCTGGGCGGGGGCGAGGGGTCGCGCTTCCTGGTCGTGATGCAACAGTCCCTCGCGGCGGCGGTGGCCGGCGCCCTGGCCGGCCTGGTGCTTCTCCATGTCATCGGCCGCCTCCTCCCCAGCATGGCCCCGGAGGTGGAGCTGGTCGTAGAGCCCTGGGTTGCCGCGGCCGCCATTCTCGGCGCATTGGTCACGGCAGCGATCGGGGCGCTGGTTCCGGCCGGAATCGCCACCTCCGTTGCGCCGATGGAGGCGCTGCGGCGATGAGCGCGTGCACGCTACGGTTCGAGGGCGTGGGCAAGGTCTACGCGGGAGCGGTCTCCTGCCGCGCGCTGCACGATGTGTCCCTGGAAGTAGGGTGCGGAACCTTCAACGTGATCCAGGGGCCCAGCGGAAGCGGCAAGACGACGCTGCTCGCGATCGCCGGAGGTCTCGAGCGCCCCACCACGGGCCGCGTGTGGCTCTCGGAGCGGGAGATCACCTTGCTCCCCGCGCGACAGCTCCTCGAGCTGCGCCGCGCCGAGCTGGCGTTCGTGTTCCAGGATTTCAAGCTGATCGACATCCTCACGGCCGAGGAGAACGTGGCCCTGCCCCTGGAGCTTCGAGGCGTGAGGGCCCGGTCCGCGAGGGAGAGGAGCCGCGCCATGCTGGACCGTCTGGGTCTGGGCTGCCGTATCTCCCGTCGCCCGCGCGAGCTCTCGGGCGGAGAAAAGCAGAGGGTTGCGATCGCCCGCGCGCTGGTCACGGAGCCACGGCTCATCCTCGCGGACGAGCCGACCGCGAATCTGGATTGGGAAACCGGCAGCGAAGTGGTCGAGCTGCTTCGAGGCGCCACGCGTGAGCGCGGCGCCACCGCGATCGTGGTGAGCCACGACTCCCGCTTGGCACTCCTGGCGGACCACCAGATTGGGATCGTGGACGGCGCCCTCCATCGCAATGGATCGAACGGCTTGCCGGGAGACAGCCCCGGAAGGATGAAGACATGACTCTGAGGCCGGAAGACTGGGGATTCACCACCGACCGGGACGGGGCGCTCCGGATCGGGGGCTTTGCCGCGGAGTTCCTGGCTCGCCGTTTCGGAACGCCGCTCCATGCGGTGGACCTGGACCGGCTCCGTGAGCGCGCGCGCCGATTCCGCACGGCGTTCGAGAGCGCCTATCCCGCGCCGACGAGCACGCACTACGCGCTCAAGTGCAACAACACGCCCGGCATTGTGGATGCGGTCCTGGGAGAAGGGCTCCGTCTCGAGGTTGGAACCCTCTACGAATGGACGCTGGCGCTACGCCTGGGCGTCGCCCCGGTGGAGATCGTCGTGAACGGCCCGTTCAAAGGAGAGCTGGTCGAGACCGCCGTGTCTTCGGGCGCAGGGTACATCGTCGCGGACGGCCCCCGCGATCTGGAGCTGATCGAAGCAGCCGCGGGACGGCGCGGGTGCCAGGCGAAGATCCTGCTCCGCGTGAATCCGGACTGCGTTCCTCGCGGAATGAACCGAGCGACGGCGACCGGCTCGCGCAAGGGCAGTGTCTTCGGATTCGACCTTCGCTCGGGCGAGGTGGACGCCGCGATCCGGAAGGTTGCGGGAGCGCCACGGCTCGTCTACGGCGGCCTCCACGCCCACGTGGGCACCGGGATTCGAAGGCCGGAGGATTACGAGCGGCCGATCGAGCTTCTCGTCGCATGCGCCGATCGCGCGCGGCGGGCGGGACTGCCGCCTGGAGTGCTCGACCTGGGTGGCGGCTTCGGCGTGGCAACGAGCCGCGAGTTCAAGACCAGCGAATTTCTCCTGTACCAGGCGATCGGCAGACTGCCGAGTCCACCGGATGCGGCCCGCTTTCCCAGCGTCGAGCGTTTTGCGGAAGCGATGTCGCGTGCGGTCGGGCGCCATTGCGCCCGGCGCGGGCTTCCGATTCCGCCCCTCCTCCTGGAGCCGGGGCGCGCCATCGTGAGCCAGGCCGGCGCGCTCCTGCTCACCGTTGGATCCATCAAGCGCCGTCGCGGCGCCACGACCTGGGTCATCGCGGACGGCGGAGCGGGGACGGTGGCCTTTCCCCTCTATTACGAGTACCACGAAATCTTGTTGTGCCGCGCGCCGCGGGCCGCTCGTCCATCGCGCTACACGATTGTGGGGCCGGCCTGCTTCAGCGCGGACTGGATCTGCCGGAACAAGCGGATGCCGCCGCTCGAGGAGGGGGACGTGCTGGCCGTCTGCGACGCCGGCGCCTATTTCACGGTCCAGGAGTCGAACTTCGGCTTCCCACGCCCGGCGATCGTCGCCATCGAGGGGGGCCGGATCCGGGAGCTGCGCCGGCGCGAGTCGTTCGACGACATGGTTCGCCGCGACGCGGCCTGGGAGTGCAGTCGTGTCGGGTAAGGATGCCGCACCGAGGCTTCGGGTCCTGAAACTCGCGGACCGCGCCGCGGCGTCGGAGCTGGCGCAGCGATCGTTCGAGGGAAATCGGTTCTACGAGGACGCTCTTGGACTTCGCGCCGCCGACTTCCCGGTCTACTGGGACGCACTCATGCAATTGGCTCTAGGCTCGGATCGGGCGCGGGTCTATGGGCTCGAGTGCTCGGGGCGGCTTCAGGGGATGATCCTCGCCGCCTTGGATGGGTTCCCCTCCAAGAGCGGTGGGATCGAGTTCCTGGTCCGAATGCTGGCGCGTCTGGGGCCCAGGCGCTTGATCCGCTATCTGCGCTTCGTCCGCGCCTACGATCGGGCGCTCGACACCATGGGCCACCCGCGGGGCGATGAGGCACGGTGCTTCTGGCTCATGGTTTCCCCCGATGCCCGAGTTCGCCTCGGGCCATGGCTGGTGCGCGAAGTGGTGGCGGCCCTCGCGCGCGAGGGCAAGCCTGTCGCGACCGGCCTCATCAATGCTGGCGACCACCGGATCCGGAATTTCTACCGAAGGCTTGGATTCACGTTCGGCGAGCCCTTCCCGTTCTTTGGAGAGACCGCGGCGACGATCCAGATCCGGATCCTGCCGGAAGGCCGCGCGCGGCCCCTCACGACACGCTGCCACCAGCGCCTGGACGAAATCGATCCGTCTCGCTGGGACGCCGTGGGCAAAGATCCGCTCAGCACCCACGCCGTTCTGACGTCGATCGATCGCGCGGGCCTTCCGGGCGTGCGCCTCCGGGCGCTCACGGTCGAAGAGGAAACCGGCCGCTGGATCGCCGCGGCTCCCCTGGCGACGATCGAGGTGGACGGGGCGAAGCTGACCCGGGGCCTTTTCCGCGCGACGGTCCGCACGGTCCGGAAGGTTCATCCCGGCTTTCTGCGGACATCGGTGCTCCTCTGCGGTACGCCGCTGTCCGTCGGGAATTCTCCCGCACGAATCGTCGACGGCGTTCCGACATCGCGTGTATACGCCGAGCTGGCGGGAGCGCTTCAGCGGATTGCGGACGCGGATGGGATCGCGTGGCGGAGCTTCAAGGAGATCCCGCTCGGCGATGTGGCCGCCGTGGGCGAAACCTTGGCCTCACGAGGATGGACGATCGCCCCCAGCGAGCCGAACCTTGCGCTCGCCCTTCCCTGGCGTAGCTTTTCGGCCTACCTCCAGAGCCTTCGGAGCCACTATCGCTACAAGGTGCGGCTTGCAGAGCGGAAGAGGATCCAGGAGCGGCTCGAGGTCGACGCGGTTCCCCTCTCCGAAGGCTACGACACAGCGGCCCACGCACTCTATGAAGCAGTCTTCGCGCGCGCCCGGGTCCAGCTGGAGCATCTCACGCCCGAATTCTTCCAGGAGCTGGGCCGGTCGCACCCGCGCTCCGCGTGGCTCCTTCGGTTTCGGAGGGACGGGACCCTCGTCGGATGGGTCGCGATGTTTCTCGCGGACGGAGTGGCCTACGACCTCTTTCACGGGATGGATTACGGCGCATGCGCCTCCTCCAGTCTCTACTTCAACCAGCTGGCGGAGGTGATCCGGTTCGCCATTCAGCGCGGCGCGCACGCTCTGGTCTTGGGGCAGAGCTCGGAAACCGCCAAGGCGCGATTTGGGGGGCGGGCGGTTCCGCTCTGGATCGCGGTACGCCATCGGAGCGCCGTCTGGAGCCTTCTCCTCCGCTCGGGACGGCGCTGGCTCTTCCCCGCTCCCAGGGTGCCCACGCGCGAGGTCTTTGCGCCGGCGGCGCTTCGCGCCGAGGACTCCGCGCGATGATCCTGTTCCGCCTTCTCGGGGTGACCGAGAGTCTCTTCGCCGTGGGAGCCGTGTTCATGGCGGCAGGCCATGCGATGAGACGTCCGGAGCCTCGGGCCAGGCACCTGGACTGGGTCAAGCTCGGGGTCTACTTCGTGTTCATCCACGCTCTCCTCGGAGCGGCCGCGCTGGGACGGGCGGTCGCGGGCGCCTTGTTCGCGCTGGTGGTGGCCGCCGGTATCGTCGAGTCGATGGAAATCCGCACGAAGCTTTCGGGCCTCCTCCCGGCAATGCCCGTGGCCCTGCTCGGCCTTGGACTCGCGCACGCGCTCCTGGCACCGGGCGCGCTCTGGTTCTCCTCCTTTGCCTTCCTGGTCCTGGTGGTCGCGTCGACCGACAGCTTCGCGCAGCTTTCCGGGCGGCTCTGGGGAAGACGGCGCGCTTTTCCGCGATGGAGCCCGAACAAGACCGTCGAGGGGGTCGTGGGGGGGTTGACCGCCGCGGTGATCGTCGCGCTGTCGTGCGGGTTCCTCACGCCCGGCCTCCCGGCGCTCCCCCGAGCCCTTCTCGCGATCGTCACGAGTGCGGCGGCCACCGCGGGGGATCTCCTGTTCTCGTCCGTGAAGCGTCGCGCGGGGATCAAGGACTACTCGGCGCTCCTCCCGGGGCACGGGGGTGTCCTGGACCGATTCGATAGCATCGCGATCGCGGCTCCGGCCTATGTCTGGGCGAGGATGCTGCTCCTGGGATAGGCGGGCGCCGCCTCAGACGGCGTCGAGCCCTACCTTTCGCACGAGGGCTTTGTATCGCGGATCCTGGCGGATTCGATCGAGACGAGGGTGGACGCGCAGGAACATGAGCCCCGTGGCGCGTTCCTCGACCGCGACGTCGAGCCACCGGAACGCCTCCTCGACATCGCCCAAGGTCGCATGGAGCGCGGCGATGCCCCACGCCGAGACCACGCGCTTCGAGCGCGCCTCGGTCAGCTCTTGTAGGATGCGCCGCGCCCCGGCCTCGTTACCGCTGCTGGCCTCGAGGTGCCCGAGGCCGAACGAAGGACCCGCAACGCCGCCGCTCATTCGCCTGCCCTCCTCGTACTGGGCGCGGGATTCGTCGAAGCGGCCAAGCGCTTCGAGCGAGCGTGCGAGATCCGTGTGCGCGCCGTCGAAGCGGGGATCCAGCTCGACCGCCTTTCGGTAGTAGACGAGCGAACGCTCATACTCGCGTGCGTAGTAGTAGGCGTCCCCAACGCACGTGTGGGTCAACATCGACAGCGGGTCGATGCTGAGCGCTTTCAGCATCGCTTCCTGCGCCTCCCGGTGACGTTCCGAGCAGTAATAGAGGCTTCCGAGCCCGGTGTAGGCGCTCATCAATCCGGGATTCAGCTCGGCGGCCCGCTGAAAGGACCGGATCGCGTTGGGGAAGTCCCTCTCGTCCACCGCGACAGAGCCCAGCGCGGAATGGGCCTCGGCGAGGGAATCGTCCAGCTCCAGCGCCTTCATGGCGGCCTCGCGAGCTAGCGCATTGGCCTCGGCCGGAGGAGCCATGCCTCGACCGGCGCGCACGTTGTGGCAGTATGCGATTCCCGCCCACGTGGGAGCGTAGGTCGGATCCAGCTTGAGAGCGCGCTCGTAGTGCTTCAGGGCCAGCTCGATCGCCTGCGGCGAACCGGCGGAGGAGGTGTGGCGGCCCCTGAGGTACTCGACGTGAGCCTCGGGGTTCACCGGGCGCCGCTTCGCGAGCTGCTTCGCCTCGCGCGGCGTCACCTTGACCGCGATTTCCTTCGCCACGGTTTCCGCCACCCGGCTCTGCATGTCGAGGATATCCTCGAT
>Ga0137397_10002343_pt1 | contig 13249 bp, 14 predicted proteins | sample czorhiz116metaG_FD_106658 | JGI IMG/M metagenome (GOLD analysis project Ga0137397, IMG submission 106658) | Vadose zone soil microbial communities from Angelo Coast Range Reserve, California, USA - czorhiz1.16 metaG | ecosystem: Environmental > Terrestrial > Soil > Vadose zone | place: USA... | reverse complement strand
GATGGCTAAGGGATTCTTTCTCAATTCCTTGCGGATATGGTCATAGGTTTGCGTTCTATTTGACCCGGAATCCCTTGGCCGCAATTTACAACAAAAGGGGCAGGGCTGACGTATGGGCTTGAGGACAGAGAGTTTGCAAGATGGATGAATACGCCCATTTATTTTCGGGCGAAGAGTGCACTACGGCTGGATCATATCTTGGGGTTATTAGCAGATACGGAGCGGTGGTTGGAACTTATCTGTTGGCAACTATTTCCCCTCTTCACTGCATTTGGGTAAGTTCCGCTCGATGCGCGCTCTCGTCCAAGGGAGGAGTGCCGGCTACTCAGCCCTATTGGGTGGCCTGTTTCATCGTCTATGTTAACGCCTCACCATCGAAGAGGCCGATGAGAAAATGGTCAGCGCCAAGTGGATGGACCGGAGTGCCAGAATATACATTCGGTGGGAACTATCAATTGCATTGGAATCGCCAAGGAATGACAGAGACTCGGAGACTCTACTCTGTCATGAGGCAAAACATGCACCCGATAAATCGTCATGGGTCTGGGAAATTCTCGCCCTCTAGGTCTTCACCCGACACCTGAACCTCCTGGGGATTCGTAAATCTCTCCAATTCCATGTACGCCGCGACTGCAAAGCCAATCTCAGTCGTATCATCGACCGTGTCATGGTGGGAAGGCTCCGTAATTGAAGCGCGAACTTCTTGATCCTTGCAATCGCATATTTTGGCCAAAGCTTTATCCGAGTCGGCGGCCTGTAAGATCATCCGTGCATGTTCTGATGCGAAGGCGCGTGCCACAGGTAAGCTAGATGCTGTCACGGGTCCAACTACAACCGTATCGTGCACGACAACGCTGATAGTGTCGTTTCGTTTGAATTCGGGACGACTACATGATTTCCTAGACAGGATCTACATGAAAACGCGAATATGGGTAGATTGCATCTGGTCACACACTCTAGATGAATTCGTTTACACCTTGATTTTGCCGCCCATAGATAGAATGCGGAGACCGGCTCCGGAGGGAGGTCAGGAGATAGGACTTCTAGAATACACTGCATGGCGGTTTCTATGATACACATCGTTTTGTCAAAATTGTACCCTGAGTCGATGAGGACGGCTGCGACAAGGCTCTCGAAGATGTCGCTGATGACCTTGGGTGGATCGTGGGCCCAACTCTGAAGGACGATATCACGGCTGGACGTCGCTTGTAAGGTCGGTAGATACTTCTCAATGGCGGCGGTAAGGCCTGGGTGATCGGTTAATAGGAACGCGTGTAGATTCAGGACGCGAGCAGCTATGAAGGCCAGGGCAGGCCCGCAGACCGCCCGCGCACGCAAGGAACTGAGCTGGCCAGAGTTTGCATGGGGAAATTTCTTGAAAAGGTACGTCATAACGACAGCATCGACGACAGCTTTAACAATAATGTTAGCCGAGTCATGACACATTACGAGAGCCATACCGTCCCCGAGGAATTCCAGCCTCTGATAAGATTTTCCACCAGACCAGAAAGAGGGATGTGTCAAGGCCTCCTCGAGTAAATCTACGTGTTGGAACTCATAGCCGAGAGCGTCTTGTAACTCTGAATAGTGCGCCGGTGCTGGGTGGCGACCTTTTGGACGGGGATATCGCATCTGCCACGGCAGTGGGCCGCCAAAATTCAACCCAAGTGCCGTGCCTACATGCAAAGCCATTGAAATACCACCAGTCAAATAACCAGCGCCGATGATCGCCTCCATGCAGTCCTGTAGACTTCTCCGTGCCATGCTTCGCTTTACAATTCTGTCACGACAGGCGGGATCCTGAAGACTTGGGCTACCTGTCGTAACCACAGTGGGCCATGTCTTAACGTTCGGACCCTCTACGTTCAAGTAGTGTTCGAGGCCGATCGTTTTCGCTCTGAGCATGAGGGCGCGGTTCGAAATGAATCGCTGGCGCAGATTGTCAAGCTGCCCTTCGTGAAAATGCGAATACTTGTTGTACAGATGTACTGATGTGCAGAGCTTCAGCACCGAGTCACCGAGCGTCTCAAGGCGCTGGTTGTTGAAACCTGCGGCTGCGGCAGGTAGCGTCGTTGCTTCGATGAGGCGGTCATCAAGGATTGGGGGGAGACCCAGGCATACGCGGGCGCAGCGAGCACGCCACACATCTTGGGCGCGATGTAGAAGGCGTGGGAAAAGGGCGAAGAGGGAGAACATCTCTTCCGGCATCGGGAAGATGGCGGTAGAGGCCAAAGGGAGAAAGAACGGCCTAGGATCACCTCCAGAAGCCATCTCGACGTCGACGGACGTATCCCGGGGCACAAGCTCGTATACCCGGGAAGTTTGCCTGGGTACGGGTACCACCTCAAGGAGTGGTCCGTCACTTGGTATCTCTGGAGGACGACCTTTTCTTTTCCTAACAACCCATTTGTAATACTCCCAGTACGTCAGAAAGCCAGCCTCGCGACTGTCTGTCGGTGGCTCCGACATTGGGGTCAGATCGAAGCGAATTTTTCGAAGCAGAAACGGTCGACCATACTGCATGTTGTTCATGACTAGAATGTGGCCATACCCGCCCTCATCCACGCCCGCCCAGTCGAACTTGCCGTAGGGATGTCTTAAAAGGTCTTCCATGGCTTGGAAATCGGGTTGACAACTATCCGGCGCGAGAGGAGCCAAGAAACATGACAATGGTGTCGCGCGCGGACGAGCAGAGACGCGCCACCACAAACCAAGGTCAGTGTAATCTTGCAGGAGTCTACGTCTGCAATACTCGTCTTCTGTGTCAAGAAGCACGAGTTCGGCTTCACCCAGGGCCAGTGTGGTGCCATCCCAAACAAAGTCGGTGGGAGGAAGAGGTGTTCCAGTGATGACTCCCGCATCAATGCGTCTTCCGTCCACAATCAGGAGGTGTGACCACAGATTCGGTCCCAGAGTCCAAGGACTTAACACGACGACATCCATCATCTCGGGCACGTCTATGACGCCGTCTGTCTGAGTCGGGTCCTCAGCAATTTCGGGCTCTGCCTTGGCATGCACTGGAAGTAGGTTATCGTCGAATATCTTCAATGCATGTAAAGCCTTGACGGCTTTGAATGCAACAGCCCGTTTAGCTTCTTTCATTGAGTTCTTGCGCGGACCTTCGTACACAAGGTGCTCGGGGGGTAATGGCAGCATCGAGGGGAGGTGCACGCTGCAAGCAAAGGAACCACTGTAGCGCGGTCTCTGTGCCGGAGTGAACGCATCGCGTGGAATGAGTGAGCAAAGATGTCCAAGAAGTCCGATTGCCGTGTTGTACGTCAAAATTGCACCAGTGCTCGGCACAACAAAACGCTCTCGCTTGGCAAGTTCCGTCGGGTAGACATAATCGCTAATATCTTCTTCGTTATCCATAGTCTGGTCATTCCCAGGTTCCGAGAAGAAAGTAAGAGTTCCAGACTGATATAACTGCCTCATATGAGGTTCATTTTCGGAGAGGGATCGATAATTGTCAAATTGTGACCTGTCGTCTTGTTGGATCATGACCACAAACGTGGACGAAGCACGTCGCGCGCGCCCGCGGGATTGGACATAGCCCACCATACCTTGCATGTGGTCAAAGCGAACGGTGATGTCGCAGGCCTGAAGTTATTTAATAATCATACTCCGGACGCAATAACAATAAAGACTGACTGGAAAGTCCAAGCCCTCCTCTGCCACGGGCGTAGCGATGACTGTTACACCATGATAAATGAAAGGTTGCGACCGGAGATATTCACTTACGCAAATTTATCTTTCCATCTCGGAAATCGTTGACAATCTTGCGCTGCTTGTCTGTGGGCATGCCGCCCCCAATACCCTTCTCATCACCGCCATGACCAACACACTCCGCACAGGTGATGATATCCTTCAGCGCTGAGACACGGGAAAGGATGCTGGAAAGCACTCTGGCGATATGACGGCGCTCCACGAACACAATGCCATGGAATTCAGGAGTGTAATTTTCCAACAAGATCTCAACGAGGGTCTGAACCTTCGGAGAGCACCAACTGAGGCGAAAAGCCCATGGGTCAGATGCCTCCAGAGTATCCGTGCCATGCTCGAAGAAGGGTTCGTATTCGGCCAAAATCTCGCGCAGACCGTGAAATTCGGGGATTTGGCGAGAGAGAGGGTTGTAGACTTCGCCGATAATATCTGCATATAGATATCGCTTGCGCAGTGACTCCATCTCGTTGTGGTCACGAGGGCGTGAGAGTTCAGATATGCGCATCCGAAGGTCAGAGTAAAGGAAAAGTTCCGCAGCGAAAACCCCCAGGTTCTCTAAAGTGAAAAGATAGCGAGTGTTTAGTTGTTGCCATGGTATCCCAATGGTTTCCGGGAGTTCAGAGGAGTCAAAGCGAGTCCAGATATAAGGAATAGGATATTCGGAATAGATTTTTGGAGGTGGCGGGAATTCTCGGATGACCTGCAACATGCCGTTGAGACAGGTCGTCGCGTGTGGGGACACTAGCACACCATTCTACCTCAATAGGCTTTGAAGAATAGAGGGCAAATTCGTCCAAGTTGTCCTGAACCGTGACGATCTGCGCGTTCAAATTCTTTTCCAGATCCGCTAGCGAAATGTGCGGCGTGGAAGTCCAAGTTGGACAGGCCGTCATGCCAAAAATTTTCGGTCGTTCGGGCTCGGGACAAGCTTGGTATATGGCCATGATGGAGGTGTAAGGATGATTCTTGCGTGCGTGGTGGCACTCATCGAAGACAACAAGTGAAACCTGATAACCGTCAGGGAAATAATGACGAGTAAATGAATGCACGGGATGCATACCTTGTTCATGTTCCAATGAGAGTGCGTAAGCACGTTCAAGAAGATTTGCCCTGAATTCGATGAGGGAGAAAAAATGGGATCGCCAGAGAGCTACGCTCACCAGTCATCACCAGTACGTCTGCTTGCGAAAATAGGTTGCTCCATCGTGTACGGTCCATGACACCAGCCGAAACTTCACTATGAACCAGCGCCACACGTAATGCAGTATGTTGAGCGATGAAGTTGCCCTGTTGTTCCACCAGAGGTACTTTTGGCACGAGGAAGATGACGACTTTTTTCTGCGGACACTCCTGGCTAGTGATCCACTTGATGAGTAGGGCAGAAATGAGTGTCTTCCCGCTGCCTGTATCGAGCACGGCGATGACATTTTTCTGCTGTGCCTTGAGAAAGATTTCTTCCTGATACTGGCGGGGTTTCAGCACATCGCCAGGCTCGGGCTTGTGTACTAGAGTCATGATGGGGATGCAAGGTTGAGGCGTGGAGGGACGTGAGGCATGAAGTGCACTGTACAATGCCTTTCCCTTTGCCCTTTGTCGGTTGACCTTGACAGATCACAAGCACAGCACATCGCCATCGCGTACTGCCCACGCGGCGTCCGGACCGACCGACATTCTGTTAACTATCCACGACCAAAGAAACTGAATCACGATGAGCCCGAACCAGGACACAGAATTGTGAGCATATATCTCGGCTAGATACGCCCAATGGTGTAAATCAGATCACTCTTACCAGCGACGAAGCCCTCCGAAAGCACGGCATCCTGCCTCCGCGCGAACCCACTCCGCCCTCGCCCTCTCCACCGCCTTCGCCAACACTCCACGACATTCTCGAAGAACTCACTTCTACGGAACTTCGAGAGCTTGGAGAAGACGCGCAGGATGACGCCGTAGAACGACAGATTGCGCAGCATCGAGCGCAGCGCCTCGTAGAGGAAAGGCTGGAAGCCCAACGCAAGCGTTTCGGCACTGTCATACCCATCGGAAGAGACGACTACACGCGCGAGGTCACAGAGTCTAGCATGCAGGACGAACCCGGTGACGTCGAAGGATGTGGGACGGGTGTGGTCTGCTTTTTGTACAAGGACGGGTACGTGTCCTGCTCCTCTCCTTAGATCCTCATTTCCAGCAATGTATGATAGCATTCCGCGAAGCGACCGTACGCATGTACACGTTCGCACGTTAGCGACTCGCCACCCGCGCACCAAATTCGTTTCCATCGTCGGCGACAAGTGCATACCCCACCTACCCGATTCCCGAATACCTATGTTCATCGTGTATCGGAAAAGCCAGATTGTTACTCAGATCACGGCCTGGGGATTGGGTCGAGAGCGAACGCTTGAAGGTGGGTCCTTCGTCGTTAACGTTAACTAAAGATTTGGCGTTGACTGCGCTACAACTACAGAACTAGAGACATTACTTATCACATCAGGCGCTATCATTCCTCCGAAGAGACCACCAGCAGGTTCCAAAGACGACCTGTTCGATGAATCCGATGAGGAGGACTCGTCTCAGATGAAATCAAAATCTATTTGGGCCAATTACAAGAATGTCCGCAATACGTCGAAAAATGACGATTCCGACTCGGACTTTGATCTATGACAGACTATGTGGCCATGTATCTCATAGCGCGTAGATGGCTCACTGTCTCTGCTAGACCAGTCATCTCAGTAAATTTGCTTTCCTGGCGTTCGGAAACGAGATCCTGTTGTCATTTTATTCCCTCATGTAAGTTTGGTATCATCAGTATCACTCGGATCAGCAGAAACAAGAAAGCAAACTCTGTATTGTTATACCTACGCGGCCTCAACAGTCCCGCCATCTTCTTTACAATCGGCATCGCAGATGGCGGGATCAGCCTCTTCTTCAACTTCCTCCTTTTCGGCCTGCTTGCTGCCGATAACGGTGGCATTGATTCTGTTTATTCACGGATTCATTGGCCCGGTACGGAAGAAACTCGATCGTCAAAAACACGTACGATAACATCACTTGAACATTATTTTTCTCTCCGCTTACGGGGTCGACAACGTCGATAACGAGGCGTCTGCTACCTTTCCACCCACAACTTTTGGTCGTGAACGTGCAAGGGTGTAGCGCAACTGTGCCAAGGATGCCTTGGTCGACTGAATCTGGTGACGCGCTGTTATCGTCTCGAGCCGTTGGTGGTGTGTCTGTAACGGTAACATGCAGGGGGACAGCGTGCGCTTTGAATACCGAAGCCGGGATGGCCTACGCGACACGAGTAGGATGGTGTGAGTGGGACGTGAGGAGACCCAGAACCGTCAGAACAACCAAAGGAACGCGTACTTTGGGTCCTCTTTTCGTGTCCTCCCCTGTCCCCGGGCTCTCCCTCCGTTTGGCACCCTCGTCACGCGTCGCGACATCCGCTTCATCTGCTGAACGTTTCTTGCCTACCGCAGTCAATGACAAACAAGTGAAGCGATGGACTGGCCAAACCTGTTCCATATGCATACGCCCCCTGGCCTTCGGCATCATTCGTGCCTACTTGGACTGTCGGTGGAGTGGCTATCGGTGGAGCGGCGGCATTGGCACGGGGAAATTGAGTCATCAGCGGAACAGCAGTGTTGATGTGGGGGAATTGAGCGGTTGGCAGAATAGCAATATTGACATGGGGGAATTGAGCCATTGGCAGAACAGCAGCATTGAAGTGAGGGAATTGAGTTGTATGTGGAATGCTGGTGTTGAACGCAATGCTGGCCTCGAGCTGGGTCTGTTGGAAGCGAAGCTGCGCCATCCTCACCTCGTGCTCCTTGGCCATCTTCTGTTTCTTAATGTTGGCCCTCGCTATCTTGAGTGCCAACATTTCTCGCGCCAGCCCAGCATTGACCATGTCGATGTCGACTTGAGTCTCCATGGCGTTGGCGCCATACTTCCTTTTGGACCTAGTACTTGAGGTGGTGGAACGGGGAGTTGATGGTATATAGGACATCGAAACTAGAGAAAGAGAATCCAAGACTGGACCAGACAGTCCAGCCATGATGGTATCCGACTCGCCACCCTGAGAGTCCTGATCTGAGAAATGTTGTGGCAAACATGGAACAGGTCACGCACCTGTGGGAAGTTCGAGTTGTTGTGAAAGATATGATGGTCGCGAACCTTCCATCTGAACTGGTCGACATTCCCATTGCGCCACGTTGAGAGAAGTTGAATTTGAGATTTTTTTGCGACTGCGTGTCTGGGACGCAGGTATTGAAGGCTGAAGATTTTCTCTCGAAGCATTTGGATCTCCTTCTCAAGTCCCTTGAGATACTCTTCCATAATCTCGGAAGGCGTCAACGAGATAGAAGAGCTCAAGTTACTGCCAGAGCTGTGGGAGGATGAGGTGATGCTAGAAGATGAGGAGATGGAAGTGTCGGAGGTGTCGGAAGTGTCGGCCTCCTCATCAGTAGGAGTGGGGAAATGAATATCATCCAGATACAAGGCAAGCCGCGCCCGTTTGTATGATAGGTCGATATCATCAAGATCTTGAAGGAGCTTACGACGTAATGGGACTTGGGGCATGAGGGACGAGTACAACAAGGAAACCACAAAACGGGGTTGACCTGGTCGAAACCATGGGGTGGAGATGGAAACCTTGTGGCGTGCCGAACAATCCCATTATTTTGTTTTTCAAAGCAGGGGGGTTTCAAAGTTGACCATTATTGGCCCATTATTTACTTTTCATTAATCGAAAATTGGTGTAAAACAAATTTAATGGGTACCATAATGAAACTAATAATGAGCCAATTTAATGGAGGTTTGAAAGATTCTAATCGCCTTCAAGAATGTCCCCGAAGATGTCGCATGAACCGGTATCAGCCTCGTCAGCCTCCGTGGCCCCAAAATCGTTGTCAGCTCTGTCCTTTGTTGTGACAAGTTCCACCATCTCATCCCCAAGACGTTGTCCAGAAGAACTGGGGGTTGAAGTTGGGGAGCATTTGCCAGAAACCACACAGATGCCTCCAGTAAGGGAATTTCAACTGGAATGAGGCTGAATTTAAAGAACATACAATAAGTCTCTGATGCGATGAAATCGAGGTGCATCTACATACCAATTATGTTGGCCAGGCAGTAACTTGTTGGATAAAGTCACACTATGGTTGAACGAAACAGAACTCTGGAATAACAGCGACATGCATACTCTATGTGCTCTTCATATCGACTTTCTCTCTTTCAAAATTCCCCATGCCTACTTCAACCAGACGTCGCTTCAGCGGGACGTTTGGAAACCATCCACGCACCCACTCCTCTATTTTCCACCCTGATATCATCAGCGCTTTTGTTGAGCCTTAAATAGAGGGGGGCGTTCAGCTGGATGGCCACGGCGGGAGAAAGAGGAGCGCACGCGCACCTGAGCTCATGATAACGATTTGTATAAATGCCACCGTCGCCAGGGAGAATGTTGCGGATATCGTTGCGCCATCTTCCCTTACGAGAGGTCTCCAGCCTGAACGGCTTTGCAGAACTTCCCCACCCATTCAACGCGTCTCGCATCCACGTCGGTCTCCACAACTCTGCCCGCAACCTCACACCCCCCTCCGCCTCGCCGGGCGTGCCCCTACCGTCGACCCCGAGCGAGGCTCCGCGAAGGAGCCCACCAAAACGTCAGATGTCGTCGTCGTCAGAGTAGAACTCGTCTTCTTCGTCATCGGCGGAGGCCAAGTTGGTAAAGTCGACCTTGTATCTCAGCAGACCGCCAATGCCACCGAACCCCTTGACGAACTGTGCGCCCTCCTGCGACCGGTTGGTCACAAACTCCAGGTTCGCGCCGAATTCTTTGTATTTCTCGGCGAACCATTCAAGCAGGGGCTGTGGCTCTTGGGCCTGTTCCATCTCAAGGCCAGTCGACTTGTCGATGAACTTCTCGCGGTCCTTTTCCTGTTCTTTATTCATATGGACGATGGGCTCCTCTAGATGGTGAATTAGCGAATCGTACGGGCGAGTGTGGCGAAGACTGATACCTCCAGCCGCATTACGAAGGACGAAGCGAGTAATGTCCAAATTTTCCCAAACAATTAGTGTTTCAACAGCGCCAAGCTCGAGTGCCTTGAGAGTGTCGGCGATACCGAAGCAATATTTGCCTGAATCTTGGCTGATCTCGTCAAAGTACTTCTGGATCAACTTTTTCTCCTGCACGAACTTGACATTGGCCAAAGATTCCGCAGCCAAATCGATAGCCTGGATGGCGCGAGGTCGATGTCAATTCACTAGGAGGGAAGGGGACACGGTCACACGCACCTGATTGAAGCCATTTTCACCGCCATAGCTGACATCGACGACCTTGATGACCTTGGCGGCAAGACGAGGATCGAACATATCGCTCTGACTGAGCTCGGTCTTGAAGTCCGCACTACCGGCAAGAACCAAGCCGGTGACATTGACCTTGTCATTCGTGATGAAGTGCTGAACAGCGAGTTCGGCAACTTTTCGCACATAGTTGTGACGCTTCTCGTCACGCAGACGTGAGAAACGGAGCGCGGACTGACCGCCACGTCCGTGCTTCTTCGGGAGATCGACGGTGAATTTGTGGATCACCTCTCGCGTGTTTCCGGCGAGTGTTCCAAAAAGCGTGCCATTGCCGTCCATGACGATGAAGCCAAAGCGAGAGTCCGACTCGAGTAGCTCGGACAGAGCTTCGGTGTGGAACTTGTTGTCACAGAGGTATAGTGAGCTACGGCGGCCCCCATCGTCAGTCATGTCCAACAGAAGGTCTGAGGAACCTACGTGTTGATGGGCTTGTGAGGCTCGAAATCAAAAGATACTTTTTTTTCCTTTCCTTCATCAGTCAAGATCGTGCCCACGAACAACACGAGACCGTTGGGCGGCACGCGGTTGTAGAGTTTGAGCCGCTGTTGCGTACTGGTTATGGCAGCGAGCACAGAGAGACGATTTACACGAGATTTGATGTTGGAGGCTGTGCCGTACTCCTGGGTAAGCATGGCAGAGGCCCGCGAAATTTGATCCTGCAGAGAAGGGTATAGGTAAAGCAAGTGATGGAGGGCCAGAGGGGGGTTTTACTTTGGGAGGGATGATTAAACTGATCATGGAAGTGCCCGCACTGTAGATTTATTCAAAGTGAACACCATGGTCCCAAGGGCGGTAAGGAGGGACGCACCCACGAGCCGAGTCCAGGCTCTTGATGAGTTTCTTGACCTTCCACATCTGAATGTTTTGCTCTGCCTGGTCTTGACTCATTTTTTTACTCTAACACGTCCCCTTGAGGATTGCGGACAAGCAAGCGAGATTCGATGGGAGCGTGTTTATAAAGGCGGACTCGTTACACGAAAAACTTCCCGGGCCGGTGCTTGTGACTCCAAACAATAACGACGACATGGAAAGCACATCAGTTGGCACTGGCACGGGCACGGAGCACGCCAACCAAGGGAAACGAAAGAGGAAGGATGGACCTGGACCGATTCGTACTCCCGGTCATCTCAAGAAGCTCGACCCTCCGCGGCCATTCCCCACCGTCCCTCCTGGCGTTTCCGCGACGGGCCCACGTTCCGCGCACCACGAGGGGAAAAACTACTTCACCATCACGCGTAAAACGAACCTGGGCTCTTATCTCAGACGCTGCAAGGACGTCGTTTTGAAGGATGGGTGCGTTCGCTCGTGGTCATGACCTGCACAACGACTGACACTCTTCCAGATACAAGTCCCTACATCTGAGCGCTCTCGGCGCGGCTATTCCACACCTCTGCAAGTTGGTGGAGTCCCTGCCAGAGGTCCTCCCATTCTCCCCGGAGGAGATTCGGAAAGAGATCCTGACAGGAACGGTGGACGTACAAGACGAACTCGTTCCCGATGACGAGGAAGAGGATATTACGTATCGCACGAGGGCAAAGTCGAGCCTAAGCGTGGTCATCATCATCGGGGATGGGATAGACGAATCGATAGCAGGCGGTGGCAAATGGGGCTCCCGAGGTAAGCGGCGGAAGCGCGGCGCCTTGGCTACGTCGAGGACAGAAGGCGGAGCAGATGATGAGTGTGACGCACAGGATGCCTCGAATGAATCTTAGACCGTCATTGTAAGTAGGTTCCTTGTATCGCCCCTGATGCTATTTATCAATGAGATCATATGTGATGTGTGTGTGGGATAAATTCACCAACCAAAGCAATTCGGTTGAAAACATATAAGGGACGTTTCCAAATACGATTGCTCTTCCCCCTCGCAACCATGCCGTCTCTCGTTCTCGAAACAAATGTCAAGGTAACTTGGCTGACTGCGTGATAGCATCTGCCCACTGAACACGCCTAGCTTGCGGATCCAAAGTCATTTATCCTAAACTTTTCCAAGGTCCCTTCTCTCCTAGCCTATATTTGCGGTCTCACAGGCACCCATAGGCCTCTGCGAGCACGCTGGGAAAAGACGAGAAATGGATCTCTGTCTCTTACCGGTACAACGAGTATTTGACGTTCTCTGGAACTATTGATCCCGCGTTCCTGCTCGTAGTCGTACGTTCATCTACATGCGCTAAACGAATGATCCCCCCCTCATTTTCTTGCTAGACGAGTTTGGGCAACATCACGCCCGAGCAGAACCTGGCGTACAGCAAGGACTTGTTCGCACTTCTTAAAAACGAGCTCGGAGTCCCGGGAGATAGGGGTTACATGTGAGCGCTACAACACTCCTGCGTACTCTTTGCCAATTCCAATTCATGTGTTTTAGAACTTTCTATGACCCTGGACTTGCTTATTTGGGGTGAGCCATAATTTCGCATTCTCGACGCATACCTAAAGGGTGTGCTAGTTATCAAGGAACGACGTTTGCCCAGATCTTTAGCAAGTGAATGGAGGCCAGGAAAGAGAAGAAAGGCAGTGTTGTATGAGCTATGAGTTCTGACTGTATCTATCGTGTCATCGATTACGCGTGTACGCCGGCAATGCGGCATCGGCCCAGTATGTAAGCGCTCGACTCGCCCAAACTCTCATCGAAACCACCTGGCCGCGGCTGAAAACATACTCCCCATCGCATCCCTAAGCAGAGCAATAACCCACGATGCAACTCGCATCGTCGGGACTCTCGTCGTCCATATCGCGACAAGCGTTCCGAACCGTACATAATCATCATAACATATCCATATCCTCCTCCGCTCGTACTCTCCACACCTCGTCCTTCGTGCCCCGCGGCGCCCCTCAACACCTATCATCATCATCTTCTCCATTCACCTCTCGCATCTTCCACAGACCCAGGACACTCTTCAATGCCTTCGTCGGCCATCTCACGACACCAGGGACGCTGCTGGCTCCTGGCCGCGGCGTTGCCCCTGCACGTTCGATGCAGATGCGTGTAGTGTCCCGGATGCCCACGATCGAGAACAACTTATCCCTGCCCGTCCGCCACGCCCTTTCCGTGCGCATGGGTGCACACCGCCTCCCCCGCCCACCCGCGGTACCCCGCGGCGTCGCCCAAGTCGGCCTCGGCACCGCGCGCAACTTCACCACGGGCCGCCCCATCTTCCAGAGCATC
>Ga0137397_10002342_pt1 | contig 13252 bp, 5 predicted proteins | sample czorhiz116metaG_FD_106658 | JGI IMG/M metagenome (GOLD analysis project Ga0137397, IMG submission 106658) | Vadose zone soil microbial communities from Angelo Coast Range Reserve, California, USA - czorhiz1.16 metaG | ecosystem: Environmental > Terrestrial > Soil > Vadose zone | place: USA... | reverse complement strand
CGCACGGAGGTTTTGCCGTCCCCTTTCAAATCGTATGCAAACCCGAGCCGCGGCGCGAAGGTCCACCAGTTGATTTCGCGGCCCCGTTTTCCCGGGTGGCCGGGATCGCCCGGATAGTAGAAACCGAGCGGCGCGTTCTTATATACGGTGCTCTGGATTCCAGCCGCGCGGCGCGCCTCGCTGAAGTCCTGGACCGAACCCGCCTTCAGAATCTCCGGGACGTCGGGATCCCAGCGGACACCATAATTGAGCGTCAGCTTCCGCGTCGTCTTCCAGGAATCGGTGATGTAAAGAGCCGGCGAGTACTTCCTGGCGCGGTTGAAATTCGGGCTTGCTTGACGGAATGTCGTCATCCGTCCGGTCAGAAAATCCGCCAGCCCCAATCCGGTCCGCGTTCCGTTGAAAGTAAACACACCCGGGGAAAACACGTTTCCCAGGCTGTTGGAATCCCAGAATATGAGCGACCCGCCCACTCCGAATTGATGTGTCCCGCGCGTCAGGCTCACGTCCGCGTTAAGCGATGAAGAGAATGTCCTGAGACTGGAATCGTTCTCGGTTCCACCGCCGAGATTGAAGCCGCTGGTCACATTGGTCGTTGAATACTTCGGCTGGTATCCCGTATAAAAGTTCTTTACGCCCAGGTCTGCCATGTTGAACATTTGGGCGCCGAGCCGCTGGACATTGGTGTAGTTGGCCGCCAGACGGACCGACGCCACCGTCAGCGGGCCGACGAGCCAGGTGTCACCGATCGCATAGGACGAAGCCCGTTCAGTTCGGCCGCCCCGGCTAACCGTCAGCACGTTGTCTGGAGTCAACTCGTATGGTACCGGCCGGTCGAGGTTGGTGAACAGTACCCGCCCCATGATGGAATGTTTCGGATTGAGCTGGTAATCCACCCTGCCGATGACCTGCTTGTCGTTTTCCTTGTTAGGAGTGCCATAGGTCACCAGACCGCAATCGTTTTGCGCCGCCGGAAGGCGCCTGGTCAGATTTACGGCTACCGGATTGAAAAGCGCCGGATTGATTCGGTTGTTGGCGAAACCTGTCGGAGTTCCGTCGACACCGTCGGTTGCCCTCAGCGTTACGGCTCGCCCGCATGCCGGGGAGGTGATCGCCGTAAAGTCGCCGGCCATCATCGCCGGGGTCGGAACGAAGGCCTGGGTGTCGGCTGGGTCCTGGCGAATCGTAGTGCCCTGATAACCGCCAAAGAAGAACAGTTTATTCTTCACGATCGGTCCGCCGGCAGTTCCACCAAATTGATGCCGTTTTAACGTGCTGTGTACCTTCTCATGCGTTTGGGGGTTTACAGCGGCGAAATATGCAGTGGCGTTGAACAGATCGTTGCGTACAAACTCGAACAAATCGCCGTGGAACTCGTTAGTTCCCGACTTCGTCACCGCACTGGCCTGCGCGCCCGAGGCGCCGCCCGCCGAGGCGGACAGCGCGCTGGTTTCCACCTTGAACTCCTGCAACGCATCCGGGAACGGCAGCGGAAGACTCAGGTTGTCATAAGGGTTGGAATGCAATGCGCCGTCGAGTCCATAGCGAATACTGCCGGACAGCCCGCCTGCCACGCGAATGTTTTGCTGGCCCGACATGCTGCGTGATGAGGACCCGTCCGGCGGGGTTGTTGCTGCGCCCGACAGGGTGATCAAGTCCGTGACGTTGCGTCCGTTCAGCGGCAGTTCCAGGATCTGCCTGGTCTCCATGAGCTGGCCCACGCCGACGTTCCGCGTCTCAACCAGCGCAGCGTTGGCCTGGACTTCCACGGTCTGCGTGACCTGGCCCACGTCAAGCGTCACGTTGAATACCGGGCTTCCATTGACTTCCAGAACGATACCGGTCTGGACGAAGGTCCGGAAACCGGGCAGCGACACTTCCACCTTGTATGGACCGGTCGGCAGACTCGGCAGCGCATAGGACCCGGTCTCATTACTAACGACAGTTCGGACCAGGCCTGTGGCCGTTTGCGTTGCCGTCACTTCCGCGCCCGGCAATCGAGCTCCGCTTGCGTCTACTACCGCACCGCTGATCTGTGCGGTTCCTTGTGCCCACACCAGCGCACATCCGAACGCCAGAACCAGCGAAATACCGAACACACATCTCGCTCTATGATTCATCAGTTCCCTCCACTATCCCCCTCTTCCGTCTGGTTCCTGGTTGTCGCGGAAAAGGTAGTGCGACGATACAGCGCATAAGCGCGTCAGTCAAAAGGTTTTGGGGGAACAGGGTCGGGGACTAATTCGGGGACAGACGTATAAATCACCTAATTAGATTCAAACGTTCTTGGTTCTAATTAGGTGATTTATACGTCTGTCCCCGAATTAGTCCCCGACCGATTTTTCTTTGACAATCAACAGCTATACCGCGTAGCGTTCCCCGGGAAAACTTTAGGAGGGCGCTTATGAATGGCATGAAGCGGCGCGAGTTCCTGACCGGATTAGCGGCCCTTGGCGTGACCACTTTGGCACAGACGCCGGGAGTCGCAGCGCGCCGGATCGATGTTCACCAGCACTTTTCGTCTCCGGCTTACCTGGAACTGTTGGCTCGTAAGAACTCCGTTCCGGTCGCGGCACAGGTAGCCAACACATTCAGGAACTACACGCCCAACAGAAACATAGAGGAGATGGACAAGGCTGGTGTAGCGACTGCCATGCTTTCGCCCACAGCACCCGCCGTATGGTTCGGAGACGTCAACGAAGCACGCGCTGGCGCGCGGGATCTGAATGAATTTGCAGCCAAAACAGTCGGGGATTACAAAGGCCGGTTCGGGCTATTCGCCGCGTTACCGATGCCCGATGTCGAAGGTTGCCTCAAAGAAATCGAGTATGCATACGATACGCTCAAGGCCGACGGCGTCGCGTTCCTGACAAGCTACGATAACAAGTGGCTGGGCGACAAAACGTTCGATCCCATCTTCGATGAACTGAATCGGCGCAATGCAGTTGTTTATACTCACCCGCTGGAAGCAGCCTGCTGCAAGAATCCGATCACGGGCGTCAGTGCCCAGACGCTGGAATACCCGACCGACACGACCCGCATCATCATGAGCCTGATTGTGAGCAACACCGCCACGCGATGCCCGAATATCAAGTTCATCTTCTCTCATGCCGGCGGCACTCTCGTCTCCATCGCGCAGCGCTTTCTTGGAAATCAGGTGACTGCAGATGGCCTTTCGAAGACTCCGGACGTCAACTCCAGGCTGTACCACGTAAGACGTTTCTATTACGATACGGCAGGATCAGCCAATCCCATCCAGATACAGTCCTTGAAGCTGCTGGTACCTCCGTCGCAAATCGTGTTCGGTTCCGATTTCCCGTTCGGAAATGTCGGCGCAACCGCTAACGGAATCCAAACCAGCGGTCTTACCGCAACCGAACTTCAGGGCGTGTATCGCGACAACGCCCTCAGGTTTTTGCCGAAGTATGCATAGGAGGCCGATATGAAAACGCTGGCGAGAGTGGCGATCGTGTTTCTGATGTGTACGCCCGCCTGGGCGCAGTGGACGAAGGTCCCGTCCCCCGCAATCCCTCGGACATCCGACGGTAAGCCGAATCTGTCGGCGCCGGCGCCACGGTTGCCCGATGGCAAGCCAGACCTCTCCGGAATCTGGGAAACCAAACCCGGGTATGTGGCGAACCTCGCGCTCGACCTGAAACCCGAGGACGTTCCGTTCCAGCCCTGGGCGAAGGCGGTCTACGATGAGCGCAAAGACGGATCGCATTCGAGGGAGGATCCACCCGCCCACTGCCTGCCCCAGTCTGTGCCCAGGATCACCGCGGCTCCTGCGCCGTGGAAGATTATTCAGACTCCGGGATTTGTGACCATTCTGTATGAGGCCTTCACGCTCTTTCGGCAGATCTTCCTCGATGGCCGTGAATTGGTCCAGGACTATCCTCCCACATGGATGGGCTATTCGACCGGTAAGTGGGAAGGTGACACGCTGGTGGTCGACACCAAAGGTTTCAATGGAAAGGCCTGGCTCGATCAGTTAGGTAAACCGTCCACCGATGCGTTGCATGTTATCGAACGTTTCCGGCGGAAAGACTTCGGGCATATGGATATTCAAATCACTATCGATGACCCCAAGGCTTATACCAAACCATGGACGGTTACCGAAGAAGCGCGTCTGGCGACGGGTACCGAATTGATGGAATTCATCTGCCAGGAAAACAACCGTGACCTGGAGCATCTGCCAGGCAAATAAGTTGCTCGCGGCATCGAACAGCCGATAGACTCCGACAAAAGTGAGCTGATCCACTGTAGCGGCGGTCTATGACCGCCGGTTTTTCCTCGAATCACCGAAAAACCGGCGGTCATAGACCGCCGCTACAGTGACGGAGGATAAAGCCATGAAGAGGTGGGTGAGCGTGTTTGTAGTATTCGCCTTGATGGGTGGCGCGTGTTACGCACAAACCGTCGGAGCGAGCGTTCAGGGAACCATCAGCGACGCGACGGGAGCCGTGCTTCCGGGTGCTTCGATTACCGTGAAGAACTCAGGTACAGGAACGACTACAGAGTTGCTCAGCGATGAAAGAGGAAGATATCTCGCGCCGCTGCTGCAGTCCGGTGAGTACGAGATTCAGGTATCGCTTCAGGGATTCTCCTCGGTCGTGCGTCGGGGCATTCGGCTGGCTGTCGGTCAGAATGCCGTCGTTGATGTCAAACTCGAAGTCGGGCAACTAAGCACGGAAGTCGCGGTGGTCGCGGATGCGAATCCGATCAATCTCACATCCGCTGCCATGAGCGGTCTCGTCACCGACAAGCAAATTCGGGATCTGCCGCTCAACGGCCGGTCCTTTCAACAGCTCGCGCTGCTTCAGCCGGGCGTGACGGCAGCACTCGCTGCCGGAAACGATGTGGTCGGAGGCCGGACGCCAAAGATTTCCATCAATGGCGCTCGCCCGGAGCAGAACAACTTTCTCCTTGACGGCACCGACATCAACAATGTCTACAACAAGACGCCCGGCTCTGTGGGCGGTGTCCTGCTTGGTGTGGAGGCGGTACTTGAATTTCAGGTCCTGACAAACGCTTATTCGGCGGAATTCGGCCGGTCTGCCGGAGGCGTCATCAATGCCGTGACGCGTTCGGGCGAGAACACAATGCACGGCGCCGCTTTTGAATTTCTTCGGAACTCCGCGCTCGACGCTAAGAATTTCTTCGACCCGCTCAGCAATCCGATACCGCCATTCAAGCGGAACCAGTTCGGCGCAACCCTGGGCGGTCCGATTCGTCGCGACAAGACATTTTTCTTCGGCGCCTACGAAGGCTTGATTGAGAGGCTCGGCATCACCGGCCTGACTTCGGTGCCGGACGAGAACGCCAGGCAAGGCATTCTTCCAGGCCGTCCGCGATTGACCCTGCATCCTGCGATCCCGCCACTCCTCGATACGTTCTTCCAATTGCCGAACGGCCGAAACCTTGGTGGCGGAGCGGCCGAGTATTTGTTCTCGAAGTCGCAGCCTACGAATGAGCATTTTGCGCAGGGGCGGATCGATCATCAGTTTTCGGAAAGGAACAGAGTCTTCGGCCGCTATACCTTCGACAACGGGAACGTCAAACGGACACCGCCGGCCAAGCCGCCGGTCGTGTATACGCAGGAGAAATCGCGTAATCAGTACCTGACCCTCGAGTATCAGCACACCTTCACACCGACGTTCCTCAACGAGATTCGATTCGGAGTGAACCGCTCCACTCAGTTGGCCGACAACGTGCGCACGATTACCATTCCGCCGTCGATGTCCTGGATTCCGGGCGAGCCGTTCGGATATTTCACGATCAGCGGTTTGGTTACGGAAGCCGCGGGAGATTACCGGCTTCCTCGTTTCGATCGCCTCAACAATGTCTCGCTCTCCGAGAATGTACTGCTGACACGCGGCCGCAACGCGATGAAGTTTGGCTTTCAGGGACAGCGAATCCACTTCAATCAGAACACAACGAGCCAGCGCGGCGGCATTGTGACTTTCACGAGCCTTGAGAATTTCCTGACAGGTGTGGCGCAGAACGTTGACCTGGCCGTGCCGGGATTGATCGATCCCGTTCGCGGCTACCGGCAGTGGTTGTTTGCCTTCTTCGGACAGAACGATATGCGGGTCCGGCAGAACCTCACGTTGAACATGGGAATGCGTTACGAGTTCATCACCGTTCCTACAGAAGTCAACGGCAAGATTTCAAACCTTCGCTCAGTTACCGATACGGCCATTATCGTCGGTCCGCCGTGGCACAATAACCCGTCCCTGAAGAATTTTGCGCCGCGCCTCGGTCTTGCGTGGGATCCATTCGGTTCGGGCAAGACGTCCGTGCGGGCGGGCTTCGGATTGTTCTTCGATGAGATTCTTCCCAAGTACTATTTCTTTTCCGGAAGTCTGAATCCGCCTTTCACGACAAGAACGTCGATTTCGAATCCGCCGATTCCGAACGTGATGTTGAATTTCGATACCAGCTCGATCAAGCCGCAATTGCAAACCGTCAACTTCGATCTGCAGACGCCGTACATTGTCCAATACAACTTCAGCGTGCAGCGCGCACTGCCGGGGAACGTGGATGTGACGGTCGGCTATGCCGGGTCGCATGGCGTGCACCTGATCCGGTTGGGCGATGCGAACCTCGCGCCGGAGACCATTGTGAACGGCCGCAAGGTCTACCAGCCGGCGCTGGGCCGGCGTAATCCGAATTTCACCGGAGTCTGGCAGCGGGTGACGGATGCGCAATCGTTCTACAATTCGCTTCAACTCAGCGCCATTCGGCGGTTCTCGAATGGTTTCCGCGCGCAAATGTCGTACACGTTCTCGCGCTCGATTGATGAAGCCAGTGGGATCAACTCGCAGGACTTCGACAACGTTGTGCAGTACAACCTCGATTGGTACGACCGGAAGATCGATCGTGGTCTTTCTGCATTTCACGCCAGGCACAACCTGACGTTCAACTGGACGTATGACCTGCCATTCGGCAAATCGCTGACGGGATTCAGGGGCGCGCTGGTAAAAGGTTGGCAACTGAACAACATCTCAACGCTGACGTCGGGCCATCCGTTCACGGTGCGGCTGGGCTTCAATCGGTCGGGAAATCTAAACACCACAAGCTTCTCGATGCACGAGCGGCCGAACGTGAAAGCGGGCGCGTCGAACAATCCGATCCTCGGCGGGCCGGATCGTTATTTCGACATCAACGCGTTTGAACTCCAGCCGGTGAATGAACGCGGCAATCTCGGGCGAAACACGCTGATCGGACCGAGCCTGCGAAATTTCGACTTCGCTCTTTCGAAATCGTTCAGCCTCGGCGAGGCACGCGCTCTCCAGTTCCGAACGGAGGTTTTCAACCTGCCGAATCACCCCAATTTTGCCGTTCCTTCCGGCCGTGTTGCTTTTACGAACGCGGCCGGCGCAGTGTCACCTACGTGGGGCCGCATCACTTCCACGGTGACAACTTCACGACAGGTTCAGTTCGGGTTGAAGTTGACGTATTGAGAAACACAAAGACACAACGGCACAAAGAAAGGCGGCGATAAATAGTTTTTGATGCTGCCTTTCTTTGTGCCGTTGTGTCTTTGTGTTTCCTAACGCCCGAATTTGATTGATGGCCGCCCATTCCAGCGTGTATCGTTCCCGCAAAACAAGACCACAGAAAAACCAGGCAATCACCTAACTCAAAGGGGGAGGGAACTCGGATGAAGCGTGTATTGAAATACGTGTTCGGTATTTCGCTGATTTTTGCGTTGGGCTATGAACTAGCGTGGGCACAGGCCACCGCGCAGGTCAGCGGCACGGTGACGGACCAGAGTGGAGCGCGTTTACCGGGCGCGGAAGTGACGGCGACACAAACGGAAACGGGGCTTGTCCGATCCGTTATCAGCAATGAAACCGGTTCGTATGCATTGCCGAGCCTGCCGACCGGTCCGTATAAGTTGGAAGTATCGCTGCCTGGCTTCCGGACGTTTGCGCGGACCGGCATCGTGCTGGACGTCAACGCGAATCCTGTAATCAACGTCTCGCTCGAAGTCGGTCAGGTTACCGAGACGGTCGAAGTGCAGGCCAATGCGGCGCTGGTGGAGACGCGCAGCGTGGGAGTTGGCCACCTTATGGAAACCCAGCGGATTCTGGAACTGCCCTTGAACGGGCGTAACGTGACCGAGTTGATCACGCTGGCGGGCGCGGCTGTGCAGACGCAGGTATCCTCCGGCCGAAGCATGCAGAACCAGGCCGACATTCGAGTGGCCGGCGGTCTCTCGGGTAGTGTGGCCTATGCGCTTGACGGCGCGCTGCACACCAATCGGTATGACAACCTGAGCCTGCCCCTTCCATTTCCAGACGCGCTGCAAGAGTTCAAGGTGGAGACCAGTGGCCTGGCGGCCTCGCAAGGTTTGTCCTCGGGTGCTCAGGTCAGTGCGGTGACGAAGTCCGGGACGAACGGGTTTCACGGCGATGCGTTCGAGTTCGTGCGCAACGATCTGTTCAACGCCACATCGTATTTTGCGACGGTGGATCCGAAAACAGGCAAGAGAGTGCACAGCTCGCTCAAGCGGAATCAATACGGTGGGACGCTGGGTGGGCCGATCGTCCGGAACCGGCTGTTCTTCTTCGGCGGCTACCAGGGCACGCCAACTCGCTCTGACCCCGTCGATGCTCAATCCTTTGTCCCGACTTCAGCAATGTTGGCCGGCGACTTTACCAAAGTCGCGGCCCTGAGGACGATTTCTCCCGTCGATGGAACTCCGACCGGATTTGTGAACAACCGTATCGATCCCGCACTATTCAGTCCAGTGGCGCTGAACATCTCTAAAAGGCTTCCGAAAGCACAGGACGACACGGGTCTCGTGACCTATGGCACTCCCAATCGGACTGATGAGAAGCAGATCGTTAGCAAGATCGACTGGCAGGTTAATCCGAAACACTCTGTTATGGGGCGGATTTTGTTTACCAATTTTAAGCAGCCGCAACCGTATGACCTGGCCCCGGACAACGTTTTGTCGGTAAGCCGCACGGACAGGAACGAATGGGCTTACTCCTATGCGATCGGTGACACGTGGTTGGTCAGTCCCACAACCGTGGTGGCTGGGCGCCTGGCAACCAATTTCACTCACATCAAACGCCAGGGTCCGCAATTCTTCGACATGGCGGAGATGGGCGTGAAGGGCCTGTATACGGGATACGTTCCGAAATTCGCACAGCTCCTCGTAAGCCCCGGCGGCTTCAGGCTCGGCGACGGAACACAAAACAGGGCAAACAGCACGAACTTTACGACAGCCCTTAATCTCGATGTGAGCATGACGCGCGGGACCCATCAATTCGGATTGGGCGGGTCGGGCGCCTATTGGGATTTCAACAGTCACGGGAATGTGTTCTCTGCAGGTTCGTTCACCGTCGCGGGCTCGCATACGGGTTCGGCGCTGGCGGATTTTTTGATTGGCCGGATGAGCACATTCGAGCAGGCAACGCCGAACTTGAACCCAACCAGGAGAAAGTATTTCGCTCTCTACATGACCGACTCATGGAAAGTGAATCAGCGGTGGACCCTCAATTACGGTCTACGTTGGGAGCCGGATCTCCCGGATATTCTGAAGTTAGGCACAGTCCAAAGTTTTAGTGAAGAGCGGCGCGCGGCGGGTATCCACAGCACCGTATTCAATAACGCGCCGAATGGTTTCTATTATCCTGGCGATCCAGGTTATCCGGGCAATCGAGGCCGCGACATCAACTGGCGGGTGTTTGCACCTCGAGCAGGATTTGCCTGGGATGTGAATGGAGACGGCCGTACTTCGGTGCGTGCGTCGGCCGGCATTGGATACGACTATGTCAACGGGCAGATGCACCTGTGGACAGCCATCTCGCCGCCATGGGGACTGGATATCGTCAGGAATAATCCAAGGCTTGACGATCCATGGGCTGGTTACCCCGGAGGAAGCCCATTCCCGCCAGTCTTCGACGCGAACGCCAAGTTTCCTCCATTCGGGCAATTCACCGTGATGCCGGAACATCTGAGTCCGTCTCAGTCTCAGACCTGGAATCTTTCGGTTCAGCGACAGTTCGGAGCGGACTGGCTTGTCTCGGCAAGTTACCTGGGGGCCCATATTATCCATATGCTCATGACGGCGCCGCTGAACCCGGCGATCTACTTCCCCGGAACCGCCGATGCCAATGGAAATTGTTTCGCGCAAGGGTACACCTTTAAAACAAACAGCGGCGCAACGTGTTCTCCGACGACCAATACCGATAGCCGGCGAATCCTATCGCTGATTGACTCGCAGCGGACCGGACAATTGGTTGGGGCGCTTGCCGAGTACCAGACCGTTGGAGGTTCCAAATACAATGGACTCCTCCTGGATGTGCGGAAGCGGGCCGCTCGTGGTGTGACCATCAGTTCGAATTACACCTGGTCTCATTGCGTAGCCTCCGAGCGAGACGACCTTAATGGGTCGCTGGTCGGTCCGACAGGAACCTACATTCGCCCTGGTGACAGGGAGCGAGGCCGCGCCAACTGCTCGTCCGACCGTCGTCATGTCTTGAATCTGACGGGCGTGCTCGAAAGTCCGCGCTTTGCTGATAACAAGATGCGAATACTGGCTTCAGGCTGGCGGCTCGCGCCAATCTATCGGATCAGTACGGGCCAATGGTTATCCGTCACTGCGGGTGCCGGCCTCGACTCGGCGCGCAACGGAACTGCTGTAGCAGATCAACCGGCAGATCAAGTCCTGCCCAATCCTTACGGTGATACGTCGGGCCGTCCATATACCTACTGGCTCAATAAGGATGCGTTTAGACAGCCGGTTGTCGGAACGATCGGGAACATGAACCGGCGGACTGTCAGAGCCCCGAAATTCTGGTCTTTCGACCTGGCACTGTCGCGCGACTTCCGAATCCAGGAAAGGCAGCGGATGGAGTTTCGAGTGGAGGCCTATAACGTGACCAACAGCTTCCGGCCGGACGTTACTCCGGGTGCGCCGGTTCCTTCGACAAATTTTTCAACCTTGAATTACCAGTTCTTCGGCCAGATCCGGGCCGCAAGAGATATGAGGATTCTGCAATTTGCGTTGAAATACGTTTTTTGACATAGGAACCACAAAGAATTAGCCGCGAATTACGCTGATTACGCGAATGGGGCGCATCAAGAATTGTTTTTTGCGCCCCATTCGCGTAATCAGCGTAATTCGCGGCTAATTCTTTGTGGTTCCTATTGCTGATTCAACAGCGGAATACTTTTCGGGTCAGGGTCCTTCGGAATCGTTCTCAGAAAAGCCGCAATGTCCGCGATTTCCCGATCGGATATGGACTTGCTGGTATACGGCGGCATCGCGCCTCGCGGTTTTCGAATGTACTTGATGAGGTCTTCCGCAGAGCGGGTACTGGGTGTGATTGCCGGCGCCGCCCCGCCTGCACGGCCTTGCGAACCGTGACAAGACCAGCAGAGGTACGTCACAAAAAGCTTCTTGCCGTTTTCAGCGCTCCCGGATTGGGCCGCAGGCGCGGGTGTCTGAGCCGTCGCTGGTGAACTCGCCATCAAGGTCAGCGTCAGCGCCGCCAGAAGCAGCCGATAAAAAGTGTTTCTCTCCATTCCTTTTCTCCTACCTCGGCTGCGTTCGCACGTCGACCATTGCCGGCTCGCCGCGTTTGACAACGTCCATGGCACGCTTCAGTGCGGGACCAAGATCCTTCGGATCGGTGATCGGTCCCTCGCCATGCATGCCCATGCTTTCGGCCATCTTTGCGTAGTCAATGACCGGTTCGATCAGCCTGTTTCCGATATGGGCACGCGTGCCATCGCGTCCGCGCCGGAGCGCCAGGCGCTGCGCTTCCATGCACTCGTTATGGAAGCCCTGGTTGTTATGCATGATCGTCAATAGAGGCAGGTGATGATTCGCAGCGGTCCACAGGCTTCCTGGGCCCATCATCAGGTCGCCGTCCTGCTGGATGTTGATCGAGATTCGCCCATTCTTCTTGTTCGCGACCGCCGCTCCAACTGCGGCCGGCGCACCATACCCGATACCATATCCACCCGGGCCACCGAGGAACTGGTAATGCTTGGTGAAATCCCACAGTTTCAGCGGCCAGTCCTGGAAGAACGAGAGATCCGCCACAAGCGACCAGTCTTCGTTCTTGATCAGCGGCCACAATTCCGCAGTCACACGGGCAGTGCTGACCGGACTGTCGTTCCAGCCCACAACTGCCTGCTGAGGATACCGGTCGAATGTTTCTTTGTGCGCTGCGGCGAGCTTCTTGCCGCGCTCCTCGAAGAATCGCTTCCGATCGGCGGTGACCAGCTTTTTCACGGCTTCGACCAGCAGAGGCAGCGACGCTTCGCCGTCTGCGGGGATGGCCAGGTCGACTTCCGCAAACTTCAGGTAGTCCGTGTAGTTGCTTCGAGAGAAGAGATCGTTGGCCGTGATGCTGATCTTCTTCGCGCCGGCCCGATTGGATCGCACGCCGGCAAAATCGATGACTTCGATGCCGAGAACCACGTCGGCATTCTGTAATCCCATGCTGCTGCGTGTTTGCTCCAACGGATGCCGGGTGGGGAAGTTCATCCGGCCTTTGCGGTCGATGACTGCGGCCTGCAGCGTTTCAGCCAGCTCGATGAGGTCCGTGATCGCTTTAGGTGTGCGCGCGACGCGGTCAACCACGATCACGGGGTGCTCGGCGGCGACCAGCATTTTCGCCACGTCGTTGATCGCTCCGGGATCGGGCGATGGAGGTACCAGTGTTCCCAGCTTCGGGATGCGCAGATTGGCTTCGCGGGGCACTTCTTCTTCCTGCAAATCCACATCAAGGACAAGCGCGACGGGCATCATCGGCGGAGTCACCGCAATTTTGTACGCACGCACCATGGACTCGGCAAAATGCGGCAGCGAATGCGGCGCGTCATCCCACTTCGTCATATCGCGGACGAGGGCGGCCGCGTCCACGGCGCTGTGGGCCCAGGCCACTTTTCCGGTTCCGCGTTTCGCGGCGTCGAAGATGTTGCCGAGAATCATGACCATCGGAACGCGGTCACAGAATGCATCGTAGACTCCCATCGTTGCGTGTTGCGCTCCGACAGTGCCGTGACAGCCGATCAGCGCGGGCTTGCCTGCGACCTTGGCGTAACCGTGGGCCATCGCGGCAGCCAGGTCTTCGTTGGTGGCGAGGATGAACTCCGGGTCCTTGTTCTTGCCGTAGTTGACGATCGATTCCTGCAGGGACATGTACGTATTGGCAGGAACGCCGAACATGTACTCGAAGCCCAGGCTCTTGATGACGTCCACCATGAAGTCGGAGCCGGG
>Ga0137397_10002338_pt1 | contig 13260 bp, 13 predicted proteins | sample czorhiz116metaG_FD_106658 | JGI IMG/M metagenome (GOLD analysis project Ga0137397, IMG submission 106658) | Vadose zone soil microbial communities from Angelo Coast Range Reserve, California, USA - czorhiz1.16 metaG | ecosystem: Environmental > Terrestrial > Soil > Vadose zone | place: USA... | reverse complement strand
CAATAGCGCTCGCGCAGCCATTCCCCAGGCACCAAATCGCCGCCTTTCCAATTGGGCTAGAATTCGATGAGGAGAGTGTGATGGCGTTTCCGGGGACGGGCAAGATCTGGATGAACGGCAAGCTGGTCGAGTGGAAGGATGCGACAATCCACATCGCCTCCCACGTCATCCACTACGGCAGCGGCGTCTTCGAGGGCGCGCGGTGCTACAAGACGCCGCGGGGCTCTGCGTGCTTTCGCCTCGACGCGCACATGCGCCGCCTCCAGCTCTCCGCGAAGATTTACCGGATGGAATACTCGCTCGATCTCGCCGGCTGGAACGACGCCGTGCTCGACACGATTCGGGTCAACGAGATGAAGTCGTGCTACATCCGCCCGATCCTCTATCGCGGCTACGACTCGCTCGGCGTGAACCCGTTCACCTGCCCGGTCGACGCCGCGATCATCCTCTGGGACTGGGGCACCTATCTCGGCAAGGAAGCGCTCGAGGAAGGCTGCGACGTCAGGATCGCGTCGTGGTCGCGCATGGCGCCGAACACAATCCCCGCCATGGCGAAGAGCTCCGCGAACTACGCGAACTCCGCGCTGATCAAAATGGAGGCGATCACCGACGGCTACGCGGAGGGCATCGCCCTCGACGTGTTCGGGAACGTCAGCGAAGGCAGCGGCCAGAACATCTGCCTCGTTCGCGACGGCGTCGTATACACGCCGCCGCTCGCCTCGTCAATCCTCGGCGGCATCACCCGCGACTCCGTGATCACGCTCGCCCGCGACCTCGGCTACACGGTCAATGAGTCGGTGATTCCGCGCGAGGCGCTGTACACCGCCGACGAGGTGTTCGTCGTCGGCACCGCCGCCGAAGTCACGCCGATCCGATCGATCGACAAGATCAGCATCGGCGCGGGCCGGCGCGGGCCGGTCACCGAGGCGCTGCAGCGCGCCTTGTTCGACGTGATCAACGGCGAGGTTCCCGATACGCGTGGCTGGCTCACATACGTGTATCCCGAGGAGGCGTCGCTTCGTTCGCCGCGGAGGACAGCGACGGGAACCAGGGGCTAGGGGACTAGGGATTAGGGATTAGGGATGGATTAGGGATTAGTTTAGGGACTAGGGACTAGAGCCAGTTCCTAGAATGAACATGCACGTCAACGATCTCCTGAAAATCGCCGTCGAGAACGCCGCGTCCGACCTGCACCTGAAGGTCGGAAGCTTTCCGATGATGCGTGTGCGCGGCGTCCTGCAGCCGGCGACCAAGGGCCAGAAGCTCGATCACGACGACGTCATCGCCATCAGTGCGGCGATCATGTCGACGACGCAGCGGCAGAAGTTCAAGGAGACGCAGGAGGTCGACCTGGCCTACAGCGTGCCGGGCCTCGGCCGGTTCCGCTGCAACATCTTCCAGCAGCGGGGCACCGTCGGCCTCGTCCTGCGCATCATCCCGATGCAGATCCGGACGATCGACGAGCTCGGCCTGCCCGCCGTGCTCAAGAAAGTGGCCGAGGAGGAGCGCGGGCTCGTGCTGGTGACCGGGACCACCGGCAGCGGCAAGAGCACGTCGCTCGCCGCGATGATCGACCACATCAACCAGACGCGCTCGGCGCACGTGATGACGGTCGAAGATCCGATCGAGTTCCTGCATCGCGACAACCGGTCGATGGTGAACCAGCGCGAGGTCGCGGTCGACACGAAATCCTTCGCGCAGGCGCTGCGCAGCGCCCTGCGTCAGGATCCCGACGTCATCCTCGTGGGCGAGATGCGCGACTTCGAGACGATCGAAACGGGCCTGCTCGCGGCCGAGACGGGCCACCTGGTCTTCTCCACGCTGCACACCCTGGATGCCACCGAAACGATCAACCGCATCATCGCGGTGTTTCCGCCGCATCAGCAGAAACAGATCCGGCTGCAGCTGGCGAGCGTCCTGAAGGCGGTGATCTCGCAGCGCCTGATGCCGAAAATCGACGGCCACGAGCGCGCGCCGGCCGTCGAGGTCATGATCAGCACCCCGTTCATCCGCGACTGCATCGTCGACAAGGAAAAGACGCACCTGATCACCGGCGCGATCGCCGCAGGCACGTCGCAGTACGGGATGCAGACCTTCGATCAGTCGATCTTCGGCCTGTACGAGCAGGGGCTGGTCTCGCTCGAGGAAGCGCTCCGCTGGGCGAGCAACGTCGACGAATTCAAGATGAAGGTCCAGGGCATCTCCAGCACCTCGGAGATGAGCCGGGACCAGATGGCCAAGGCCGCCAGCCGCGCGCCCGAAATCACCAGGTTCGGCAGTTAGTCGTTCAGCTCTTCGCAGACGTACTGGCGTCAGCGATCGAAGCCGAGCGCGACGAGCCGCGCCGCCCGCACGTCAGTCATGCGATCGGACGCTCGCGCGAGCCTGGTGACAGCAGGGTGGCACGTCGTCCTTCGCTATAATCCGCGCGCTGTACCAGGAAAGGACCCGGTCTCGCAGGCCACGACCGGAAATCTGCTTCCGGGAGCGAATCGAGAGCGATCCTGAACACAAAAAACCGGGCGCATGATGCACCGCCGGGTGTATAAACCCAAAATGCCAGACGGCGACAAGAGTCCGGTCGGACGCCGCGGATTCATCAAAGGAGCGGCCGCCAGCGCAGCGGCCCTGGCCGCCGAGTCGAGCATGGCGCGAGCCCAGGAACCGCGTGCCCACGACCACGATCACGACCATCAGGCGGTGCCCTCGGATCTCACGCTACGTGTCAAGGCGCTCGAATCGCTGCTCGTCGAAAAAGGTCTCGTCGATCGCGCGGCGCTCGACGCGGTGGTCGATGCCTACGAAACGAAGATCGGTCCGCGCAATGGCGCGCGGGTCGTCGCCCGTGCGTGGGTCGATCCCGCGTACAGGAAGCGTTTGTTGACCGACGCCACGGCGGCGATCGCGGAGCTTGGCTATGCCGGCGGTCAAGGCGAGGACATGGTGGTGCTGGAGAACGCGCCGAAGGTTCACAACCTCGTCGTCTGCACACTGTGCTCCTGTTACCCGTGGCCGATCCTCGGTCTGCCGCCCGTCTGGTACAAATCGGCGCCCTATCGCTCGCGAGCCGTGATCGATCCGCGCGGGGTGCTGAGCGAGTTTGGCCTCGAGCTGGCGGAGGACGTCGAGGTTCGCGTCTGGGACAGTACGGCGGAGGTGCGCTACCTGGTGCTGCCGGAGCGGCCGGACGGCAGCGAGCACATGACTGAAGAGCAACTCGCCGGCCTGGTCACGCGCGACTCGATGGTCGGCGTCGCCAAAGTCTCGGTGGTGGGAGGGAAGTCGTGAACGGCATCCACGACATGGGCGGCATGCACGGCATGGGCCGGGTCCAGCACGAGAACAACGAGCCGGTGTTTCACGCGCCCTGGGAGGCGCGGACGTATGCCATCACGCGCGTGCTGAGAGCTGGCGGCGGCAGACAGAACCTGGACAACTCCCGTCATCAGCTCGAGCTGCTGCCGCCGGCCGAATACCTCCGCATGACCTACTACGAGAGATGGTTGACGCGCCTGATCAACCAGTTGGTCGACAACGGCGGCGCCACGCGCGAAGAAATCGAGAGCGGCACACCGGCGCCCGGATCGCCGAAGGCGACGCCGGCGGTGACGGCGGCGATGGTACCGGCGCTCGTGGCACGCCGCAACTCCGCGCGCCGGGACGCGCGGGTGAGCGCGCGTTTCAGGGTGGGTCAGCGCGTGCGCGCGCGCAATATGCATCCGAACGGTCACACGCGCTTGCCGCGCTACGCCCGCGGGCGGCTCGGCCTCGTCGTTCGCGATCATGGTGTGTTTGTTTTCCCGGACACGAACGCGGAATTCCTCGGCGAGAAGCCGCAACACGTGTACTCCGTGCGCTTCGCCGCTCGCGAGCTGTGGGGCGACCGCGCCTCCTCGCGCGATTTCATCCATCTCGACATGTGGGACGACTACCTTGAGCGCGCCTGATCCAGAGTCCGAGACCAGGCGTCTGGCGGCGCTGCCGCGCCTGCCGCGCGACGAGGGCGGGCCGGTGTTTGCCGAACCGTGGCAGGCGCAGGCGTTCGCCCTCGCCGTCAAGCTTTCCGAGGCCGGCCATTTCACGTGGAAGGAATGGGCGTCCGCGCTCGCCGGCGAGCTCGAAAACGCCGCCACTCGCGGTGAGCCAGACGATGGCCGGCATTATTACGACCATTGGCTGGCCGCGCTCGAGCACCTCGTCACGGCGAAGGGGCTGACGGATCCGGCGGCGCTCGCCGACCGCAAGGAGGCCTGGGCCGACGCCTACCGGCATACGCCGCACGGGAAACCAATCGAGCTTCGTCCGCGCGAATGAGCTCGACGCTGTGGATTGCGCTGGCGCTCGGATTGCGTCACGGCACCGATCCCGACCACCTCACCGCCATCGACGGCTTGTCGCGCATTCGGCCGCGAGCGACAAACGGGTTGCTGTTTGCGCTCGGGCACGGATCGATCGTGACGCTGCTTGCCGCCGGCGTTGGCCACGCCGTCGCGGGTCGCATCGCATTCCTCGGCCCTTGGATGCTGATTCTGATTGGCGTCGTCAATTTGCGGAACGTGCTTCGGCCCATTCCGCTCGCGACGGTCGCAAAACGTCCGATGGTATCGCAGCCCTTTCTGCTGGGCATGCTGCTCGCCGCCGGGTTTGAGACCGCCTCACAACTGTCGGCGTTGATCCTGGCGGATCGAACGAACCCGTGGCTGCTCGGCGCGGCGTTCTCTTGCGGGATGGTCCTCGTCGACGGTCTCGATGGTTATCTGGCCGCGTCGACCCTCGGCCTCGCCGCCCGCGGCGAAACCAACGCGAGAATCGCCTCCCGATTCCTCGGCCTCGTCGTCGTGGCGTTTTCACTCGGGCTGGGCGGAGCGGAGCTGCTCGGCCTCGAGGTCGGCCCATTCGCGCTTCCGCTCGGGTCGGCGTTGTTTGCGGTCGTGATCGGCCTTCGCGTTTGGGCGCGCGGCGGTTTTCCTCGAATGCTCGAGAGAGTGTCCGTCCTCGACTGGAAGGACGAACTGAACGCTCGCTTCACGCCGAAATGAGCGCATACATCGACGGCTTGAAGATGCTCGCGCAGCGCGAGCTCTCGGAGCTGCAGGTCTGCCAGCGCCTCGCGCGGAAAGGGCACGATCGGGACGCCGTCGACGAGGCGGTTGCGCGGCTGCGCGAGGAGCGCGCGCTCGACGATATGCGCGTGGCCGAAGCGATCGCGCGGACCGAAGCCACCGGCCGCCGGCGCGGCAAGCTGCGTGTGCGGATGCAGATCGAGCGCGCCGGGATCGCGAAGTCGACCGCGAAGCGCGCCGTCGAAGAGGTGTTCGACACGATCGACGACGATGCGTTGATCGAGGCCTGCCTGAGCAAGCGGCTGCGCGGCCGTGAAACGATCGCCGATGACCGCGAGTTTCAGCGCCTGTACCGGTACTTGATCGGTCAGGGCTTCGAGTCGGACCGCGCAATGCGGGCCTTGACCGCCCGTCGCGGCCCGACCGGCCTGGATTGACAATCCGCGCGCCTCGGCGCCGGCATCCGATCCGATGGTTTCGCAATGGACCGATCAGGTCGTCGTCGCCGCGGCGCTCGCACGACACTACGGTTTTCACCGACATCGACGGCCAGCTGGCGCCCTTGACGCTGCGAACGCGTGAGATGAGGGCACGGAGCGGGCAGAGGACTTTCAGATGATCGACCACAGAGAGACTGCGACACCGAGCTTTCGATCGCACGATCGGCGATCGCCGATCGGCGGTGTTCGCTTTCTGTGTCTGTGTGGCTCAATCCTTTCTGTGTTCTCACCGTTGTTCGCTGACCTCGTCGCGCAGGTTGCGTCCGCGCGGCCCTTCGACGTCATCATACGAGGCGGCACCGTGCTCGACGGCTCCGGCGGCCCTCGCTACCAAGGCGACGTGGGCGTCGTCGACGGCCGGGTCGCGCGGGTCGGCAACCTGTCGGCCGATCACGCGACGGTCGAGATCGATGCGACCGGGCTGTTTGTCGCGCCCGGGTTCATCAACATCCACAGCCACGCGTCGCCCGACGCTGTTGCAATCGCCGAGAACATGCTGACGCAGGGCGTCACGTCGGAAATCATCAACCCCGACGGCGGCGGCGCGACCGACATCGTGCAGCAGCTCGCCGAGGCGAGCCGGAACGGCCTCGCTCTGAACGTCGGTGCGTACATCGGCTTCAACAGCGCCTGGTCCGCCGTGATGGGTTCGGCGGATCGACGTCCGGCCGCCGAGGACATCGAGCGCATGCGCGCGCTCGTCGTGAACGGCCTCGAACATGGCGCGTGGGGCGTGTCCGCGGGACTTGATTACAAGCCGGGGTACTACGCTCAGATAGAAGAGGTGGTCCGCGTCGTCGAACCTGCCGGCCGCTGGCGCACCAACTTCCCCAATCACGATCGGCTGACGCCGGAATCGAACTTCAGCTCGCGCGCGGGCGTCGCCGAGACGATCGCGATCGGCGAAAAGGCCGGCCTCGTTCCCGTGGTCACCCACATGAAGTCGCAGGGTGTGGAGCAAGGAGGCGCCGGCACGCTGCTCGCGATGATGCAGCAGGCGACGAAGCGCGGCCGCTACACGGCGGCGGACGCGTACCCGTATCTCGCCGGACAGACGGGGCTCGGCGCGTTGCTGATCCCCGCGTGGGCGCAGGACGGCGGGCGCGAGGAGATGCTGAAGCGGTTCAAGGATCCTGCCCTTCGACCGCGTATCGTCACGGAAACCGAGCAGGCGTTGAACGCGCGATTCAATGGTGCCGGAGGCGTCTACCTGCCGGTGACGAAGCGGCAGCTCGTGGACATCATCCGCGAGCAGCATATCTCCCCCGGCGAAGCGATCGTGCGGATCCTCGAGCAGGGGAACGAGACGGCGATTCTGCGCTTCGGATCCGAAGCCGACCTCGTGAAGATCCTCCAGCATCCGACGACGGCGATGGCGTGCGACTGCGGGGCGACGACGAACACGCGCCAGCATCCGCGCGCCTGGGGCAGCTTTCCGCGGGTGCTCGGCCGCTACGTCCGCGAACAGAAAGTGTTGACCTGGGAAGATGCCATCCGGAAGATGACGGCGCTGCCGGCGAACACAATCGGCATGGTCGACCGCGGCTTCCTGGCGCCGGGCATGTTTGCGGACATCACCGTCTTCGATCCGAATACCGTGATCGATCGCGCGACGTACGAGGATCCGGCGCAGCTTTCCGAAGGCATCCGGTTCGTGCTGGTCAACGGGGTCCTCGTGTTGAAGGACGGCCGGGTGACGGGCGATCGCGGCGGCCGGGTCGTGTCGCGAACGGCGCACATGCCGAGCCGGCCGATGAACACGGCCGCGGCGCGGCGACTGTCTGTTCGCGGGGCCTTCGGCCGGGACGCGCGCGTCACGATCGACATCAGCCAGGCCGCCGGCGCGGCGCAGGCCAGGGGATCGTTCCGTCTGATGGACGGACCGTCGAGGACGATTCTGGAAACCTCCGACGTCGGCGTGCTGCAGACGACGAAGGATTGGGCCAGCTTCACGGCGCGGATTGCGCCCCGTCCGAACAGCGCCGATCTTTTTGTGACGGTGATCGTGGAACGCGCCGATCCGTTCGCCGACGGCCGCCCGACGAGCGTCACCATCGACATCGACGATCGCGGCGGCATCACCGGCATCTTGACGAAGCCCGCGGCGCGTCTCGTCCTCCGCTAGTCGTTCTTCAGCGCGACGACCGGGTCCAGCCGCATGGTGGAGAGGGCGGGTGCCAGGCAGGCGGCGACCGCCGCGATCAGGATCAGCGCCGCCGCTCCCGCGAGGACGCCCGGATCCAGCGCCCCGATCTGGGTCAGAAATCCGGTCAGGAGCCGGTTCAGCCAGACCGCCGCCAGCGATCCGATGCCGACGCCCGCGGCGATCAGCGCGAGGCCTCGGCGCATGACCAGCGGCAGAATGTCTCCCGGCCGCGCGCCCAGAGCCATCCTGATCCCGATCTCCGCGGTCCGCTGGGCCACGCTGAACGCCATCACGCCATACACGCCGAGCATCGCGAGCGCGAGACCGAACGCCGCCAGCGCCAGCATGCATCCGGCGCCGAGCCGCTCGCGCGCGATCGATTGGTCGTAGTACGCATCCATCGACGACACGCGATACGGCGCGAGCGTTTTGTCGACGCGCCAGATCGCCCGCTGGACGGAAGACGCGAGTGGAAGCGGGTCGCGATCGGCGCGCACCATCAGGTGCAACCGTCCGGCCGCAGCGCTCGCCGCCTGTTGATCGAACGGCAAGTACCAGGTTTCCACCGGGACGCCCGGCTGATAGGAGTCGCGCACATTGCCGGCGACGCCGACGACGGTGACCCACGGCGCATCGGCGCGCGCGATGCGGAGTCGCTAGCGTCATCTCACGCGCGTCCAGCCTGAACGTGGTCCCGAGGGCGTCGCGGGAGCCGCCGAAATGGCTCTGCCAGAGCGCGTAACTCGCCAGCGCGACCCCGCTGTCGAGACCGCGCCGCTGCTCCTCGGCAGAGAACCCGCGTCCGATGACTGGTGTGACGGCGAGCGTCTCGTCGTTTCCTTCGCTCTGGAACACGACGCTGACGCGCTCGGGCACACCGGCGCCGAGGAGCGTCATGTTGTTCCCGCTGAAGGCGACGAGGCCGTCGAAGATCTCAGTATGCGCGCGCGGCGCCATCACGTTGCGCGCCGACATGTTGAACGGGTGGAGCTGGCCGTTGGCGCCGGTGACCGCGTCGCGCACGCGCACCAGCCGTTCGCCGGCCGGGAACGGGAGCGGCCGGAGCAGGAGGTGGTTGACGGCGCTGAACATCGCGGTGTTCGCGCCGATGCCGAGCGCCAGGATCGCCACTGCGATCGCCGAGTTCCGGGGCGTCCGTTTCAGCAAACGGACCCCGTAACGCAGGTCTTGCCACAGTCCGTCCACGGCGACCTCCGGGCGCCATCCCGCAAGGACGGTGCCGTTCGGGATTCAGAGGTCGAACCACGTCCCCGCGGGGATGCCGGGCTGCTGGGGTGGTCACCTGCGGAACGCCGGCGTCCCGAAAGCGGACGCTTGCGGCGGTCTTATAGAATGAACTGATGCGCGCGAACGACATTCGATCCTCGTTTTTGAAATATTTCGAGCAGCAGGGCCACCGTGTGGTTCCCAGCTCTCCGCTCGTGCCAGCCGACGACCCGACGCTACTGTTCACCAACGCCGGGATGAACCAGTTCAAGGACCTCTTCCTCGGGCGCGAGAAGCGCGAGTACGCGCGCGCGGCGACGTCGCAGAAGGTGATGCGCGTCAGCGGCAAGCACAACGATCTCGACAACGTCGGTCCGTCGTTCCGCCATCACACGTTCTTCGAGATGCTCGGCAACTTCTCGTTCGGCGACTATTTCAAGAAAGACGCGCTGCCCTTCGCCTGGACGCTGCTCACCGACGTCTGGAAGATGCCTAAGGATCGGCTGGTTGTGTCGATCTTCAAGGGTGAGAACGGCATCCCGCGGGACGATGAAGCGTACGACGTCTGGCGCAAGCTGGGCCTGCCCGCGGAGCGGATCCTCGAGCTCGGCGGCGACGACAACTTCTGGCAGATGGGCGACACGGGACCGTGCGGCCGATGCTCGGAGATCTACTTCGTCCGCGGCGGCACCGCTGTCGATCCCGAGATCGAAATCTGGAACAACGTGTTCATGGAGTTCGAGCGGAGCGCGGACGGCGTGCTGACGCCGCTGCCTGCCCCATCGATCGACACCGGCATGGGGCTCGAGCGCGTCACGGCCGTGCTGCAGAACAAGCAATCCAACTACGACACGGATCTCTTCACGCCGCTGCTGACGGAGCTCGGCCGGATGTCGGGCCATCGCCACGGCGGTACGATGAGTGCGACGGATATCTCGATGCGCGTGGTCGCGGACCACATCCGCTCGACCACCTTCCTGATCGCTGATGGCGTGATCCCGTCGAATGAGTTCCGCGGATACGTGCTGCGGAAAATCATGCGGCGCGCGATGCGCCATGGGAAACATCTCGGCTTCTCCGAACCGTTCATGGCCCGGCTCGTGCCCGTCCTCGACCGCGAGATGGGCGACGCCTACCCCGAGGTCCGGCGCAATCGCGAAATGATCGAGAAGACGATCCTCGCGGAAGAGCATCGGTTCGACGCCGTGCTGACCGACGGTCTGCCGCGTCTCGAGGCGGAGATCGCGAAGGCGCTCGAGACGCCCCAGCGCCTCCTCTCGGGCGAGTCGGCGTTCCGTCTTTACGACACGTTTGGCGTGCCATACGAGTTCATCGAGGACACCGCAGCCACGCAGGACGTGAAGGTCGACAAGGCGGGCTACGACCTGGCGATGGAAGCACAGCGCGGCAAGGGTCGCGCCGTCGGCGCGTTCGGCGGCAGGAAGACCGATGAGTTCGCGATCGCGGGCGACGAAGCGGCCAGCGCGCTGAAAGGCGCCGGCGATCAATTCGAAGGCTATTCGACGACGCGCGTGACCGGCGTGCCGGTCGTCGCGCTGTTCGACGAACAGCGGCAGCCGGTCGAGGCACTCACCGCCGATCAGCGCGGCTACGCGGCGCTGGCGAAGACGCCCTTCTACCTCGAAGCAGGCGGACAGGTGTCCGATTCCGGCCGGATCGTCAACGAGGCGACCGGCGCGTCGGCGACCGTCGAAGGTCTGGCGCGCATCCGGCCCGGCCTGCCGCGCGCGCACCGCGTGCGCGTCACCGCGGGCCAGCTGCGCGTCCGCGACATTGTCACCGCCGAAGTCGACGCCGTGGTCCGCGACGCGACGCGCCGCAACCACACGGCCACTCATCTACTCCATGCGGCGCTCCGAGATGTGCTTGGCGCCCACGTGAAACAAGCCGGCTCGCTGGTGGCACCCGACCGCCTGCGGTTCGACTTCATGCATTTTCAGCCGGTCACACGCGAGGAGCTCGATCGCATCGAGCGGATTGTCAACGAGCAGATCACCCGCAACACGCCGGTCACGACCGACGTGCGGTCCACGCAGGAAGCGATCGCAGCCGGCGCGATGGCGCTGTTCGGCGAAAAATACGGTGACCAGGTGCGCGTCGTCAGCGTGCCCGGGTTCAGCATGGAGCTGTGCGGCGGCACGCACGTCAGCGCGACCGGCGACATCGGCTTTTTCGTGATCGTCGCCGAAGGCGGCGTCGCGGCGGGCGTCCGCCGCATCGAGGCGCTGACCGGCGCCGCCGCCGTGGCGTGGGCGCAGCATCAGCGCGCGACGCTCGCGTCCATCTTCGACGCACTTCACGTTGGCGAGGCGCAGGCGGTGGACGCCATCGAGAAGCTGCAAACCGAGAGCCGGCGTCTGTCGCGCGAGCTGACGCAGCTGAAGACCAGGCTCGCGATGGGCGGCGGCGCGGCAGCCGAAGGTTCGGGCGCCGACGACACGACCGACGTCGGCGGAGTGAAGCTGGCGCGACGGAAGGTCAGCGATCTCGACAAAGACGCGCTGCGCGGCCTTTCCGACTCGCTGAAAGCGAGGATCAAGAGTGGCGTCGTCGTCATCGCATCAGAAAGCGATGGCAAGGTGCAGATCGTGGTCTCGGTGACGCCCGATTTGACCCAGCGGGTCAAGGCCGGCCAGATCGTGAAGGAGATTGCGCCGATCGTCGGCGGCGGCGGCGGCGGGCGCCCCGATTTCGCGGAAGCCGGCGGCAAGCTGCCGGAAAAGATCGACGAGATGTTGAAGGCCGCAGAGGACGTCGTTAAAAGACTCGTCGGGGCTAGGGGCTAGCTGGGGACTGGGGATTAGGGATTAGGGATTAGGGATTGGGGATTAGGGATTGGGGATTGGGGATTAGGGATTAGGGACGATACCCACGGGGTGCCGATTCGGGAGGCGATTGAAACACGGACGGGCCGGCTGGTGTCGCCCGGGGCCGCTTACACCGCGCTCGATCGGCTGGAGCGCCGCGGTCTGGTGCGGTCGCGGCTCGGCGAAGCCACGGCGGAGCGCGGCGGTAAGCGGAAGCGGCAGTACCGGCTGACCGCACGGGGCGCGGACGCCATCGCCCACACCCACGCGGCCATCGCTCAGATGGCGCACGGCCTGAAGCCGAAGCTGGGCACACCGTGAGCGACGCTCGCCTGCCGCCTGGCTGTAGCTCGTTCGGTTCGAAACCGAGCGAAGGCCGGGAAGGCTCGCGCCCGGCGTGCATGCGCTGCCTTCAATGCCTGCTGCCCGCCGAAGTCCGTGAAGTATTACGGTCCTGAAGACGGACTAGGGGCACAGGGCAGGGGCACGGGGACGCCCTAAGTCCTGTGTCCTTATGCCTTTGTGCCCCCTGTGCCCTTGTGCCCCGGCCCTTTGGCTCTGCCCTGCGGCTGAGCACTGTGCCCCAGGGCTCATCCGGCCGATAACCCCTACGGTTGTTCTCGGGAACGCCCGGGGTGTAAACTGTTGACCTTGTTGGACATGCTCAACCATATGGGACTGCGCCATCACACGAACGTCTTGCGGCACATGACGTTCGGTCTGCTCGGGACAGTGCTGGTCCTCGCCAGCCCGACCGTGGCGCGGGCCCAGATCTATTCGTGGCGCGACGAGAGCGGCAAGCTCGTGTTGTCGAACCGCCGCCCGCTGACCGCCGACGCCGTGCGGTCCTATGCGGTCCCGAGAGCGGACCGGGTAAGGACCACGCGTTACGTTACGTTGGAGCGGGGCCGCGACTATGACGACTTGATCAGCGAGCACTCACGGCTGAACGGCGTCCGGACGGACCTCGTGCGCGCGGTGATGCAGGTAGAGTCGGCTTTCAACCCGTACGCGCGGTCGCCCAAAGGCGCGCTCGGCTTGATGCAGTTGATGCCGGCGACAATCCGCCAGTTCGCAGTGTCGAACCCATTCAATCCGGCCGACAACGTGCGCGCCGGCGTCGCGTATCTGCGCGCGCTGCTGGATCGGTATCAGAACAACGAGGAGCTCGCGCTCGCGGCTTACAACGCGGGGCCAGGGGCGGTCGACAGGCATGGGCAGAGCGTGCCGCCCTACCGCGAGACGAAGAACTACGTCGCGCAGATCAACCAGATGGCCGCCCGGCCAATCGAGTTGCGCGGGAAGGCGATCTACAAGGTGACCGAAACGATCGACGGACGCTCCATCGTCCGCTATACCGACCAGAAGCCGCCCACGGGCAGCTTCGAGCTCGTCGGCCGCCGATGATTCACCTATTCTGATCTCTCGACCGCCATCACATCGAGTCGTTCGTAGGCGGGACCGAGTGCCTCGGTCGCCAGCAGCACTTGGAGCAT
>Ga0137397_10002332_pt1 | contig 13277 bp, 19 predicted proteins | sample czorhiz116metaG_FD_106658 | JGI IMG/M metagenome (GOLD analysis project Ga0137397, IMG submission 106658) | Vadose zone soil microbial communities from Angelo Coast Range Reserve, California, USA - czorhiz1.16 metaG | ecosystem: Environmental > Terrestrial > Soil > Vadose zone | place: USA... | reverse complement strand
TGGGGGTAACTGGAAAGAGTTGCTGGGACTCATAACCATCGCTGGTAAGGGAATTTGCCCGGTACAAGGGATATGCGGCGCACGCCATTCATGAAGCCACGGTGACCCCTTTTCTCATTGCTTTGGCTTTCGCGGTTGGCATCTTCAATGCTCGTGTGAGATGTAGCACGAGAAATTGAATGCGCTCCGTAAGGAGCGTGGCGCGGGGCAGGTGGCGGTGCCCCTGCAGAGACCTGCATCGACTTTGGGCGCCGTGGATGGCGCGGGGAAGACGGCGGTGAGCAGCCTGGCGTCGTAGGTGACCCGCCATCGTGCGGATGTTCACCTAGCCATAGCACTACGGTGTTTTCCCTTCTTAGTTGGAGGCAAAGGCCTTGAGGTGCCCGAAGCTCCGTTCGTGCTTGAGCTCGAGAGTGGCAGACGCTAATGGGGAACCTGGCGTCGAGCCAGGTGTTTCCGAGAATCGAAAAAATCAACTTGGAGCTCGGGATGGAGACTGAAGTTGAGACGCTGCAGCACGAGTGTCGCATCCCTCTCTGCTTGTATATGCTCCGCCGTATCACTGGGGCCAGAACTCGTAAGTCTCTTACGGACACCCCACTTCTTGACGGGCCCGATACGTGACAGGATGGAGGATCCAGAAGAGTTGGAGGTTTCGGAAGGTGGAAGGGTCCACGGGCGGCCCCGGGCTAGGAGAAGATGATTGAGGTGGGGAGGACAAGGGTGCGATATCTTGTTGCCTTTCAAGGAGCTCGAAAACGTTGTTGTCAGACGGACGGGACTTTTTTCGTAGGCGTCTGTGTTCTCTTTGCGTAGGTGGGCTCGGAGGTAACATGGCGATGGTAGAGGCCCTCGCGGCACGCAAAGGGAGATGCGCCAGAGAGGAATGTGTAACAGATTTTCGTCCGGAGAGAATAAAAAAAACGGACATGGTGGGGGAGCCCGGGAAGGTCTCTCCGACGGATTCAAGCGAGCGCGGAAGGGGTGGCACGGGAGGCGAAGGAGGAAACTTGCCGAGAGGGCTCCTGCGAGGACGCGCGGTGACTGTTTTATCCTCCTGTTGGTCGGCAAAGTCGAGGCCATCCTCGTCGTCGGACGAATCCCAGGCTTGGTCCTTATTCGGGGACACAAATCTGTTTCCATCCAGCTCATCATCCCAATTCTCTGGCTCAGGTATTTCTGGAAGCTTGGGCGATCTATGATGCGATCGAGGAGGGCGTTGGCGAGCGGGCGAGTTGGACTTGTCTTCAAAGTCGTCATCCCAGTTTTCGGTGTGGGCCACGGCATGCTTCGGAGGAGTGGAAGGACCGGGTTCGGCCCACGCTAGGAGTCGCACGATCGGTGGGTTGGTGGTCGAGATGAGGAAGGGAGGACATGGAGCGATGTGTGAGAAGGGGTTCGGGGCGCCGATCTTTGGAGGTCGAGGTTGAGCAGCGTGGGTCATCAGATTCAGACTTTCGAATGTTGGGGAGATCCTTCGCTCGCTGGAAGACAAAGTGGTTGTCTCGAGACTCTGATAATGGTGCTATTGGGAGAAAGGAAAAGATATGAGAAGACACGTGTGATAAATAGTCGTGTAATGAGGAAAAAAGACGCCTGACCTGTTAGAACTGTCGCGGGCATGGCAAAGAGGACGTCGTGTCTGTGGTACAGTAGGGGAGAGTGAACAAGGCCGACAGAGTACGCGAGCGACGGAGCGTTTCGAGGACAACACCGTTACGTGACCGTACTTTCGCTTGTGAGCCCCGCGAGTACCCCGCGTGCCACAACCGACCATCGTATGCACAATTGTAGTAGATACGTGTTGCTCAAATATCAGACCCCTCCCCCCATCGAGGGCTACGCTCTGGCGTTGCAAGACAAGACGAAGACAGTGCACTGAAATATGCTGAGGCTTGTACTGGAAACACGTTCAACTGCTGTCATCTTGCCTGATGTGGAAACCAATCAATCATTTGGCCTGCAGTGATCGAGGGTGTTAATGTGCGGAAGACCAACTTGTGTCTCTGTAATAACCTCCGTACTAACCTCCCCTTTCCAACGCCTTAGGCACATTACCTTTTTCAGCTAAGTTTATATTTAATATCAGGCAATCTCTGCTTAGCTAAGGAGGGTCTCCCAACACCTAGCCCGAGGCTAGCAATGCTCCCGCTTACTGCGCTGAATCACACACCCCCCACCCCCCCCACAGCAGCCCTTGGAGTGGGAATTGGGGTCTTGTGCGGAAGAGGGTCCGGGAGGGTATCCGGGGTGTCCAGGAGATCCGGGAGAGAGTCCGGGAGATCCGGGAGAGAGTCCAGGAGGAATTGTGGGAGGAAGTGTGAGTGTGGAGGACATGTCGGAAGGGGATAACGGTCTATTGCTAGTGAGAAAAGAAACCCTATAGCGATCGAACGGTGAAGGGTCAGTGAGCTCGGCGCTGGGGCCCGGGGACATGCTGGGAGAGAGGATGCGGGCCCGGGAGCGATAACCGTCAGCGTCAGGGCCCCTAGGAATTCCACTTATCAAGGCCCGGCCTTTAAACTAAACAAGTGGATTTCCATACCTGTACTGAATTGGGGTAGACAGAGCAGGGTAAATAATAGATGCGGCGAGGGCAAGGACGGCGAGATTCATGTAAGAGCGCATGTTGAAAAAGAACAAAATGTCTGGGCTACAGATGGGGAGTCAAGATCATGGCCATACCCGACAAGGCTCTGTACTCACCCACCAGTGCCTTGGAAAAGGAATGAATGTTGAGCGAGGAGCTGAGACAGCGACAAACTTATAATAGACTCGGAGACATTGGGGTCGTTCATCGGGAGAACCCTAATTTCAGCATTTGTGGAGTTGGGGAACGTTGCCAGGTGGGCCGTGAAAAAAAAATGTATCTCTCGATCACCTGAGGTGTCACGAACAGTACATGTCTTTCGCCGTGAGGACGGGTTGACACCGCTGCATGCATCCGAAACCTTGTGTTTACTTTTCTTACTTTTTCATTGCTTTTCATACTTTTTTGCAGAAAAGTACAAAAAGCAATCCCCTGTACTTGCCAAAGTGCTTGCCAGGCCCATCATGCAAGTAGACTGTTTGCACAAGCAAATTAAGCCAAAAAAGTATGAAAAGTACATTTGATTAATGACAAGTAGATGTGACATACAGGCCACTCACACAAAAAGTGGGTTGTAATGGTCAAAAAAAAAAAGGTATGTGAAAAGTAAAAGGGATTGCTTTTCCCAAGTAGGCAGTGCTTTTCAATAATTTGCTTTTTTTGCTTGTGAGAAGCACAAAAAGCACAAAAAGCACACACAAGGTTTTCTGGATTAAGGGGGTCATCTCAGCTATTTAGTACATCTCTTTTTCCTTTCATTCCTCTCACTTAAATACCTACGCATGCTCCCTTAGTTAACAAAGAAGACCACCTCCAAACCAACCACTGGCCCTACCCTTGACCAGCCACCACTCACAGACCACGACGAGAGTGGGTTGGCCTGTCTTTTTTGCCTTCCCGACTTCCTCCTGCCTTGACTTCTGTGTACCTTGCCACTGTACAATAGTTGAGCACCTTTTACGTCGTTCGTGATTAGACGTATTAGGCATCATTCAAATTACGAAAAAAGTGCCGATTACAAAGAGCCACAGCTGGGTTTATTCGATTCGCAACAACATTCAACGTTCACTTCTTCCATCGCGCGATCGTGAGTTAGGCCCTTGACTTATCTCGGAACTGCCAGTAGGCCGGAAGGGAACCAACAAGAATACTAGTACTGACAGTTGTGGCATTATTCCCTCATATATAATCCTTCACCGAATACAGTATTCCCTCGTACTCGTTCTCCATGACCATGACTATTGCGCGTTCTAGCTACAACACAGAAACACGCGGTTCGCCGTCACCCGTTAGGCTCGGACTACCTGAGGAACCCTCGTCTGTTCACGTCCCGGATGAGACGTCGCCACTTCTACCGGTGCAACCGGAGCTTAAATCGCCTAAATCCCGAGCCCAGCAGAGCCTCTCCGAACGATGGCACTCGACTGTGTCCGCATTCTTGGACACAAACTCCGGGCTGTTATTTATCGTGGGGGCCCAGTTCTTATTTGCTGCGTCGAATATCGCCGTGAAGTGGCTCAACAGTTCGGACAACCATATACCGATGCTCGAAGTGCGTGATGCTCCGAGGATAATTGGTACTCTGAAATGACGCAGTAGACGACTCGTACAGTTGATATGGTTCCGGATGGTAAGCACCCTAACCTCCATCTCGTACGGTCGGATGCTGACAGCGATCAGGCTATAGTTTATATCAGTTCAATTGGGTACATGTATGTCTCTGAGTTCGTTGTTCAAGTCGTTTCCCGAACATTATCAGGTATTGGCGGAAAATTCCAAACCCGTTCGTTGGTCCCAAAGAAGTTCGGCCATTGCTAGTGCTGCGAGGTCTCACAGGGTAGGATTCCACGTTTGCTCCTGTGAATGTCCCTCATCGTCACTACAGGTTCACTGCTCTCTCCGGAATGTATTTCTCCCTGAAATACCTATCACTTTCCGATGCAGTGGTATTGAGGTTCATGGCACCAATCCTCACGATCTTTTCAGGGGCGATATTTCTGAAGGAAGGTCTCTCTCTAAAGGAAATCTTGGCTGGCTGTGAGCACTTTGTGACTGAGCGGGCTTCGGTTGTCATTCATTCATGAGATGTGTCAGTCTGCAGCTTCCTTGGCGTAATTTTGATTGCTAGGCCTCGGTTTCTTTTTGGCGGCACGCCTATGAGTCCGTTTAACGGGGTTACACCAGCACAAAGGATGATATCTGTCACGTCAGGACGCCATTCTTCTCGCAGCATGGTACTTTTCTCATCTTGCTTTACAGTGCGGCCCTAATCGGCGTCGTCGCTGCGACTGGTAGCTGTGAATTCGGTTTCTGCGCCCGCCCTTGTCCACTCCCTTACTTGTTCCATGTCACTTCGACAGACACGCTCCTCCGTGCGATTGGAAAGCGAGCACATGCGCTCCACGTCAACACTTACTTCTCTGCGGAATGCCTATTGATCTCAACAATAGGGTATGTTCCGCGCCTTAGCTTGTTTCCTTACTAAAGGGACCTGTCGTCGCGCATCCCAGCATGATGATATACGATGTTCGCCTCGTAATCCCTACGGGCGCGTTGCCGATCGCCATGATGTTTCTCGTTAGCGTATTCGGCTTGATCGCGCAGGTGTGCTTTTCAATCGCTTCTCTTCCAGACTGATTCTGATATCTAAGCGGAGGAAGACGCTTCTAGCCATGGGTTTTCAGCGAGAGACGGCTTCACGTGGTACCCTCGCCATGTACACATCTGTATGTTTCCGCGGTTCCACGGGATAACGACTCAAAGTGTTTCTGTTTCAGATTGTGTTTGCTGTTGTGTTCGAGTTCATCATATTCGAGACAATACCTACTCCACTCTCGATCGCTGGCGCGATCATAATCATCAGCTCGGCCATCTATACTTCCGTAATATCATCTCTCTCGTTCATCTCAACTTAGCTCGTGCTCATGCGCCGTCAGGTGACAAAAAAGGCTACTTCCCAGCCAGCCACAGATCCCAATGTCGAGCGGCGGTCTGCCGGCGACGACGATCGGGAGGCGCGATGACTTTCAGTTTGGTGTTTGACTAATATCGGATAGCGGATAGACGACAGACGATAATACAGTACTGTACCGCAGAGTTGGGGCAGGCTGAACGAGACACGAAGAAGACTGCCACACAACGTGTACATACAGGTGGTCCATACGAAATACAGAACGCGAAACTGAGACTGTCGTCAATTGAGAGGCACGCCCACCTTGGCCGAACCGAGCTGATGATGACCCCAGACACTAGTACTTACTGCGTGCTCCATGCGAAAGGTGCCCGTCGAAGCTATTTGCCGCGGCAGCCGCGGGGTCGTTACGTGCGTGCTGGACAATGCAACAAAGTGATTTGCCGTCAGTCGAGATTCGGGAGGGGTTAGGTGGAAATGATGTAATTGCCAATACCAATGCATTGTCATTACCATTACCAGACGGTGATGACCATTAGACTCCGCGATCGGTTCGTTCTCGTTCGCGGTCGAAGTACTCGAACGAACTGGAAGGCGCCATTCGCGAGTGGTGAGGTGGAATGGCAGTTATTACTGTAATGTGTCCCGGAGTGGGGGGTGGCGGCTTGGTGTTTATCCGGGCCACCAAACTCACTTGGCATCAGGTGAGCAGTTGGTGCGACCTTCGTAGGAGCTGCGCATCCGCAGAAAGACGCGACTCTTGTGGCTACAACTAGACATCAGAAGCGGGTGGATTAAAGTACGAGGAGAACCGATCGATGTAAGATCCGCGGATAGCAACTCTCCGTACGACTGGGATCATCACAACATAACTTTGACCATGTTTCTCGATGTCTGAGAGAAGCACAGATAGTGGCCGAGCACTGTACGACACTTCCAACGTTCTGGTGTTCGTGATGAAGGTCGTCAACGATTTCGTATTCGTCTTGAACTAGACACGCTAATTGGACGACTATGATCTTCGAGAATCGCGTCTTGCCATCCGGCCAGATGCGTTGATGGTTAGAAAATGGGGAGGTCCGGGAGGTCCAGGAGGTCCATGCTCTCGTAATCGTTCGGCAGCAAGGTGGCGTTGGTGGCGGTGGCTTGGCAATGACACTTGGCATAGCGCCCGACATTCACAGAAAAGGGCCGATGGTTCGGATACAGTAAGGACTCAGAGGATATCAGGAAACAAGTGTGGTTGTCCAGACTCAAAAGTGAGAAATCTTGCACGGGGGTGCGTGGAAATATGTGGTTCATGCGTATTGATAGTGTCGTTGCCCTTGGCCCAAGCCTCGGGGAGCCCGGGGTTGCCACGGCAAGAGCACAGCATGCGAGTGTCAGATGAATTGAGCACATTTGTTCGTTTCCACGCTTGCTCATCATGGCAAAGCCACCCAAACACCCTTATCCCAGCACTTTCGCTGGTGCAGTGGAACTCGACGAGCCGTACTACGACTATCCCTCCATGATGCCCCTTCAAGTCGACGATTTCGCCTCCCCTCCTTTACGTTCGCCGCCCAGTTTCAATAACCCAGACGCGGCGGCGGCGGCACCTCACCTCAGTTTCCGCAGTTCCGTTCCTCTCATCCCTACCCCTGGAACGATCTCGAAGCGACATCCGTCATATGTGCGTCCTTTTGGCTGGATGGGGGTCGATCGGGTTTGCCTCATCTTTGAGTAGGAGCCCATCTTTCTCCGCTTTTGGGTCGTAACCCTGGGCTGTGTGACGCTCGCCCTCATAGGAGTTGGTCTCCAGGTTGCACGAGTGATATCGAAGGATAATGACGGTGCGTCGCGGGTCGTCTTCGACCATTTCATGTTCTTCTGAGTCGATGTTCTTTCTTGTTTCTTTCTTGCTATGCAGGCTTTGACGTCCCTACGAAGAACGTATTTTCGTTTGCTTCGGCGCAATTCTTAACGGTGAGTTGTGCGCTACGTGCCATCCGGCGTTGCTGACTTGCCGGCTCCCAGTCGTTCTTCCCCTCCCTCCTGTTCTTTCCACTTGCGCTTATGGTTCACTCCTTCGACTTTAACATCCGAATATGGCATGTACGAGAACCCTCCTTTTGCCAATCCGCCTCGTCTTACGATGACGACAGCCGTATCTCACCTTGTCACGAGGTCATGCCCCAGCAGACGAGTCCATCCTATTGAACTACGTAGGTTGACCCCGTCTCTTTCCCCATTTCCAACCTGCTGAATACCTACCTGTACAGGCTTCGGGCAGGTGAATGACTCCAATCCGACCCACGCGAAACTCGCGCTCACGGACTTTTGGAATTTAGCCGGCCATGGGTCACGTACAACGCACTGAAGTTCAGACATCAATTCGTTCTCTTGTCTGGCTTCACGGCGTTGGGTTCGATACTATTTCAACCTCTAGCAGGGGCCATTTTCTCCGTCAGACAACTTCCGAAGTCGGACCGTAAGTCGCCACGACCCTCTGTCCGACACCATCTTGAATTTGTCCGTAGCTTCCACCGCCCAGAGCATCAGAGCTATTGGGCTTTCTCCAGACATTAATGATCTGACAGCCTTCGCCTCGGCCGCTGGCGTGAGTAAATGATACTTCCCCACGCCTGTTCGCTGCTGACATTTGTACATCACAAGTTCGCTGAAGCTGCGGGTGTGTCATGTTATTGTCCCTAAATTGCTGTGCAGTGCTAATAAGCTTTTAGTCTTCAATGGCATCGGCGATCCTTCCTTCGTGCTTGGCGGTTGGGCTACGGCTGAGTTCGTCGTAAGTATAACACATGATGAACTGGTTTCCAAGTACAAGCCATGTCCCACTGACGATTCCAATCCTAGTTTCCCACTAACGCCTATCTGAACGGCACCATGGGTGTCAACACCACCGGCATCCAAACCAATGTAAACTGCGCCAACTCAAATGATTTGTCGGTGGCGTCGGCCGGTGCCAACTCCTCGACGGTTTCCGCGACTTCTCTTGATGGCTGTTCACTGCAACTGACCTTCAACCCCGCCAATGCTGAACAACAGTACGGTGTTGTGAATGTACCGAATTGCGGTGTTGGCAATACGACGAGTGTGGCTTTTCAACCCGTGAGCCAATTCTCTCTCTGGTTTTTCTACGATGAGGTGTTCATCGCGTGTTTAGGTCTTCTTATGGTTTTGGCAGCAAAATCCAAGCAACTTGGCCGGTGTTTTCTGCCGACCACAGATACAGTTGTTCGACGTGACCGCCTTCGCGCTCCTTAATAACAACTCCCTCACGAGTGTTACAACACTCGATAATTACCCGGCGGCGAACAACGTTTCTGGACCTCCATTGAACGGTCTTCCGTACAACGGGCGAGTCTTTTTTTCGGATCTTGCTTTCCGCTTGTCTCATTATCAAGTCGTCTTTATAGGCTCGTCTTTGACAGCTCTACCAACATTAATGTGCAATCGCGCGCGAATTCTATCCGGTCCGGAATCCCCAATGCCATCTTTCGTCAAGCACAGCAGGCACCCGGTGGATTAGCTTCTGTTTTCCAGGACCCGGACGGCTTTTTGCGTTATACCCGTCAGATCTACGTGCGTCGTCGTCTCCTCTTCCTATTTGATCTCCTCGCCTGATACCCGATAGACCCAGCATCTCTCTCTCGCGACAAAATCTAATTACTTCGTGCCGCAAAACAAGACCGTCGATGCAGTGCTCACACAGCTCGTGCCGCGCCTCTACATCGAGTGCGTCGAATTTCTCTCTACTTTTGCACACACGCCGACCGTCTCTTAACGCCGCGTACGTGTGCTTTCAGACCCGTCGCCGCCCATGCCCTCGCCACGCTTTGCATGTTGACGGCCGCCGTGGTGTTCGTCCTCCACTTCATGCACTTCCGACAACGGCGCGGCTTCTCCCTCACCCATCCGCCCGGATCGATCGCATCGTCCATGGCGCTCGCCTCACATTCCGGCTTCGGCGAGCTGCTGTTGCCATACGAGAACGAGGCGGACTTTTCCCGCGCCCTCGCGTCGCTCCGCTTCTGTCTCGACAAAAGGACTGGCGCGATCGTCGTGGACGATTCAGCCATCGCGTATGGTGGGGAAGCGCCGATGCACGCGATCGCGGACGAGACGATGATGACGCTTATCGGGAAGGGCCAGAAACATCAACGAGACGATAGCGTTGGGCCCGAGACTCCGCGGGAGACTTGAATCACGACCCACTTGAGATATTTTCATACATCCTTGTACAGCGGACTTCTAGCATCTATATATCCCACTTTTTTCGTCATTTTTTGCTTGCTTTGCGGATACGATACATCATGCCCTGGGTTCTCCATGTTTCCGGTTGGCTCCGGAAGCCTACGGGATGATACATGTGCTCTGCGCATGTATTCACGTGCCCAGGCAAGCGGTGAGATACACGTCATCCCCCATGTGAAACGCGAAGATTTGCACGTCCCTTCCCTTAAGGCCTCACGAATGATACGGTATACACCTGGATACGGGCGGACTTCCTCTGCCATCATGAGGATACTTCGCACTGATATATACTGATAAGCAATGCATCATGACGCGCCTCGCGTGCTCAGGGGAGAACATGCCATGTCGTAAGTCATTACCTGTTGAGGGGCGACGACGACGGAGAGGCCAGCTGTGTTCTAATCATGCCATGCGTTCCACTTCGTTATGGACGATTTCTATGAATCTGTGCTAGGTCGCAAACTGGTCATGTCTTGTGTCGAGAGATCAGGAACCCGACCCAAAATAGATGCGGATCAATTGAATCTTCGGTCGAGCCCCAGGAGGTTCCCCCGTGTAATTAGACGTACAAACCGACAAAATGACAGCACGGCTGAACGTATTCAACCAGCCATGATACGGTACAGTACTCTCCAAGGAGTAATACGATAAGCGTCTGGAGTGATCTCGAACTCGAATGGCGGAACACACTCAAACTAAACCTAAAGATTGGGTGATAAAAAGCGGTGGCTAGATATCGCGTGGAATTTCGGACTCCGCTCAAAATAGTCCTAAACCCGAACTTGTCCCCGTCGTTTTTGTCGATTCCCTTCACCTCTGACCTCGTCCCCTCAACCTCTTTGGTCTTCCCCCTTGCCCATCCGCTTTCCAGCTCGTCAAGTAGGTTCCAATTCATATTTTCATACCTCTTTTTGGCATGGCTACCATGAATTAGCGCGCATTTTACCGTGTTCCTCTATATCGTATCATTTCACGTCACCAACATGTTTACTAATCATCATCCCGCAGAATGCGCGAAATTGTTCACCTTCAGACCGGCCAAGTACGTGCTTCCTTCACTTGTCTATTTCCACTCCGTCTGAAACTTGGGAAAAATCTCTTTGCGCGGTCGTAGTGCGGTAACCAAATCGGTATGGCATTTTCTTCCATGTCCGGTTGTGAACGCGCCTCTCATCAACCTTTTTTCCCGGTCCTTAGGTGTCAAGTTCTGGGAGGTCGTTTCAAACGAACATGGAATCGAACGCGATGGCCTTTACCAAGGCAACAATGACCTTCAGCTCGAGCGAATCTCGGTCTATTATAACGAGATTGGCGCCAACAAGTATGTTCCTCGCGCGATCTTAGTCGATCTCGAGCCCGGAACCATGGACGCCGTTCGGTCGGGTCCTCTGGGTGGCCTGTTCCGCCCAGACAACTTTGTGTTCGGCCAAAGTGGTGCGGGTAACAACTGGGCGAAAGGACGTGAGTAGACGACATGCTGGTGGCACACCATTTTTCGAACACGTGTTTTTTTGACACATACCTGCAGACTACACGGAAGGTGCCGAACTCGTCGATGCTGTCCTTGACGTCGTACGGAAGGAGGCTGAGGGCACTGATGCCCTTCAAGGTAAGTCATTGATACGCGTCGCGTCCACGCCCGACCTGCGCGTCACGTGTTTGGTTCCGTTTTTGACACGGCCTCAGGTTTCCAAATTACACACTCCCTCGGTGGCGGCACTGGTGCCGGTATGGGTACATTGCTTATTTCGAAAATTCGTGAGGAGTATCCCGATCGGATGATGTGCACGTACTCTGTGGTTCCGAGTCCCAAGGTTTCCGACACCGTCGTTGAGGTGCGTAATGATCGTATATCAACTGAGCCTCTCTCTTAGTGGTTGTTTTTAGCCTTACAACGCTACCCTTTCCGTTCACCAACTCGTGGAGAATTCTGATGAAACTTTTTGCATTGACAATGAGGCACTTTATGACATCCACTTCCGCACCTTGAAGCTTGCAACCCCGACTTACGGCGATCTCAATCACCTTGTCTCAGTTGTTATGTCGGGCATCACCACGTGTTTGCGTTTCCCCGGTCAGCTTAACTCTGACCTCCGGAAGCTCGCGGTCAACATGGGTTTGTGCCTCATTCTTTTATCCCTGATGCACCGTCACTCATTAATGTTCCAGTGCCTTTCCCTCGTTTACATTTCTTCCTGACTGGCTTCGCTCCTCTCACGGCCCGCGGCAGCCAACAATATCGCGCTGTCACGGTACCCGAGCTTACTCAGCAAATGTTCGATGCCAAGAACATGATGGCTGCTTGCGATCCTCGCCACGGCCGGTATCTTACAGTTGCCGCCGTCTTCCGCGGCAAGGTATCGATGAAGGAAGTCGAAGAGCAGATGCAGAACGTTCAAAACAAGAACTCTGCTTACTTCGTTGAATGGATTCCGAACAATGTACTCACGGCGCAGTGTGACATCCCACCGCGTGGTCTCAAGATGGCTGTCACTTTCCTTGGGAACTCAACTGCCATCCAAGAATTGTTCCGCCGTGTCAGCGAGCAATTCACTGCCATGTTCAAGAGGAAGGCATTCTTGCATTGGTACACTCAGGAAGGCATGGACGAGATGGAGGTGCGATGCTCACACTCATGCTCTTGCCGTCCTTTACCCACCACTAACACTTTATCACAGTTCACGGAGGCAGAGTCAAACATGCAAGATCTGGTAGCCGAGTACCAACAGTATCAGGATGCAACGTAAGTCTTGTTTGACTCGCTCCCATTTTAACAGTAACTTACGTTCTTGGCAGTGCCGAGGAAGAAGGTGAGTACGAGGAAGAAGTTCAGGAAGTGGAAGAATAAGCCTACGCTGTCGTACCTCTACCCCATTTCGCCCGATGCTTGTCTACTTGATATCCAAAATTCTACATGGTACCAGCGTTATATTGGTCTTCCTGGCCCCTTCAGTTACCCCACGTTACCCTACTCAGCATTGTGTTTGCCGTTGCCGTCATTTCCATCACCGCTGTCTTTCCACTACGATATTTTTACCTTTGGCTGCAGTTGAAGAATAAGAAATGCCTTTCATGACTGGTATGTTTTAATCAGACTAAGTCATGAGTGCACGTTCAGCCATTTGCTGTTGGGAGTTCGGCATGGTACCGCGAATTGGAGTCAAATGAGTAAGTCGCCGCCGCAACTCAGTAGCCACGATGACCAAGTGCATCCATGAGCTACATAGGGGGTGACTCGAGTCACCACACTCATACCAAAAGCCTATGTTGATGCGGGGGATAACTTTGTTGATCTAAATTGGCAAATACAATATGTGACATTGAGCATGCGCTATAGAAGACCTCCCTATCACTTACTCCGACCAGCTACCTCAGTACAATACCTTGCTTGTTCGTTGCCAGAACACATTGCCCCGCGACCAGGGTCGCAAGGACATAACAATGTTCCGTCGAGGCTCAGGGGCTCGGACTGGAGCCCTGCGAACCATGTGCCTTATCATACGGCGAAGACGGAGGAACGGC
>Ga0137397_10002331_pt1 | contig 13286 bp, 6 predicted proteins | sample czorhiz116metaG_FD_106658 | JGI IMG/M metagenome (GOLD analysis project Ga0137397, IMG submission 106658) | Vadose zone soil microbial communities from Angelo Coast Range Reserve, California, USA - czorhiz1.16 metaG | ecosystem: Environmental > Terrestrial > Soil > Vadose zone | place: USA... | reverse complement strand
TGTGGGAGTCGCGCGCCGAGGTGCAAGCCTGCGTGGCCAAGGCGGCGATCACGGTGGAGGACGGTCTGCGGCTCGTGGCGCCCTTCCCCGCGCCCGCCCAGGCCGGCGCGGAATGCCGATTCCGGGCGCTGGGCGTCCTGGCTGTGCTGGGACCGTTCAACTTCCCCGTGCACCTCCCCAACGGACACGTGCTGCCGGCGCTCGCCTGCGGGAACGCGGTGGTGCTCAAGCCGAGCGAGATCGCGCCGCACGCCGCGGAGCTGTACGCGCGCTGCCTGGCCGAGGCGGGCGTCCCGCCGGGCGTGTTCAACCTGGTGCAGGGTCCGGGCCCGGTGGGCGCCGCGCTCGCCGCGCACGCCGGCGTGGACGGAGTGCTGTTCACCGGAAGCTGGGCGGTCGGACAGGCCATCCAGCGCGCCTCCCTGGGGCAGACCAAGCTGCTCGCGCTGGAGATGGGCGGGAAGAACGCCGCCTTGGTGCTCCGCGACGCGGACCTGGACAAGGCGGTCTACGACGCCGTCTTCTCGGCGTTCGTCTCGGCGGGGCAGCGTTGCACGGCGGCCAGCCGCCTCATCGTCGAGGGCCCGCCGGCGCGCGCCGACGCCCTGGCCGCCCGGATCGCGGCGGCCGCGCAGCGGCTGTCGATCGGGCACCCCTTGCGGGACGGCGTGTTCATGGGCCCGCTCGCGTCGGAAGCGTCGCTGGCGAAGTTCCTGGCCGGAGTCCGCGCTGCCCCCGAAACGGTCCTCGAGCCCCGTCCGCTCTCCCCGGGTGGACTGCGAGGTTTCTACGTCACGCCGGGCGTGCACCGCGTGCGCGAGCGCAAGGGATCCGCGTACGAACGGGAGGAGCTGTTCGGCCCGGACATGGCCATCTACGACGCTGCCACGGCCGACGAGGCGGTGGCGATCGCGAATGCGACGGACTACGGACTGGCCGCGAGCGTCCACACCGCGAGCCGCGAGGCGTTCGAGCATTGCCTGTCCGGGCTCCAGTGCGGCGTGGTGAACTGGAACGCGCCGACGGTCGGCGCCAGCGGGCGCTTGCCGTTCGGCGGCCTCAAGCGCAGCGGCAACTACCGGCCCGCCGGACTCTTCTCCACCCTCTATTGCGCGGCGCCGGTGGCGATCCTGCAGGGCGAGCCGCGCCTGGACCGTGCCAGGCTGGCGCCGGGCGTCTCCTGGGTGGACGAGTGAGCGGCCCGCTGCGAGTGGTGATCGGGACCGCCGGGCACGTCGACCACGGCAAGACGGCGCTGGTGAAGGCGCTGACGGGCATCGACACCGACCGGCTTCCCGAGGAGAAGCGGCGCGGCATCACGCTCGAGGCTGGCTACGCCCACCTGGAGCTGCCGGGCATCGGCACGGCGGGGGTGGTGGACGTGCCCGGACACGAGCGGTTCCTGCGCGCGATGGTCGGCGCGGCCTTCGGCGTGGATGTCGCCGTGCTGTGCGTGGCTGCGGACGAGGGCCCGATGCCGCAGACGGCGGAGCACCTCGACGTGCTCCGCCTGCTGGGAGTGAAAGCGGGCGTCGTCGCGCTCACCAAGTCCGACCTCCTGCCCGCGCTGGGCGCCGACCACCACGAGCTCCTGCTCCTCGAGCTGAAGGACCTCCTCGCCGGAACGTTCCTGGAAGAGGCGCCCATCCTGGAGTGCTCGGCGCGGACCGGGCAGGGCCTGCCGGAGTTGGTCCGCGCCATCGCCGCGGCCGTGCGCGTGCAGCTCGACGCGCCACGCTCGGATCAGGGACCGCTGTTCCTCCCCCTCGACCGGTCCTTCGGCGTGAAGGGATTCGGCACCGTGGTCACCGGGACCTTGTTCTCCGGCGCGCTGCAGGCCGGCGACGAAGTCGACGTGGTCGGCGCTTCCGCCACCGCCCGCAGCGTGCGCGTCCGCGGCGTCCAGGTGCACGGACAAACGGTCCCCCGCGCCCAGGCGGGACAGCGGACGGCGGCGAACCTCGCCGGGATCGAGGTGGCGGGCGCCCCCCGCGGATCCGCGCTGGTGGCGGCGGGCACGCTCGAGGCGACCGGGCCCGCCCACGTGCTGGACGTCGAGCTCGAGCTTCTCCCCTGGGCGGCGCGGCCGCTCAAGGACCGCGCGCGCCTGCTCGCCCACATCGGTACCGCCCAGGCGCCGGCCGTGGTCGCCCTGATCGATCGCGCCCAGCTGCTCCCCGGCGAGCGCGCCGTGGCCCAGCTGCGGCTGGGCACGCCCGTGGCGGCGCTGGCCGGGCTTCGCTTCCTCCTGCGCGGCGAGCTGGGAAAGCCGACCGAGACCTCGGCGCCCGCGCCCGGGCGGCTCGCCGCCGCGGCGCGCGCCCATGCCAGCACCCTGGGCGGAGGGCGTATCCTGTCGGTCGCCCCGCGCCGGCGCCGCCGCCGCGAGGCGGACGTGCAGGCGTTGCGGGCGCTGGCCGGCGACGACCCGTTCGCCCAGGCGGAGGAGCTGGTGCTGGAGTCGGGCCACCTCGGGTGCTCTCCCGCGCGCCTCGCCGCGCGCGGCGCCTTCACCTTCAAGTCGGCGGACCGGGCCCTGGAGCGGCTCGCGCAGCTCGGACGCGCGCTGCTCTTCGATCGCGACGCGCGCCTCTACGTGCACGCGGGGCTGTTGCGCAAGCTCGAGTTGAAGCTCGCCGCTCGCCTCTCGGACCACGCCAGGGAATCGCCGCTCGACCCCAGCATCGCGAAGGAGGAGCTGCGGCAGCGCGCCGGCTCGCCCCCGCCGCGCCTCTTCGCCCGCGCGCTCGCGCAGCTGTCGGAGGCGGGAGAGCTCCGCCAGGATGCGGAGCGCGTCCGCCCGGGCAGCGCGGCGGCGCCGCTCACCGGGCCCGACGCCGACGCCCAGGAGAAGCTCGCCTCGGTGCTCGAGTCCGCGGGCCTCGCCCCGCCCCGCACCGACGAGCTGCCCGCGCTGGCGGACCAGACGCCGCAGAGGACGCAGCAGCTGCTCAAGTCCCTCGCTGCCAAGGGCCGGGCGGTGAAGGTCAGCGAGGAGCTTTGGTTCGCGTCCGCCGCGCTCCTCGACCTGCGCGCCCGGCTGCTCACCCACCTCCAGCAGCACGGCTCGATCGACGCGCAGGGCTTCAAGGAGCTGACTGGCCAGAGCCGGAAGTTCACCATCCCGCTGGCCGAGTGGTTCGACAAGGAGCGCGTCACGCTCCGGGTGGGCGACAAGCGCGTCCTGCGCAAGGAACGGGAGCGATGAGCGCCGAGCGGATCGCGCCCGACGACGGGATCGACCGCTTGCTCGCGCACCTCCCGATGCCTGCGCTGGTGATGCGCTCCCTGCGGGTGCTCGCCGCCAACGATCGGTTCTGCAGGCTGCTCGGGCGCGAGCGGGACGAGCTGCTCGCCGCGGAGGACCCGTTCCACGCTTTTCTCGTTCCGGAAGACGCGGAGAGGCTCCTCGCCCGGCACCTCGCGCGCACCGAGGGACGGCGGGAGCCGGAAGAGTACGATTTCAAGCTGCGCGCGCGTGACGGATCGCCGATCGCGGCGCGCATGCGCGTCTCCGGTTACCCGCCCGCCGGCCCGGGCGGGTTCCTGGTGCTGTGCAGCGACGAGCGCGGCCACGCGCGCACCGCCCAGCTCATCCGCGCTTTCGCCGACGTGGCCGTCGCCGCGCAGCGCCAGGCGACGCAGCAGGGGATCTTCCGGCTGGTGACGGAGCGCCTGGCCGCCGCCGGGCTCTCGGTGAATTTCAGCGCGGTGTCGGGCGACACGTTCGAGCTGCTGAACGTCGGCGGGTCCGCGCATGCCGGCATCGCGGCCCTTCGGAAGCGCTGGCCGCAGCAATTGCCGGTGGCGGCGTTCCGAGAGGTGTTGCCGGAGCCCGGCAGCACCCACGGGTCCCTGATCGACGACCTGCCCGGCCTCATCGCGCGGGCCCTCGGCAAGGAGCGCGATCAGCTCCCGGGCACGATCCCCGCCAGCGCGATGTTCTGCATGGTGGCGGTGGATGGGGCGCCGCACCTGGCCCTGTCCGCCACCGGCGCCGGCCTCGACGCCACCGTGGCCAGCGCGTTCGGGCTGTTCGGTCAGCAGCTGGGCGCCGCGCTGGACACGCTGCGCCGCATGGACGAGCTGGCGCGCTCGAACCGCGAGCTGCTGGCGGTCAACCGGTTGGCCCGCGCCAGCGCCAGCCTCGCCTCGGGCGAATCGCTCTCCGCCGCGCTGGAGCGGCTGGCCGAGGAGGTGTCGCTGCCGCGAGCGGCGGTGCTCCGGCGCGAGGACGAGTCGCTGCTGGTCGTGGCCCAGCACGGGTTCACCGCGCGCACGCTGGCGCCTGTCGAGCCGCTGGCCGGGGCGACGCCCTGGGCCGCGAGCGCGCGGGCGGGCGAGCCGGTGCTCTTCACCGTCGGCCCCGACGGCGCGGTCGGACCGTCGTCGCGCCGCCTGAACACCCCGCCGCACGGCGTGGTCCCGGTGCCGCCCGCCGGCATGCCGCTGCCGCCGGCCGAAGGGCACAACGCCATCGCGCTGCCCCTGCAGGTCGGGGACGCGGTGCACGGCGTGCTGCTCGCGGTGCTGGACTCCCCCGTGGGGACCGAGGACCTGCGCCTCCTCTCCACCCTGGGAGCGCAGCTCGCGGTGACGCTGCTCACCGCGACCCTGTTCGAGCAGACGCAGCGCCGGGTGGAGGAGCTGTCGCAGTTGCTCGAGCTGGGGCAGTCGGCGCTGGGGCACCTGGATCTCTCGCGCGTGCTGCAGGCCGGCGCGAGCGTGGCCGTGCGCGTCCTGCGCTGCAGCGCCGCGTACCTCTGGCTGCCCGAGCCCGGCGGAGCGGCGCTGCAGCTGGCGGCGATGGAGGACCCCGACGCTTCTCCCGGCATCGTCCCCGGCTTCGCCCTGCCGATGAACACGCGCTCGCTGAGCACGCTCTCGTTCTCCAGCCGCCAGCCGCAGGCGGCCCCCGACGCCACCACCGACGAGCGCATCGATCCCGCCGTCACCCGGCGCTTCCGTTGTCGGTCCGTGCTCACCGTGCCGCTCATGTCGCACGACGTTCCGGTGGGCGTGCTCACCCTCATGTCCCGGGGAGAGCGGATCTTCGCCGCGCAGGACCTGCGGCTCGCCAGCCATGTCGCGCAGCTCGTCTCGGCCGCGGTGGCCGGCGCCGACGTCTTCGAGCGGGAGCGCCGCCGCGCCGACGAGCTGGCCCTCCTCCAGGACTTGTCGGGAGCCATCACCGGCAAGCTCGATCAGCGCGAGCTCCTGGAGACGGCCAGCGCGCGGCTGCTGCAGATCGTCGAGGCGGACATGGCGGCGGTGTACGTGCAGGAGCCCGCCGCCGAGGGGCATCTGCGGCTCTCCTGGGCGCAGGCGAAGGCCGGCCCCGCGGACGGGTTGCCGGCGCGCGTCCCCTGGGCGGGCGGGCCCGGCTGCGCGGCGCAGCTGCAGCAGACGGTGCTCGCCTCCTGCACCCTGCGCACGGAATCGGGCCCGGTTCGCCTGGCGCGCTGCACGTCGGTGCGGCTCCCCGGCGGACGGGGCGTGCTGGGCGCGCTCTGCCTGGCGCGCGTGGGGGACCGCGACTTCACCGCCGACGAGCTGCGCATCCTCGATGCCGTCTGCGCGCAGCTCTCGGTCGCGCTGGAGAACGCCCGCCTCTACGCCGAGCAGCGCGCCCGCGCCGAGGAGATGACGCTGCTCAACGAGGTGAGCCGCTCGTTCGCCGGCGCGCTGGAGATCAGGCCGCTCTTGAGGGCCGCGGGGCAGGCGCTGCGCAAGCTGGTGGATGCGAGCAACTGGTTCGTGCTGCTGCTCGATCCGGCGGCCAACGTCCTGCGGGTGGCGGCGTGCAACCCCGAGCACGAGGAGTTCATGCGCGGCGTGCAGCTGCCGCTCGACCAGCCCTCTCTGTCGGCAGAGGTGGTCCGCCACCGGCGCGCCGCCCAGGCGCAGGGTCCGATGCTGATGGAGGTGGCCTCGCGGCGGCTGGTCGAGCACCTGGGCCAACGGGCCGTCCTGGTGGTGCCGCTGGTCGCGCACGGCGAGGTGCTGGGCGTGGTCACGCTCGACGACACCCAGCGGGCGCGCGTGTTCACCCAGGCCGAGATGGAGCGGACGACGGCCGTCTGCCAGCAGATCGCGCTGGCGCTCCTCTCCGCCCGGCTCTACGAGGACCTGCGCAAGAGCTACGCCGAGCTGGCGCGCGCGCAGGCCGAGCTGATCGAGCGCGAGCGCCTGGCGGCGCTGGGGGAGATGGCGGCCTCGGTCGCGCACGAAGTGCGAAACCCGCTGGGCGTGATCTTCAACTCGCTGGGCAGCTTGAAGCGCCTGCTGCAGCCCGCGGGAGACGTGCGGCTCCTCCTGGACATCGTCGGCGAGGAGGCGGACCGCCTGAACCGGATGGTGGGCGACCTGCTCGACTACTCGCGGCCGCTGCGGCCCACCTTGCAGCCGCTGGCGCTGCAGCCCGTCCTCGAGGAGGCGATCGCGTCGACGATGCGCCCGGGCGAGGAGAACCCGGTCGAGGTGCGACTCAAGATCGAGCCGGGCCTGCCGGCGGTGCCCGCCGATCCGCGCCTGTTGCGCCAGGCGGTGGTCAATCTGGTGACCAACTCGCTGCAGGCGATGCCGCACGGCGGGATCCTGACGGTGAGCGTCGCCCGGGTGCTCTCCGACGCCGGGCCGCAGGCGCGCATCGCGGTACACGACACCGGGGTCGGCGTCCCACCCGAAGCGCGCTCGAAGGTGTTCCAGCCGTTCTTCACGACCAAGCCGACCGGCACCGGCCTCGGCCTGGCGGTGGTCAAGCGCATCGCCGAAGGCCACGGAGGGCGCGCGCTGCTCTCCGACTGCGACCGCGGCACCGAGTTCCACCTGCTCCTGCCGCTCTCCGGGTAGTCGCCGCCCGCCGCCGCCGATGGGGCGGTCGCGCCCTCGAGATTGTCGGCGACGCCATGCTTTTCACGGCGCGACCCTTGTGAGATTCCTTCCGCGATGACCGAATCGACCGCGCTACGAGCCGCAGCCGCGCCGGCGTCCCGCGTCCTGATCGTCGACGATCAGCGCAACATGCGCACCACCACCGCGCTGGTGCTGCGCCAGGCCGGATACGACGTCGCCGAGGCGGAGAGCGGCGAGGCCGCCCTGTCGCGCCTCCTGGCCGAGCCATTCGACGTGGTGCTCACCGACCTCAAGATGGCCCCGCTCGACGGCCTCGCCGTGCTGCGCGGCGCGCTGGAGATCTCGCCTACCACCCAGGTCATCGTGATGACCGGCTACGGGACGGTCGAGAGCGCCGTGGCCGCCATGCAGCAGGGGGCGCACGACTACCTCTCCAAGCCCTTCAAGGAGGAGGAGCTGCTGGTGCGAATGCAGCGGGCGCTGGAGAAGCGCAAGCTGCTGGTCGACGTCGGGCTCTTCTCCGACGAGTTCCGCCGCCGGTACAAGCTGGAGGAGCTGGTGGGGCGGTCGGCGCCGATGCGCGACCTGCTCACCAAGGTGGTGCGCATCGCGCCCACCGAGGTGACGGTGCTCATCACCGGGGAGAGCGGCACCGGCAAGGAGCTGATCGCCCGCGCCATCCACGCCAACTCGCGCCGGGCGACGCGGCCGTTCGTGCCGGTGAACTGCGCGGCGATCAGCGAGAGCCTGCTGGAAAGCGAGCTGTTCGGCCACGTCAAGGGCGCCTTCACCGGAGCGGTGAAGCTGCGCCGCGGGCTGCTCGAGGAGGCGGGTGGCGGGACCTTCTTCTTCGACGAGATCGCCGAGACGACGCCCGCCTTCCAGGCCAAGCTCCTGCGCGTCATCCAGGAGCACGAGATCCGGCGCGTGGGGGACAACGCCTCCATCGCGGTGGACGTCCGGGTGCTGGCCGCCAGCAACCAGGACCTGCGGCAGGCGATCGCGGACAAGCGTTTCCGCGAGGACCTGTTCTACCGGCTCAACGTGGTTCCCCTGGTCATGCCGCCGCTCCGCGAGCGGCGCGAGGACATCGCGCTCCTCGCGCAGCACTTCGTCGACCGCTTCAACCAGCGCAACGGCACGCGGCGCACCTTGACCCAGGGCGCGTTGCTGAAGCTCACCGCGCACGAGTTCCCGGGCAACGTGCGCGAATTGGAGAACGTCATCGAGCAGGCCGCCGCCCTGGCGCGGCGGGATTCGATCGGCGCGGACGACGTTTTCCTGGAGCGGCCGGGCCCCTCTCCCGGCGGCGCCGGGTCGGCGGATGGCCCGGCGAAGACGCTCGCGCAGCAGGTGGACGACGCCGAACGCGAAGCCATCCAGCGGGCGCTCGCCCGCTCCGGCGGCAGCCTGGAGCAGGTGTCACGGGAGCTGGACGTCTCCACCACCACTCTCTGGCGCAAGATGAAGCGCCTCGGTCTCCGCCGCGACTGATAAGCTTTCCGCCGTGCCGAGGAAGAGGCCGTTCAACAATCCCTTCGAGCGGCTCGAGCTGGACCGACCCGCCCCGCCGGAGAAGCCCGCTCCCGCTGCGTCCGCCCCTCCTACGCCGCCGGCGGATGCCCCGCGCCCTCTGTCGGAGGACGAGCTGTGGGCGGTGGCGGTGGAAGGAGCCGCGCCGCTCGCGGACCGGAGCGCGCGGATCAAGCCCGATCCGGAGCCGATCGCCATGGCGTCCGGACCGCTCGACCCGGAGCTGGCCGCCTACGACGAGCTGCGCGCCTTGGTGAACGGCGCCGCGCCTTTCGACATCGCCGACTCCGACGAGTTCATCGAGGGCGCGGCGCGCGGACTGGACCACCATGTGCTGCGGCGGTTGCGGCGCGGCGAGTTCGCCGTCCAGGCCCACGTCGACCTGCACGGGCTCACCCGCGAGGAGGCGCGCACGGAGCTGGAGTCGTTCCTGGCCCGCTCGCGGCAGGGCGGCAAGCGCTGCGTCCTGGTCGTGCACGGCCGCGGGCTCCACTCCAAGGACCAGGTGCCCGTCCTGAAGGACGCCCTGAAGCGGTGGATGAAGACGGCCCGCTTCTCCGACCACGTCCTGGCCTTCGCCACCGCCCGCCCCCACGACGGCGGCCTCGGCGCCGTCTACGTCCTCCTCCGCCGCCTCTGACGTGGTCTAAAAACGTTTCACGCAGAGCGCGCAAAGACCGCAGAGGAAAAACTTCTGGTTGCTGGTGGATCAGGCGTTGGCGTCGATTTCTCCACCCAAAAAAACCCTCTGCGATCTCCGCGTGCTCTGCGTGAAACGCTCTTTCTGTCAGCGGGCGAAGGAGGTGGAGGCGGATTGGGCTAGGCGGGCGAAGGTGTCGGGCTGGATGCCCATCCAGAGGACCAGGGCGGCGCAGCCGGCCAGAGCGATGCCCGCGGCGATCAGGTGGCCGCCCGCGACGGGCTCGGGCTTCGACTGCGGCACCATGTACACGTAGACGACCACGCGCAGGTAGTAGTAGAGCCCGGCGACGCTGGTCAGCACGCCCAGCACCGCGAGCGGCACCAGGTCCGCGGCGATGGCGGCGCGGAAGACGGTGACCTTGGCCATGAACCCCGCCGTGGGCGGGATGCCCGCCAGGGACACCATGAAAAGCGTCATCGCCGCCGCCAGCGCCGGGTGCCGCTCCGACAGCCCCGCCCAGGAGGACAGATCGTCCCCGCCGCCCGCCAGCGCCTCCTTGCGCTCGATCAGCGCCACGACCCCGAACGCGCCGATGACGGTGGCTCCGTAGGCGGCCAGGTAGAAGAGGAGTCCTTGGAGCGCGTCCGCCCTGGGCGGAGCGCCCGCCATCGCCGCGACCGCGACGAGGAGGTACCCGGCGTGCGCGATCGAGGAGTAAGCCAGCATGCGCTTCACGCTGCGCTGGGGGATGGCCAGGAGATTTCCGACCAGCATGGTGAGCGCGGAGAGCCAGACCACCAGCGTCTGCCAGCCGTGCGGCCCCAGGGCGGCCGACGGATCTCCGAAGCCGCCCACCAGGATGCGCATCAGGGTCGCGAATGCGGCAACCTTCACCGCCGCGGCCATGAAGCCCGTCACGGGCGCGGGTGCGCCGTCGTACACGTCGGGCACCCACATGTGGAACGGGACGGCGGCCACCTTGAAGGCGAATCCCGCCGCGAGCAGCGCGGCGGCGGCGAAGAGCAACGTGGTGGTCGCGGCCGGCGTACCGCCGGACGCGGCCAGCCGTACCGCGTTCGCCACGTCCGACAGGCGCGTGGACCCCGTCGCGCCGTACGCGAGCGCGGCGCCGTAGAGGAAGATCGCCGCCGCGAAGGACCCCAGCACGAAGTACTTGAACGCCGCCTCCGCCGGGCGCTGACCGCGCCGCAGGTAGGCCGACAAGCAATAGACGGCGAGCGACATCACCTCGAGCGAGATGAAGATCACGATCAAGTCGGTCGCCTGGCCGAGCAGGCACATGCCCGAGGCCGAGAACAGCGCCAGCGCGTAGTACTCACCGCGGGTCGCGCGCAGCGCCTCGAGGTAGCCGAAGGACACCAGGCACGAGAGCGCCAGCGAAGCGCAGACCACCGCGGCAACCACGCGCGCGAACCCGTCCGTCACGGCGGCGCCGGAGAAGAGGGGCGCGGCGGGGTCCCCCATCTGCGCGACCGCCGCCCAGAACGCGAGCCCGGCAAAGACCGCCGCGAGCCACGCCTGGTACCGCCGGTCCGCGGCCGCCGGTGGCGCGCCAGCGCGGCCCAGCACCTCGGGCTTCACCTCGCGCAAGAACACCTCGGAGGTGAGCAGCACCAAGGCGCCCGCCGCGAGGATCAACGCGGGCAGCACTCCCTCGAGATCGGAAGGGTTGAAGTTCATCGCCCGCCTTCCGCGCGCGCCTCGGCCGGCGGCTCCGCCGCGGGACGCTGCAGCCCGGCGCCCTGCGGGCGCGCCGCCCGCGGGCGCACGACCCGCTGGATGAGGTCCTCGGCCGGCACCCGCGAGGCGTTGAGGAACGGCTGGGGGTACACGCCGATGAGCAGGATGGCCGCGAGCAGCGGCGCGACCGTCACCCACTCGCGCAGCGTCAGGTCCGTCATGCCGTGCTCGGCCGCGCGCCGCTTGGGGCCGAAGAGCGTGCGCTGGACCATCCACAGCATGTAGACGGCGCCGAGGATGACGCCGGTCGCGCCCAGGATCGAAAAGACCTGGCCGCGCGGCGCGCCGCCCCAGTTCCCCAGCGGCGAGGTCGAGGTGAAGGTCCCGATGAGGATGAGGAACTCGCCGATGAACCCGTTGGTCCCCGGCAGGCCGATCGACGAGAGCACGACCACCACGAACACGGCGGACATGGCCGGCGCGACGCGAGCGACTCCGCCGTACTGCGACAGGTCGCGGGTGTGGGTGCGCTCGTAGAAGTACCCGACGATGAGGAACAGCGCTCCGGTGGAGATGCCGTGGTTCACCATCTGCAGCACCGCGCCGTTCACCGCCTCGGGCGTGAGCGCCGAGAGTCCCAGCATGACGAAGCCTAAGTGCGCGACCGACGAGTACGCGATCAGGCGCTTCAAGTCCTGCTGCGCCATGCACATCAAGGAGCCGTAGACGATCCCCACCACCCCGAGCGCGGCCATGGCGGGCGCGTACTGCAAGGCGGCCGCCGGGAAGAGTGGCATGGCATACCGGACGAAGCCGAAGGTGCCCATCTTCAGCATCACGCCCGCCAGGACGATCGAGGCCGCTGCCGGCGCCTCGGTATGCGCGTCGGGCAGCCAGGTGTGCAGCGGCCACACCGGCACCTTGATGGCGAAGGCGAGGGCGAAGGCGAGGAAGAGCCATTTCTGCGCATCCGCGCCGAGCTGCGGCACCTGCGCCTGCAGCGCGAGATAGTCGAAAGTGCGCGGCTGCCCGACGGGAGCGGAATGGCTCCACAGGTAGAAGATGGCGAGCAGCATCAGTACGCTGCCGACGAAGGGGAAGAGGAAGAACTTCACCGCCGCGTAGATGCGCCGCTCCGAGCCCCACATCCCGATGAGCAGGTACATGGGGATCAGCATCGCTTCCCAGAAGACGTAGAAGAGCACCAGGTCGAGCGCGGCGAGGGTCCCGATCATCGCCGTCTCGAGCACCAGGAGCGAGATGCAGTAGAGCTTGACGCGGTCCTGGATGTACTTCCACGAGCTCAACACGACGATGGGGCCGAGGAAGGTGGTGAGCAGCAAGAGGAGCAGCGCCACCCCGTCGATTCCCACGTGGTAGCTGAAGCCGAGGTTCGGCGCCCAGTCGGTGCGCTGCTCGAAGGAGAAGCCGCGCGCGCCAGGCCGGAAGGCCACGGCGAGCGGGACGCAGAGCGCGAAGGTGGCGAGCGAGGCGATCAGCGCGACCCCCTTGTGCTGACCGCCCTCGTCGCGCGGGAGGAAGGCGATGATCGCCGCGCCCAGCATCGGCGCGAAGATCACCAGGCTGAGGAGGTGCGACTGGAGGAAATCCATCTCAGCCTCGCACCAGGAAGACGTAGACCAGGATGAGGACGCCCACCGCGGTGACCGCCGCGTACCGTTGAACGTCGCCGTTCTGGAAGCGGCGCAACGCGGAGCCGACGGCCGCGACCAGCTGCGCCGACCCGTTCACCAGAAGGCCGTCGATGATCATGGCGTCCGCCGCGCGCCACAAGCCCCGCGCGGTGGCCCACAACGGCTTCACCAGTATCCGGTCATACAAGGCATCGACGTAGAGGGCCGACGCCAGCGCGCGGCGCAGCCTGGGCGTGGCCCGCGCGATCCGCTCATCGCCTTGCAGCCCGCGACCAGGCGCGTAGAGGGACCAGGCGGCCGCGAATCCCGCCCAGGCCACCACCAGCGCGATCCCGAACGCGACCAGCTCGGGCAGCCGCTCCAGGGGAGCGCCGCCGCGAGGCCGCGCGAAGACGCCTTCGGTGAAATGCTCCCAGGTGAACGGCAGCTGGCGCGAGGGGAGGACGATGAGCGCCCCCACCACCGAGAGCGCCGCCAGGACCCACAGCGGCAGCGTCATCACCCAGGGCGCCTCGTGAGGGTGCACCTCGGGAGGACCGCGGTACTCGCCCTCGAAGGTGAGCAGGTAGCAGCGCCACATGTAGAACGAGGTGATCAGCGCGGTCACCGTCCCCACCAGGTAGACAGCAGGGCCGAAGAACGTCAGCCGGGTACGGCTCAGCGCCTCGAGCAATGGCCGCAGTAGCGGCACACTCGTGGAGGCTGGATCCCACGCGGTGAGGAAGTCGAAGGCGCGCGTGTTCAGCGCCTGGGCGAGGATCTCGTCCTTGGAGAAGAACCCGCTGATGGGCAGGACTCCAGTGATCGCCACGGTGGCGATGAAGAACGTCGCGGCCGTGTGCTTGAGCCCCAGCCGGCGCAACCCGCCCATGCGGGCCATGTCCTGCTCGCCCTTCAGC
>Ga0137397_10002330_pt1 | contig 13289 bp, 12 predicted proteins | sample czorhiz116metaG_FD_106658 | JGI IMG/M metagenome (GOLD analysis project Ga0137397, IMG submission 106658) | Vadose zone soil microbial communities from Angelo Coast Range Reserve, California, USA - czorhiz1.16 metaG | ecosystem: Environmental > Terrestrial > Soil > Vadose zone | place: USA... | reverse complement strand
TCCGGGAAATAGCCATCGCCCACAGCGGCGCTGCGCACGCGAACCTGGGTCGCTGACCCATTTGGATCGACCATCTCAAGATCTACACGTTTCATTAACTCGCCAACGAATCCTTCGCTCGGGTTAGTTGCTTCGCGATCGTAGCAAATCCCGCCAGATTCCGATGCACCGTAAAATGAGTGGATTGCCAGATTAAACTGTTCTTGGAACTTCTTCGCGATTGCAATCGGGAGAGGCGCTCCGGCAGAAACGCAGAGCCGGAGCTTTGACAACGCGGGAACGTGTTCCATTTCACAAAATGCCTGATAGAAGACAGGCATTCCTGGGAAAACGGTTGCGTTGCTGCGGACAAGATCGGCGAGAATGGCGCGTGGTGTTCTGTCACGACTGATGACCATCGGCACACCGCGTGCGATCAGCGGCGTCAAGAGGTTACTAAAACCGTAAGAGTGCGAGATCGGGATAACTCCGAAATTCAGATCGTCGTCGGCGATTTCCATGGTGTCGCAAATCTGATTGCAATCGGCCAAAAGTTGCTCGCTGCGAAAGCGAATCGCCCGCGGTGTGGCTGTCGTGCCGGAGGTTAATTTCAACAGGGCCGGACGTCGTTCGCCCCAATCCGGAGTAGTGCCGGTTGTCCTCAGCCGAATGATTTCCGGTGGAACAGCGGACACCACAACGTTCACGCGGCAAATCTTCAAGGCCTCGGCGCGTTGTTGTTCGCTGATTGATTGTTCGAGTGGAAGAACAACCAAATGTTTGCGCAGGCAACCAATCAAAATCGACGGCCAATCTTCATGGTTGCCGACTTGGACTGCGACAACGTTGCCTTCGGGAAAGACACCGATGTTTTGCAATAAATCACGCGTGCGCTGCTCGATCTCGCCGAATGTCCGGAGGACTTCGCCGCTCGGTGCAAAGATAGCTGGCGCATCGCGTTTTCGCGCGAGTGTTTTCTCCCACACTTCTAACAATGGATCTGAGGATTTCATCGCTTGCGCGAGACTAGTTGCACGAGTAGATTTCCCGTTCCTTTCCAAAGATGAAAACCGGTATTCATCCAGAGTATTACGTGACCGATATGGTGTGCGCATGCGGTGCGGTGTATCATACCCGCTCCACACGCCACGATATTAAGATCGGTATTTGCGCCGCTTGTCATCCCTTTTTCACCGGCGAACAAAAGTTCGTGGATACGGCCGGGCGCGTCGAGAAATTTGCCCGCCGCTACGGCAGCACCAAAGCCGCACGGGCTGAAAAGAAAGCTTAGCTGATTTCTGTAGCTGGGGTCGTTGACCCCGGCCCGTCCGCGGTCAGCGACCACGGCTACAACGCAATGGATTTTAACTCCCTAATTCAACTCAAGCGCGAGCGGTTCGATCAACTCGAGCGCGATATTGCCGATCCGGCGCTTTTTTCCAATCGCCAGCGAGCCAAGGCCATCATGCGCGAGCATGCGAGCATCAAGCAACTGCTGGCGAAATGGGACGAGCTCGAAGCTGCCCGGAAGCAATTGGACGACAATCGCGAGCTGGCGATGTCAGGCGATGTTGAGATCGCGGCGATCGCCGACGACGAGATTCCGGACCTCGAAAAGCGAATGGCAGATCTCGAACGTGAAGTTCAAATCGCGTTGCTGCCGCCGGACGAAAATGCAGACCGCGACGCGATCGTTGAAATCCGAGCCGGAACGGGGGGAAGCGAAGCGGCCATTTTCGCCGCCGACCTGTACAGGATGTATCATCGCTATGCAGAATCTGCCGGGTTAAAAACCGAGGACCTCGAATCGAGTCCGTCTGAGCTGGGCGGATTCAAGGAAGCGATCTTCCGCGTTTCAGGCGAGTCCGTTTTCCGCAAGCTCCGTTACGAAAGCGGAGTTCATCGTGTGCAGCGCGTGCCTGCCACTGAGGCGCAAGGTCGGATTCATACATCGACCGCGACGGTCGCAGTCTTGCCCGAAGCGGAAGACGTCGATCTCGAATTGAAGCCTGAAGATTTGCGAATTGAAGTCTCGCGCTCCGGTGGCCCGGGTGGGCAAGGCGTGAACACAACCGATTCAGCCGTGCAGGTGTTGCACATCCCGACAGGCACAATCGTGCGTTGTCAGGATGGTCGCAGTCAGATCAAAAACAAGGAGCGAGCGCTTTCGATCTTGCGCGCGCGGTTGTTGGAGCGAAAGCAACGCGAGGAAGAGGCAAAATACAGTGCACAGCGCCGCGGCCAGATCGGTACCGGCGGGCGTGAAGAGAAAATTCGGACCTACAATTTCCCGCAGAACCGTGTGACAGATCATCGCATCAGTCTGACGCTCCATAATCTTGATCGCGTGATCGACGGCGATCTCGACGAGCTGATTGGCTCGTTGCAAGCCGCCGATGTCGCGGAGCGTCTGAAAGACTCAGCGGTGGCGGCTGGCGCATGATCGTACCAGTGACTAGATCAGTAATGCCTTCCGGGGCGTGATTTGTTAGAAACGATTCCGTGGACCCCCAGTCGATGGTCATCGTCTTTCGGATGGTCGAGCGGATTCTCGGCGTCTGGCGTGAGGGTGGTCGCAATGGTCGCGACGTCGCGGAAAGCCAGGGCGACGCGCTTCGCGGCACTTGGGGAACTGGGGACAGCAAGGCGCAGGCGAGTTTATTGGCGTACGGCAAAAACGAGACAAGACCCCGCCGTAAACGGACTCCAAAAGACTTCGCATTCTGCCGCTTCGACTGAAAGGGAGCAATCGTTGACGTTTTCGCTTAATTACGACGCATGACCGTTCTCGAAGTGCTGCAAGCGACAACTGCGTACTTGAAGAAGCACAACGTCGAGAACTCGCGTCTCAACGCCGAGCACCTAATGGCGCATGCGCTGGGTCGGAAACGGATCGAGCTTTATCTGGATTTCGAGCGGGAGCTGACTGAAACGGAACTGGGGCCATTGCGCGAATTGGTGAAGCGTCGCAGCGAAGGCGAGCCTCTCCAGCACTTGTTAGGCAACGTAGAATTTTGCGGACTCACTTTTCTATGCGACAAGCGCGCTATGGTTCCGCGGCCGGAAACGGAGCAACTTGTGGAGCTCGTTGAAGCGAGAATCGAGAATCGGGAATCGAGAATTGTGGATGTCGGTACAGGCAGCGGTGTGATCGCGATTAGCTTGGCAGCGAAATTTCCAGAGGCGAAGATTCTTGCGGTTGATATTTCAGATGACGCGCTTGCGCTCGCACAGAAAAATGCCGCCATGCTAAACTTGAAGGACCGGGTCCAGTTTCTGAAAAGCCGTCTGCTCGAAAATGTCGAGGGAGCTTTCGACCTAATTGTTGCGAACCTTCCTTATATCTCGACGCAGGACCGGCGTACTCTTTCGCGTGAAGTATTGCACGATCCGGAAGTTGCACTGTTCGCCGGAAAACGAGGCGATGAGCTGGTGCGCGAACTGATTGATAAGGCCCCAACACGGCTCCACCCCGGTGGGCTGTTGGCCTTGGAAATAGGGCTCGGTCAGAGCGAGACGCTTCTTTCGGCTCTGGCGGAAAAAAATTACCGCGACATTTGTTCGAAGAACGATTATAACGGCGTGACACGGTTCATTTTTGCCAGGTATGGATAAGATCCTCGTCCACGGCGGTCATCCGCTTTCCGGTTCCATCAAGGTCAGCGGCTCGAAGAATTCTTCGCTGCCAATCCTGGCTGCGACCTTGCTTACTCGAGAGCCTTGTGTTGTTCACGGCGTGCCCGACCTGAGCGACACGCATTACATGCTGCAAATCTTAGCTCACTTGGGTGCGCAGGTGGAACGCGCCAGTGGCACCGTGAGTGTCACGGCGGAAAAGACCCACTCTGTGGCTCCCTACGACGTCGTGCGCAAGATGCGCGCTTCCGTGTGCGTGCTTGGACCGTCACTGGGCCGTTGCAAGGAGGCGACCGTTGCTTTGCCCGGCGGTTGTGTCATCGGTGACCGGCCAATTGATTTGCATTTGAGAGGTTTCGAAGCGCTCGGCGCAGCGGTGCGCGTGGAAGGCGGCGACATCAAGGTTTTTGCGCCAAAATTGAGCGGGGCGGTTATCAATATGCAGAGTAAATTCGGCCCAACCGTCCTCGGTACTGATAACGTGATGATGGCTGCCGTTCTGGCCGATGGTGTGACAGTAATTGAAGGGGCGGCACAGGAGCCCGAGGTCGTAGACCTTGCAACGTTCCTGAATAAAATGGGCGCCAAGATCGAAGGCGCGGGAACGCGTCGAATCATCATCGAAGGTGTGCCCGATTTGCACGGCGCGGAACACTGGGTGATCCCCGACCGGATTGAAGCTGGAACATTCCTGGTCGCAGGCGCAATTGCCGGAAAAGGAGTCACCGTCAAGAGAGTGGAACCAGAGCATCTACGCGCAGTCACCGATGCGCTGGCGAAATGCGGTTTTCACATCAATATCGGCGACCATGCGATTTCGATCCTGCCTAACGGAGACGCCAGCGCGCTGGAGTTAACAACGGCACCATATCCAGGTTTCCCGACCGATATGCAGGCGCAGATGTGCGCGTTGCTCTCCATTAGCAAGGGCATCAGTTCCGTGACCGAAAATGTTTTTCCGCAGCGTTATATGCATGTGGCGGAGCTAAAGCGCATGGGTGCGCAAGTGCAGTTGGAGGGGGCGACCGCGGTAATTGATGGTGTTGATTGTCTCCTCGGGGCGCCGGTAATGGCGAGCGACCTGCGCGCGTCGGCCGCATTGGTGCTTGCAGGATTAAAGGCCGACGGGATTACCGAAGTTACCCGCGTTTATCACATCGACCGCGGCTACGAACATCTCGATGAGAAATTGAGCGAACTTGGCGCACACATCGAGCGTGCAAAAGCAGCGTAATCGAATCTTTTTCCTTGCGCTTCTCGCAGCCAGCGGGCAGTCGTTGTGATACGCAAGTGAAAGGATAAATATGGACCAAACACCTTCGCCGCCTCCATCAACTTCATCCGATGTCCGAACATGGTGCGTCCTGTGCCACGCCGCCGCATTACTGGGGTTGTTTTTTCATTTCCTGGGCCACATCCTGGGACCGCTGATCGTTTGGCTCATGAAACGTGGCGACTCGCCTGAGATCGATGCCTACGGAAAGGAATCGCTCAATTTCCAAATCTCGATGCTGATCTATGATGCCGTCGCCGCTATCCTTTGTGCCGTGCTTATCGGCATTCCGATCTTGATCGGGCTTTGGCTGTTGAACACGGTGCTTGTCATCATCGCATCTGTGAACGCCGGCCAGGGAGAGTTCTATCGCTATCCCTTTACGATTCGGCTGATCCATTAACTCCGCGCCGTCATCCCGAGCGAAGTCGAGCGATCCCGTCGCACGGCTTTTGAGATAATATCGCGGGATTCTTCGACTGCGCTTCGCTCCGCTCAGAATGACACTGCGTGGATGGCGTCGCGCGTTTCTGCCAATCGGCGCAGCGTCTTTAGATTGACCACATCTTCCCGTAAATCTTTGCCCTTCGGGGTTTCGAGTACTTTTGGGATTTTGCGGAACCGGCGGTCGCGCATGATAAAGCGGAAGGCCGGAAGTCCGATTTTGCCCTTGCCGATATGTTCATGTCGATCCACCCGTGAACCGCGGGGAGTTTTGGAATCGTTCAGGTGAATTACTACTAGACGATCCAGGCCAACCACACGATCGAATTCACGGAATGTCTTCCGAACCGTGGCGTCGCTGCCAATGTCATAATCCGCAGCAAAAACGTGCGCGGTGTCGAGGCAGACACACAATCGATTGGGTTCACGCACGCGGCTGATAATGTATACCAGATGTTCGAATTTGTTCCCCAGGCATGACCCCTGGCCAGCGGTCGTTTCCAGCGCGATCCGCGTTTTGATTTTCGGCAGACCGGAGAGGACGTAGTCAATCGATTCTACGATTTTTTCAAGACCCGCTTCTTCACCCGCGCCGAGATGCGCGCCGGGGTGCAATACCAAAAATGGAAGTTCCAGCTGATCGGCGCGAATCAATTCTTCCGACAGCGAGCGGATCGAATTTGCGTGAGACTGCCCGTTGGTGGCGGCGAGATTGATGAGATAATTCGCGTGCGCGAAGATCGATAACAATTCGCTGCGTTGCTGATGTTGGCGGAAGCGGGCGATTTCATCGCGAGTGAGCGGGCGAGCGAACCACTGCATGTTGTTTTTCACGAACATTTGCATTGCAGTGCAGTTGATCGAACGCGCGCGCTCAATCGCCATGTCGACACCACCGGCAATCGACATGTGCGCGCCAAGGAGAGTCGGATAAATCGGTGAATCAACGAATCGGCGAGCCGGTGAAGGTGCCGTTTGTCCGTCTCGGCGTTTCTTCGTTTCGTTTCTGTTCACTATTGGCTCTTCAAGACAGCTGGGCGCCAATCCGGCTTCTTCAAGCTCCCTGTGCCGGCGTATTCGAAAAGTTTGTACACCGGCGTGAGCACAAAGCCGGGCCCTTTCATATTTAGCCGCACATTAAAATCGAGCTTGTCATCCAGAAAATGAACATCACCGTGACCCAGCATGTTAAAGAGGGAGCCGGCTGCGTCGAAATCGTCGGTATGAATAATCCCCTCATCGATCTTGAAGTTCGCCGTTGCTCTGTGCGCGGTACTGTAGCCGCTGCCGGGAAGAATCCGGTTCAGAATTCCTGAGAGCGGCCCGAAAATCGGTATGGCGAAAACATCGCCGTTGGTGACTTCCACTTTTCCACGGCCCCGCATGGTGCGGGCATCGCTGCCGAGGCCGGTGAAATCGTACGTGCCGTTGAAGAGGCCGAGCGCTGTCTTGTAATTGTAGTACAAGTTAGTCAACAGCGGGAAATTGATTTCGCTTACCGAAATGCTTGCCCGGTAACGCGGATCATTTTTCGCCAGTGAGATGTCGGCGTTCCCACGCAGCGTGCCTGAGAGAAACGCGCCACGAAGATCGGTGATTTGCAATCGGTCGTTAGTGATGAGCAATCGCGCGGAGATGCGATCGAAGGGCAAGGTCTTTCCAAGAAAGATGTAATCCATCCCGTTCGCGCCCTCTACCTTGATTTCCAGACGCGTGTTCTTCCCGCCGCGAAATTGATATAAACCGTTCGCTGTGACGGAGGGCGGCCGCCGAAATTTATATGGCACTACAGCGTTCCAAATTTTTGGATCAATCCAAAAGATTACCTCGGCAGGATTCAGTGAACTTTTAATATTGGAGATGCGTACCTCGTGTTTTTTAAAATCGTAGGTAAAACTCCCCGTGCCGGAACCCTCGTTTCGCGCTACATGCAAATCCTCACAAGTAAGCGCGCCGTCGGCAAAATGGATTTCAGCATCCGCGCTGTTCATCCATGCGCCGCGGAACCGACTGCGTCCCAAAATGACGCTCCCATCACCTTTCCAAGTTCCCGGATTGTGATCCTGACCCCGGATCGCGAGGCGAATGGCAGGCGAACGTTGCCATTCCCACTGCCGGAGAAATTCATTCATTTCCGGTGGTGCGATCCCACGGACCGCCTCCGGGACTATTGTGCTTTCGATGTTTAGACGAAAATCCGCCGGCGCATCAAAAAGGTCGGCCCGAACCTGGCCGGTTTGATGACGCAGGCGCAGGTCCCTGACCAATGTCCGCTCGCCATCCCACGAAAAATCAGCTGTAAGGTCGGAAAAAGGAACTTTCTTGTAAGTGAACCGGCCAAAGGCAAGGTGTCCGATGATCTCTGGCTTGAAGCGATCGGCCCCAGAATTTACCGAGCCGGAAATCTCGACGACTGGCGGCGCTTGAAATTCGATTGTCGCAACCGGGTCGCCAAGTCCGAATGCGTCAAGAAACGCTTTCAAATCCAGACTGCTGCGCGCTTGCAAACTCGCCCTGCTGTCTTCCACATTCCAACCGGCGCGCCCGGCAAAACTGCCCATACCATCACTCCATTCGCAATGTGCAATATTCAGCAGGTGGTTGTTCCATTCTGCCGCCGCGGAGAGGTCTCTCATTTCGTAGCTGCCCCGTTGCAGTCGATCGCCGCGGAGAGTCGCTTCCACGTGCGCCTTCTCAAGCTCGACGACATCGCCGCTAAATTTTATTTGTAACGACGGGAGCGTGCCGGGGAACGTGAACTTTTGCAGTTCGTTCACTACGCGCTGTGCAATCAATAATCGCCTTTGCCATTCTTCAGCCGAAAGCGCAGGCGACGGTTGATAATTCTCGCGCTTGATTAGTTGCCCGGTCGCAGAAATCCGAATCCCGCAAAAAGCCCCCTCCGCCTGACTCACGTAAATTTGTTCTGGGGGAAAATAAACGTGGGCGCGCAAGTCGGTGATTACGGCTCTGTCGCCTTTTTCGTCCGCCGTCTTGAATGGAAGAATGATTTGCGCATCACGCACATCGAGCGCGTTGAGAAACGGCTCATTATGGATGAGCGCGGCGTAATTGATATCGAGCGAGACTTCGCTGATCAGGGCCAGAGTGTTCTCGCGATTCTTGTAATCAAAAATCCGTACATTTTTTGCGACCAAACCACGAAAGGGGTCCAGCGTCAGACGCCCGATGCTGGCTTCGACTCCGTGTTTGCGCAATTCCTCCACTACGCGGTAGCGCCATTGACGGCCAAATCCTCTCTTGGCGAGGTAATAGCTGCCACCGGCAATCCCAAGAATTATGGCAAGAATCACCAGGCGCACGACGGTGACGGCGATTCGACGCCCCCAGCTTGATTTCCGACGTCGTCGGTGCGGCCGAACCTGGGGTGGTTCGAGAACGGGCGGCATGATGTTGGTTAATCGTTGAATCGTTAAAGCGTTGAAGCGATAGGTCAATGTAGTGTCTTAACGGTTCAATGCTTCAACGTGATATCAATCTCCGATCTTCCCGCTCTTAACGCGTCCTTCAATTTGGTGAGCACAGTCTTTATTTCAATGGGCTGGTACTTCATTCGGCATGGCGCCTGGCGCCGGCACATGGCGTGCATGATCGCCGCAGTGGCTTCCTCGACTTGTTTCTTGACGGGTTACATCATTTATCACGCGAACGTCGGCGAAAAATCTTCGGGATACACGGGATGGATCGCGGCCGTTTACTTCCCGGTACTGGCGTCGCACGTTTTGCTTGCTTTTGTGACGCTGCCTCTGGTGATTATCACGCTCGTTCAGGTTTTTCGCCGCCGATGGGATCGCCATAAGCGAATCGCGCGTTGGACGATCCCAATCTGGCTTTACGTCTCGGTCACAGGCGTGCTCGTGTACTTGGTGCTTTACAAGTGGTTTCCGCCAGGGGCGTAACGGCAAATCTTGCACTTGACCACTAGTTGATGTTTGATCACACCGTGTTAATGCCGCGGATGCGACAAGATTTATGGTGACGATTGCCACGTTCAATGATTCGGCCAAGGCGAGGCAACTAAAACGGCGCTTCCAAGATGCGGGGTTACGCGCCGATGTCCACAATGAGGCACCCTTGCAACAGGTCGGCTTCATGTCGCGCCCGCAGGCGAACGCGAAAGTGATGGTCGAGGACGCCGATTTCGAAAAGGCCCAAAATCTCATGGTCGAATGGGAGGCCACTGATCCTGATATCTCCGCGGCCCTTGTTCGTTGCCCGCAATGCAGTTCTTCGAATATCGAATATCCACAGATGACTCGAAAATTTATGACTCCTGCGCTGGTTGGTGTGCTTTGCACGCTCAAAATCATTCCCAAGGAGTTTTACTGCCTGGATTGCCATTTTACCTGGAGCAACCGGGAAGAGCCGACGATCGGACGGCTCTGGCATCGCTTCTTTCCAGGGAGCGAATCTGGGACCGAGGCCTCCTAGGTAAGACCGATTTCAGTGCCGGCGATTGATTCCTCGTACACGATTCTTCTTGTAATGGATCGCGGATTGCCTTGGTGTTTTCTGGTTCGGCGTCGCTCTGGGATTTGGCTCGGCGTCTCGATCACGTTTTGCCAGTCATGAAGTGGCTCTTCGTGTTGTTGCTGGCGTTGATCATCTTCGGCGGCGCAGCCTGGTTCGGTTACAACACCTTTGTAAAAGAAGAAATCGCGGTAAAAAAAGAGCAGCGTGGAGAAGTCACACCAGCGCCTGTGCCGGACATCAGTCTTCCCGAGTTTCAGGCGGCAGCGCAACTGCGACAGGACGGAAAATTGACCGAAGCTCGCGACGCACTCATTGCATTTATTCAAAAATATCCCAACGGAAAACATCTCGAAGAAGCGAAGGATTTAATCGGCGAAGCGAACGTCGCCATTCTGCTATCGCGTTATCCGTCTCCGGAAAAAACGGAATACGTTGTTAAATCCGGAGACGTGCTGGCCAAGATTGCGCGGAAGCTTAAGACGACTCCCGAGCTGATTATGCGTATGAACAACATGAGCGGCACCATGCTCCGCATTGGCGACCACCTGCTCATCTCGCATCCTGATTTCTCGATGGTTATTCAACGGAGGGAGAATTCAGTTGTGCTTTTGAATCACGGCGCATTCTTCAAGCAATATCATGTTCGCGAGGCAAAGTTACCGGGTAAACAGGCAGCTAAAATCTCTGCAAAAGTTGCCGAAACCATGGCTTGGAAGGACGGAAAACGTGTGGGCGTTGGCAACAAGGAGTACCTCAGCAGCACCCGGTGGATCCGGTTGGCCGGCGCGGCAGGTTACACCTTGTATTCGGTACCGGATTCTGCCCATCCCAATCTTGACCAACCCCCGCCGCCAGTGGGTCTTGGTCTGGCGGCTTCGGACCTCGAGGAACTCAGCAGCCTTGTAAACAACCGCACCGCCGTCACGATTACCGACTGAATTCAGAGTTAAAAAGTCAAATTACAATGTTAAAATGGACACGATTGGACATGACCGCGAGTTTCTGGACTTTGTAACTCTTTTAACGGTGTAACTTTTTAACTTCCATGGATTGGCAACCGCTCGATTTTGAAAAACCGATCTTTGAGCTGGAACGGCGCCTCCAGGATTTAAAGAATCACTCCGACGCGCATGATGTCGACCTTGATTCGGCCGTTAAGGCCGTTGAGGAGAAACTTCGCGAAACGCGGCGGGAGATTTATGGCAATCTCACTGCCTGGCAGCGCGTGCAAATCGCGCGGCATACGCAGCGGCCGTTCGCGATGGACTACATCGAACGGTGCTTTACAAATTGGATTGAGCTGCATGGAGATCGCCGCTTTGCCGACGATCGAGCCATGCCTTGCGGTCTGGCCACACTTGGCACACAGCGCTGCGTCGTCATCACCCACCAAAAAGGTCGCAACACAAAAGAAAATGTGATGCGCAATTTCGGCTGCGCGCATCCTGAAGGTTATCGCAAGGCACTGCGATTAATGCGACTGGCCGAAAAATTTCGCGTGCCGGTGATCTCTTTGATCGATACGCCAGGCGCTTTTCCCGGGATCGGATCGGAGGAACGTCACATTTCGGAGGCTATTGCCGTAAATCTTCTCGAAATGATGAGGCTTCGCGTGCCGATCATAGCGGCAGTCATTGGCGAGGGCGGCTCGGGTGGCGCGCTTGGCATCGGAGTGGCAGACCACGTAATGATCTTGGAAAACGCTTATTACTCCGTAATCAGCCCGGAAGCGTGTTCCGCGATTTTGTGGAGAGACCGCCGACATGCGGCTGAAGCAGCCGAGGCGCTTAAATTGACCGCACGGGATTTATTGAAGCTGGAAGTGGTGGACCAAATCATTTCTGAACCGGACGGCGGCGCGCATCGGGACCATGATTCTGTTGCTGCAAATCTTGGCGCAGCGCTGCGCCAGGGCCTGCAGGAGATTTCCAAGGTTCCAAGCGACGAACTGTTGGAAAAACGGTATCAAAAGTTTCGCCGGCTGGGTATCTTCTCCGAAGGCAAAACCGCCACCGCCTCGGCGCGCTCTTGATGTGATGTTTGGGACTTGGGGCAAACTCGCGGGCGTTGCGTGGCTGGGGGCGGTCGGGATCTTTGCGACACCCGCAAGCGCCGTAGAGCCAGAGTTTCGCTTCGACCGCGACACCTTGTCGTTCGCAAATCAAACCGTGTTCGAATATCACGAAGGACACGCTTCTTTGCGGAAAAAATCAGTGGTGAAACGAGACGCATACAATCGCCATTGTTTCGTGTTGTGCCGCACAGCGATGCAATTTAGGAAGTTCGCGCGCTTTGACCCCGACGGCGCTCCCCTGGACGATGCGTCATTGGCTGCTCGCGTTCGCGCTCTGACACACCGAGCGGCTTGGACGGAGCCATTACCCGAAAATCAACGAATTGTGTTTCCAGGATACAAGAACCTGCGGGAAATGAGCGAGGCACGTCGCGAACTATTGCAACTAAACATCGGGCATGGCTGGCCCAGCTACTTCCGAATAAGCAATGCGCGAATGATGTTTCAGGCGGGAGCCGGGTATCAGGAGAAGACTCACAATCGTTTGAATGCAGCCTTGGCACGCGACGAGGTGTTTATCGGATTTCTTACTACTTATCCACGTCTGAGCATCAATCATTCCGTTTTAATTTATAAACAAAAGTCTTTTTCTCCGAATCCTGGAGTTGAGCGCTATTTCGTTTACGATCCCAATCACCCAGAATCGCCGCGCGAGCTTACCTGGTCCCCGCGCGCTCGCAGTTTTTCGTACGAAAAAGATTGGGATTTCATTGGGGGCTCCGTTCGTGTTTATCAAGTTTACAGCAAGTGGCTGCAGTAGTTTGTCATTCCGAGCAGGGCCGCCTGCCAGGCAGTTTTATGCGAAAGGCTGGATGAATCTCTCAATGTTTATATTCGCCAGCAGCAGCAAGAGAATGTTTCGACTTCGATCGACATGATACGAAAGCCAACTAATGCCAGAAGCCCCATCGCCGCCCAAGCCGACTCCACCGACTCCCACGCCGCCTCCTGAGCCATTGCCGCCGAACCCGCCGCCGGTTCCTTTGGGGACGTGAGAATTCTATCTTGCTGGTGGAAACAAAAACCGTAGCGCCGGTTCGACCCGTGTAGCCCAAGCCGCTTCGCTGTGGTCGGCGCCTTGGGATTCCATGTATAGAAGGTCCTTCTGAAGCTTCCAGCCTTTTTCCAGCAGGCGATTGAGTAACTCGCGCGCTTGTTCCCAGCCCGGTTCGGCTGTGCCCGTGTCGAGCCAGATTTTCAACAACGGCTTCTGCCCGATCGAATCGACGAGTCGATAAATTGCAAAATCGTCCCACCAAATGGATGGCGACATCACGATGAGCCGGCTGAAGACCTGGGGATATAAAATTCCAATCGTAAGAGTCACAAGACCGCCGAGGGATGAACCACCTAATCCAGTGAATTCCGCATCCGGGTTGGTTCGGTATT
>Ga0137397_10002329_pt1 | contig 13291 bp, 13 predicted proteins | sample czorhiz116metaG_FD_106658 | JGI IMG/M metagenome (GOLD analysis project Ga0137397, IMG submission 106658) | Vadose zone soil microbial communities from Angelo Coast Range Reserve, California, USA - czorhiz1.16 metaG | ecosystem: Environmental > Terrestrial > Soil > Vadose zone | place: USA... | reverse complement strand
TGCAGGCGACGACGCGCGTCGCCGCGACCGCGGTGGCCGAGCGCGGCAGGGACTCGAGCACGCCCATCTCGCCGACGAACTCGCCGGCGCCGGCGTGCCCCGCGCGGCGCTCGGCGCCGCTCGTGTCCTTCGTGCGCACGTGCACCCGCCCCGATTCGATCCAGAACACGCCGTCGCTCGTCGCGCCTTCCTCGAAAAGGACGGTCCCCGGCTCGAACTCCTCGCGGCCGAACCCCGCGCGGCCGATCGCTGCCCGCAGCGGACCTTGCCGCGGCGCGCGCTTGAGCAACGAGCGCAGAAACTCGACGATCCGGCGGAAGAGCGGCGGCCGTCTGTGCGCCGGGCCGCCCCGCAGGAACTCGACCTGCGCGCGCGTGCGAAGGCTCAAGCCGTTCAGCACCTGCGCCGAGAGCTCCGGGTCGCGCACCACCTCCAGGAGAAACTCTCGGCGGCGGTAGCGGCGGAGGACGGTGTCGGAGACGGCGTGCGCCGTGCCGTTGCGCGGCGCCGAGACCAGGGCGCCCATCTCGCCGACGAAGTGGCCGGATCCCACGCGCCCGAGAACCGCGGCGCGGTCACCCGTGCCGCGGCTGACCTCGATCTCCCCGGAGACGACCCGGTAGATATGCCGGCTCGCGTCGCCTTCGCGGAAAAGGGTTCGCCCGGACGCCAGTTCGATGACCGCCATGCCGCCTACTTGAACTTCGCTGCGAGCGCCTCCGTGCCGCGCGCGAGCACGCCGGTGTCCGCGCCGACCGCGACGAACAGGCCGCCGCATTCGAGCCAGCGCCGCGCATCGGCTTCCACGCCGGTGAGGATGCCGGGTGCCTTGCCTGCCTTGCGGATGCGCCGGATCGCGTCGTCGATGACCGGCATCACTTTCGGGTTGTTGGTCTCGCCCGAATAGCCGAGCGAAGCGTGCAGGTCGGCCGGCCCGATGAAAACGCCGTCGACGCCTTCGACCGCCGCGATCTTCTCCAGGTTGTCGAGCGCGGTCTGCGTCTCGACCTGCACCAGCACGCAGATCTCCTCGTGCGCGCGCTTGGCGTAATCCTTGACGCGTGCGAAGCGCGTCGCGCGCGTGCCTCCCGCCACGCCGCGCACGCCGGCGGGCGGATAGCGCGTGTAGGCGACCGCGGCCTTCGCTTCTTCCGCGTTCTGCACGTAGGGGATGAGGAGCGATTGCGCGCCGATGTCGAGATAGCGCTTGATCGTCACCATGTCGTTCCAGGGCACGCGCACCACCGGATGCGTGGGGTAGGGCGCCGCGGCCTGGAGCTGCTGCAGCACCGACTCGAGGTCGTTGGGCGAGTGCTCGGTGTCGAGCAGGATCCAGTCGAAGCCCGAGCCGGCGACCAGCTCGGTCGCGTAGTGATGCGACAGGCTGCACCACAAGCCGATCTGGACCTTGTTCGCCTTGAGGGCGCGCTTGAAAGGGTTGGCGGGGAGTTCCATCAGACCTTGTAGCCTTTCTCCTTGAGCGCCTTGTCGACCCAGCTGCGGTCGACGGTGCCGGCGCGGATCTGCTTCATCGAGTTTTCTTCCTTCACCAGGATCGCCTTGGCCGAAGCGAGGATCTCCTGCGCATGCTCCTGGGGAACGGCGACCAGGCCGTCGGCGTCGCCGACGATGATGTCGCCCGGATTCACCGGGATGCCACCGAGGGTGATGGGCACGTTGATCTCGCCCGGGCCGTTCTTGTAGGGTCCCCGGTGCGTCACGCCGCTCGCGTAGACGGGAAAACTTCCCTGCCGCAACTCGGCCGAATCGCGGATCGCGCCCCAGATCACCATGCCGCCGATGCCGCGCTGCTCGGCGCGCGCGCTCATCAGCTCGCCGATGATGGCGTGGTCATTGAAACCGCCGCAGTCGACGACGATGATGTCGCCCGGCTCGGCGGTGTCGATCGCCTTGTGGACGAGCAGATTGTCCCCGGGCGCGGTGCGCACGGTGAAGGCCGGGCCGCAGAGCTTCGCGCCGTTGTGCATGGGCCGCAGCTGCGGCCCCCCCGCGTACAGGCGCTCCATGCTGTCGGAGAGGTGCGGCGTCACCATCTTCGCGAGCTCGGCGACGAGCTTCTTGTCGGGGCGCTTGGGAATGGGGAGGATGCGAAAGCCGATGGCGGTCATGTGGGCCTCTTAGACGCTCATTTCTAGACGAACTGCACGGCGACGCCGCCCAACGGACCGAAGTCGCCGTGGAGCGTGTCGCCCTTCTGCGCGAATACCACGCGCGTGAACGAGCCGGCGAGGACCAGGTGCCCGGCTTCGAGCGTCACGCCGTTCTTGCCGAGGCGGTTGGCGAGCCAGGCCACGCCCAGCGCCGGATGCCCGAGCACGCCCGCGGCCAGGCCGGTCTCCTCGATCTCGGAATTGCGGTACATGATGCCGCCGACCCAGCGCAGGTCGACGTCCATGGGCTTGATCGGGCGGCCGCCGACGACGATGCCGGCCGCCGCGCCGTTGTCGGCCACGGTATCGAAGATCTTGCGCGGGTTCTGCAGGCGCGCGTCGACGATCTCGATCGCCGGCACCACGTATTCGGTCGCGCGCAGCACGTCGAGCAGCCCGATGCCGGGCCCCTTCAACGGCTTGCCGAGGACGAAGGCGAGCTCGATCTCCACCCGCGGCAGGCAGTAGCTCGCGTGCGCCACCTTGGCGCCGTCGGGCACCATCATGGTATCGAGCAGGTGGCCGTAGTCGGGCTCGTTGATCTGCGATGAGGCCTGCATGGCCTTGGAAGTGAGCCCGACCTTGTGGCCGATGAGCTTTGCGCCCGCCTTGATCCAGTGCTGGGCGACGGCGCTGGAAATCGCGTAGGAGTCCTCGATGGTGATGTGGGGGTAGGTGATGGAGAGCTGCACCGCCTGCTTCTTCGTCTTGTCGGCGTTCAGCAGCGTCTCGACGCATTGCCTGCGTTCGGCTTCGGAAAGGGGCATGGGGGCGGGATTCTTTCTCGTATTCGGCTCAGTTTCGACGAGGTCGGATTCTACACCGGCGACCGATCACGCTAGAATGGTTGCACATTGAACGTGCACGCCCGAGCGGCGGTCTCAATTCTCATGAACGTTCCACCCAAGAAGTCCTTCTTCCGCCGCCTGTTCGGATCGATCGGGCGCCGCCGCGGGACCGTGCCGCGCGCCGCCGTGCGCCGCGCGCGCAACGCCATTTCCTTGTGCCACGCGCTGATGTCCGAGCGGGGCGAAGTATCGGGGGCCCGCATCGCGCGCGATGCGCTGGCGGCCTACCAGGAGCTCGACGACGCCTCGCTCGGCATCTACTTCGATCTGCTGGTGAAGGAGTTCTCTCCCGATCCCGAGGAGGTCGGGCGCGCCGCCGACGCCTACCGCCAGGACCCGTCGCAGGCCAACCTGATCCATCTGCAGCGCGTGGTCGAGCCGCCGCGGCAGGAGCTCTTCCGGCGCCTCAACATGGCGGCCGGCGGCACGGCCGTGCTGGTCGAGATGCGGCGCCGGCTTCTCAAGCTGATCGTCGAGCGGCCTTACTACGCCGGCATCGACGCCGACCTGGCGCATCTGCTGAATTCCTGGTTCAACCGCGGCTTCCTCTCGCTGCAACGCATAGATTGGCGCACGCCGGCGCTGGTGCTGGAGAAGCTGATCCGCTACGAAGCGGTGCACGAGATCCAGGGCTGGCCCGATCTGCATCGCCGGCTCGAGGGCGACCGGCGCTGCTACGCGTTCTTCCATCCCTCGCTTCCCGACGAGCCGCTGATCTTCATCGAGGTGGCGCTGACACGCGGCATCAGCTCGCGCGTGCAGCCGCTGCTCGATCTGGAATCGCCGGTGGCGGACCCGACGTCCGCCAACTGCGCAATCTTCTACTCGATCACCAACTGCCAGGAAGGACTGCGCGGCGTGTCGTTCGGCAACCTGCTGATCAAGCAGGTAGCCGAGGACCTCGGCCGCGAATTCCCAAAGCTGAGGACGTTCGCCACGCTCTCGCCCATCCCGGGGTTCCGCAGGTGGCTCGCCGGCGTGGCGAAGGACCGGCCCGAAATCGCGGCGCTCGTCGCGCGCCTCGATACGGAGCGCTGGTTCGACGACCATGCCGCGGCCTCCGACATGCGCCGCGAGCTGGTACGCCTGTGCGCGTATTACCTGCTGCAGGCGAAGCAGGGACACGATCCGCTCGACCCGGTGTCGCGTTTTCACCTGGGCAACGGCGCTCGCCTCGAGAAGCTCAATTGGCTCGGCGATATCTCTGCGATGGGAATGCGCCGCTCGGTGGGTCTGATGGTGAACTACGTGTACCGCCTCGACGACGTGGAGCGCAACCACGAAGCCTACGCGCGCGAGCGCCGCATCGTCGCGACGCGGCGCTTCGAAGTGCTGGCGCGCGAGTCTCTCGTCGCGCGCCGGGAGAAGCTGGCGCCGCAGCCCGAGCCCGCCTAGCTCACCGGAGGACGCGATCAAAAGACGCTCGATTCCGGCTTTCCTGCTCGCCGCGCTCGTGTGGCCTTGCGCGAGCGTCGCGCAGTCCGACAAGCCCGCGGTTGTCCGGCTCGACGCCGGCCTCGACGCGCTTGTGTCCGGCGACGCCAGGCTGCAACTGGTGAGGGGCGGCTTCGGATTCACCGAGGGCATCATCTGGGTCGAGCAAGGCCGCTACCTGCTCCTGAGCGACATCCCGGCCAACGTGATCTACAAGCTCACGCCCAAAGGCGAAGCGTCGATCTACATGCACCGCAGCGGCTATACGAAGGCGGACATCTGGCGCGTGGGCTTCGAGCAGACCAACGGCAGGGATCCGGGCGACCCACTGTTCGAGAAGTTCTACATGATCGGGTCGAACGGTCTCGCGCTCGACCGCCAGGGCCGGCTCATCATCGCGACCTGGGCGGGAAGGTCGATCGACCGGATCGAGAAGAACGGCAAGCGCACCGTCCTCGCCGAGCGGTTCGAAGGCAGGCAATTCAACGGCCCGAACGACGTCATCGTCAAGAAAAACGGAACGATCTACTTCACCGATACCTACGGAGGCCTGCGCCTGCGCGAGAAAGATCCGCGCAAGGGCCTGGACTCCCAGGGCGTCTACATGATCAAGGGAGGCAAGGTGAGCCTGGTCATCAGCGATATCCCGAACCCGAACGGCCTCGCCCTGTCGCCGGATGAAAAATATCTGTACGCGAACGGTAGCCGCGACAAGTACGTCAGACGCTACAAGGTTCTGCCCGACGATACCGTGACCGACAGCCAGATGTTCATCGACATCAGCGGCGACAAGACTCCGGGTATCACCGACGGCCTGAAGGTCGACGTCGAGGGGAATGTCTACGAATCGGCGGCGGGCGGCGTGTGGATCATCTCGCCGGAGGGCAAGCACCTGGGCACGATTCTGACTCCCGAGTTGGTCGCGAACGTCGAGTTCGGCGATCCCGACCACAAGACCCTTTACATCGCCGCGCGCACCAGCGTCTACAGGATCAGGGTGAACACCGCCGGGATTCCGTAGTCATCAGTGGATCTCCGGATCGGCGGTGGGCGCCGTGCCTTCGAGGAAGTCGAAATCGCAGCCTTCGTTGGCCTGCTTGATGTGCTGCGAGAACAGCGCCGCGTAGCCGCGCTCGAATTTGCGCGCCGGCGTCTTCCAGGCGCGTTTGCGCTTCATCATCTCGGCGTCGTCGACGAGGAGCTGCAGGCGCCGCCGTTCGATGTCGAGCTCGATCACGTCGCCGTTTTGAACGAACGCGAGCGGCCCGCCGATGAAGGATTCCGGCGCGACGTGCAGCACGCAGCAGCCGAATGCCGTTCCGCTCATTCGTGCATCCGAGATGCGCACCATGTCGCGCACGCCCGCCTGCAGCAGCTTCTTCGGGATCGGCACTTCCCACTCGGGCATGCCGGGCGCGCCGACCGGACCGGCGTTCTTCAACACGATCACGCAGTCGGCGTCGACGTCGAGCTTGGGATCGTCGATCCGCGCCTGCAGGTCGTTGTAGTCCTCGAACACCACCGCGCGCCCCTTGTGCTTCCACAACCGTTTCTCGGTCGCGGCCGGCTTTACGACCGCGCCGTCGGGCGCGAGGTTGCCGCGCAGGATGGCGAGCCCGCCCGAGGGCAATACGGGCTTGGTGCGATCGAGGATCACCTCGGGGTTGTAGATTTTCGCGCCTTCGAGGTTTTCGCCGAGCGTCTTGCCGCTCACCGTTTTCGCCGAAAGATCGAGCATGTCCCCGATCGAGGCGAGCAGCGCGCGCAGGCCGCCCGCGTAGTAGAAATCCTCCATCAAGAACTTGCCCGAGGGCCGCAGGTTGGCGATCACCGGCGTTCTCTTCGAGATCGCCTCGAAGCGGTCTAGATCGAGCGCGACTCCGGCGCGCCGCGCCATGGCGATGAGGTGGATCACAGAATTGGTCGAGCCGCCGCAGGCGACCACGCAGGTGACGGCGTTGTCGAACGACGAGGCCGTGAGCAGGCTCTTCGGCGTCGCGTCTTCCCAGACGAGCTCGACCGCGCGTTTTCCGGTCGCGGTCGCCATCTTCGCGTGGTTGGAATCCGCCGCGGGAATCGAGGCGGCGCCAGGCAGCGTAAGGCCCAGCGCTTCCACCGCCGAGGTCATGGTGGAGGCGGTGCCCATGGTCATGCAGTGACCGAAGGAGCGCGCGATGCCTTCTTCGATCTCCTGCCAGTCGTTCTGCGTGATCGTTCCGGCGCGCAGCTCCGCCCAGTACTTGCGCGAGTCGCTGCCCGAGCCGAGCACTTGGCCGTGCCAGTTGCCGCGCAGCATCGGGCCGGCAGGCATGTAGATGGTCGGCAGACCCATCGACAGTGCGCCCATCACCAGAGCCGGCGTGGTCTTGTCGCAGCCGCCCATGAGAACGCAGCCGTCGGCGGGATAGGAGCGCAGCAGCTCCTCGGTCTCCATCGCGAGGAAGTTGCGGTACATCATGGTCGAGGGCTTCTGGAACGGCTCGGAGAGCGTGATCGCCGGCATCTCCACCGGAAAACCGCCCGCCTGCCACACGCCGCGCTTCACTTCTTCCGCGCGCACGCGGAAATGCGCGTGGCAGGGATTGATGTCGCTCCAGGTGTTGATGATCGCGATCACGGGCTTGCCGGCGTAGTCGCTCTTGTCGTAGCCCATCTGCGCGGTGCGCGAGCGATGGTCGAAGGTCTTGCGGTCGCCCGCGCCGTACCAGCGGTGGCTGCGCAGCTCTTCGGGACGTTTTCTGGCCATGTTCTTTCTCGTTCGCTGATGACACGGCATTCTACCCGCGATATCCTAAGAATCGACATGGTCGACAAGATCTCGCCTTCGCTCGAAACCGCGCTCGCCGACGTGCACGACGGGGCGACCATCCTCGTCGGCGGCTTCGGCGGCTCGGGCGTCCCCGAGGAACTAATCGAGGCATTGATCGTTCAAGGGTCGAAGGATCTGACCATCGTCAACAACAACGCGGGCAACGGCGAAGTCGGCATCGCGGCGCTGTTCAAAGCCCGGCGCATCCGCAAGCTCGTCTGCTCGTATCCGAGGCAGGTCGATTCGCACAACTTTCAGGAGGCTTACCGCGCCGGCAAGGTCGAGCTCGAGATCGTCCCGCAGGGGACGCTGTCCGAGCGCATGCGCGCTGCCGGCGCGGGCATCGGCGCGTTCTACACGCCGACCGCCTTCGGCACCGACCTCGCGAAGGGCAAGGAGACGCGCGTAATCGATGGCAAGGGACAGGTGCTCGAATATCCGCTTCGCGGCGACTTCGCGCTGGTCAAGGCCGAGCGCGGCGATCGCTGGGGCAATCTCGTCTACCGCAAGAGCGCGCGCAACTACGGGCCGACTATGGCGAGCGCGGCGAAGGTGACCATCGCGCAGGTGTACGAGATCGTCGAGCTCGGGCAACTCGACCCGGAGCACATCGTCACGCCGGGAATTTTCGTGACGCGCGTGGTGAAAGTGCCGCGCAAGGCAGTCCATTGGACCCCCGCCGCCAGCGTGACGCGGGGGATATCGGGCAAGGCGGCGGCGACGGGACGATGAGCTACATAAAACTGACCCGCGACGAAATCGCGAAACGCATCGCGCTCGACATTCCCGAGGGCGCGTACGTCAACCTCGGCATCGGCATGCCGACGCTCGTCGGCAACCACCTGCCGAAGGACCGCGAGATTTTCCTGCATAGCGAGAACGGCATTCTCGGCATGGGCCCCGCGCCCGCAAAAGGCGAGGAAGACGGGGACCTCATCAACGCCGGCAAGGAGCCGGTGACACTCCTCACCGGCGGCGCGTTTTTCCATCACACCGATTCGTTCGCAATGATGCGCGGTGGACACCTCGACATCGCTGTGCTGGGCGCCTTCCAGGTCTCGGTCTCCGGCGACCTCGCCAACTGGCACACCGGCGGCGACGCGATTCCCGCGGTCGGCGGCGCAATGGACCTCGCGGTCGGCGCGAAGAACGTGTGGGTGATGATGGAGCACCTCACCAAGGAAGGCGCTTCCAAGATCGTCGAGCGCTGTAGTTATCCGCTCACCGGCATAGGCGTGGTGAAGCGCATGTATACCGACCTAGCAGTGGTCGACGTGACGGCGCGCGGCCTCGCAGCAAGCCGTTTGGTGCCGGGACTTTCCTTCGACGAGCTGCAGCGCTTCACCGGAGTGCCGATCTTGTCTGCGGGCGCCCGGGCTGCCGCGTGAACCCGAACCTGAAAATAGACGATCCGCAGCTTCAGATCACGGCTGCGAACCGCCGATTTCGAAAGTTCTCGCTCGACTACGGAGCCAGAAACAGGCCGTAGCCACTCTCCCTATCCAGCCGCACCGATACCGGCTGGACTGACGCAGGCTGCACTCGCACCGTCGCCGGATGCTTCACATCCGCCGTCGCCACGACGATTTTCACCTGCGCATCGGCTGCGAAAGCAGAACTCCCCAGGAGAAGCAAACTCACTGCTAGTGCTGTCGCTGCACGCATGATTCAATCTCCCATGTGGTTGAGTGATCGAAGCTGTCGTTTTGCTGTCTTGCTCGACAGTCCTCATTCCGTACAGCTTTGTATGAGCATAAAACGGGCCAGAAACAGGAAATGACCAGGCGACACCCGGAATTAGTCGAGGGGCTCCACCTTTACGATCGACGCGCCGTGGTTGCTGCCGATCCACAGCGCGCCGGGGCTCTTCGAGTCGTCGAGGTAGACGCGGCGGATGTTGGTCGGGCGCGGCAGCATGTATTCCGTGTACGTGCCGCTCTTGATGTCGAGGCGCGACACGCGATCGGTGAGCATCGATCCGGTCCACGCCTCGCCGTTCCTGCCGGCGACGGCGTCGTAGGGCGCGGCCCACGGCGTCGGCACCTTCCACTCGGTGATGCGCTCGGCCTTGGGGTCGAGCATTCCGATGGCGTTGCCCTGGTATTCGGCGAACCATAGCCGGCCTTCGTGATCGACGCGGCCGCGCCGCGGGCGCGAGTCCGGGGTGGGCGTCAGGTAGACGGTCATCTGCTTGGTCTTGACGTCGATCTTCACGATCTTTCCGGCGGCAAAGTCGAGCAGGTAGGCATTGTTCTGCGCGTACGAGTGGATCCCATAGGTGCCGATGCGCTTGCCGTTGCGCGGATCCTTGAAGCTGCCGAGGTTCTCCATCTGGTTGGAGACGAGATCGAGGCGATAGATGTTGCCGCCGTCGGAGTTCTTGATCCACACCTTGCCGTCGGCCGGCGTGCCCTCGATCGCGAGGTGGCCGAGCTGGCCGCCGTCGGTGTCCCATTGCTTGGGTGTGGGCCACATCCGGAATTGCTCGGTTTTCCGGTCGAACCTCGCTATCGCGCTCTGGTACATCACGCCGACCCAGGGGTTGTCGTCGCGGTCGAACTCCAGATCGAGCGTGCCTTCGGACCATCCCGGCTTGACCACCGGGATCGCGTACTGCGTCACCTTGCCCGTCTTCGGGTCCATCTTGCCGAGAAACATCTGGCCGAAGTCCGAGTACCAGACGTTGCCCTCGCGATCGAGGACCACGTCGTGCGGCTGGATCAGCGGATTGGGCAGGTCGTACTCGGTGATGATCACGCGGGTGGACCGGCCGGTGAGCCGCGGCAGGGTCTTGAGCGGGAACGACCACGTCTGCTGCTGGCTCAAGTTGACGGCCGCGAGCCATTCGGCGGTCTTCCGGCCGTTGCCGCCGCGCTCGACGTCGCGGATAGCGCTGCCGGCGAGCCGCTGCGGCTTGAGCGGCGTGCTCCCGGGATAGTAGCCGGCCATGCGGCGGAAGATCTGCAGGAAGCCGTCGGCGTCGTACGCCGACTTCATGATGCGCTCGTAGGTGTGGCAGCCGTTGCAGTTGAGGAGGAAGCGCTTCTGCTCGTCCGTCCCCGGCATGCTCAGCAGCCACTCGGCGTTGGTGAGCTGCGCGGCGAGGTTCTTCGCTTTCCTGAGCCTGAGATCGGCTTTGGCTTCGCCGCCCGCGGCGACGTCCGCGAGCGCGCCGCTCTCCAGCTCATAGCCCGCCGCGCGCGCCTTCAGCGCGTAGTGCCCGGGCTCGAGGCGCGCCGCCGGAAAGGCGAAACGGCCCCGCTCGTCGGTGACGACACTCACGCTGATGGTCGAGCCGTCCTTCTTCGCGCTGACGACGACGCCTTCCATCGGCCCTTCCTCGGCGGAGCTGACCTTTCCGGTCAGCGCCGCGGTCCCTTGGGCGTGCGCGGCGGCTGCGAGAAGAGCGAGAAAAACGGCGGTTACGGCGCGGGAAACAACGGTAGCCATCTGTCTCTCCTGTCCACAAATTCGAGGTCCGGCGGCTATTGTCCGCCGGAACACCACAGTCTCCAAGTGCTTCGCGTGACTAACGGGCCTTGTAGTTGAACGCGAGCCCGGTCAGCGCCCTGACATTGCGACCGACGACCATTTTGCCGGTTGCCGCCTGATATTTCTTGAAATGGTCGGTGGTCCGATGGGCGGCCAAGGCAGCCTCGTTGTCGTAGACCTCGTACAGGACCACGTGGTTCGGATTGCTGGCCAGGACCGAGACGTTGAACTCGCGGCAACCCGGCTCCTTCACCGTCGCTGCGCCGTTCTGCTTGATCGCTTCGATGAATTTCGCCGTCTCCCCCGGATCGATATCGAGCTCCACCAGGTTGATGTAGGCGCCGCGCGATTGCGCGGCCGCGTCGCGGTGCGGCATAAGACCGAATATCGAGACGCCCGCTAGCAGCGCCAGTGCGGAAACGGACAGCATGGTTCGCTTTTTCATCTTACTACCCTCCTTGAGTTGACACGGTGGAACTGCTCGAAGAACTCGTTACGCTGCAGGTCTCTGATCTCTCACCGCGAAAGCCCAGATCTCCGCCAGCTGCTCCGGCTCGCCCAGCTCGAGCACGGCGAGGTGGTGGTGGTGGGCTTGTAGTTGAAGGGCGGGCTGGTTGCGCGCAACGAGCTGGGCGCGCGCTAGGCGTCTTTTCAGCGCGCCCGCTTGAGGGCTGGGCGCTCACCACAGCGCTTGTTCCAATCGGCGACGTGCGAGTGGCGATCGAGCTTCGCGCCGAGCATCGTGCCGAAGCCCAGCCAGCTCGCACAAGCCACGTCGACCAGCGAGAAGGTGCCGAGGAGGAATTCGCGCCCGTCGAGGCGTGCTTCGATAGCGTCCAGGCAGCGATTGAACTGAGACAGGCTGTACGCTGCTGCCGCCTTGCTGCGATCCTCGGGTTTGTACGAGACGGGCGTGTCGAGCCCGTGATAGAGATACTGCATCATGTAGAACCCGAGCTCGGTCATCGCCCAAACCGTCCAGGAGACGGCATCGGCGCGCGCCTGGCCGCCGCCCGCCGGCCAGAGATTCTTCTCGACGCCGTACTTGCTGGCGAGGTGCAGGAGCATCGCGCCAGATTCGAAGAAAGTCTGGTCGCCGTCGACGAGCCCCGGGATCTTGCCGTGCGGATTCACCATCAGGTATTTTTCCGAGCGGTGCTCCTGTTTCTTCGCGTCGAGTTCGATGAACTCATAGGGCAGTCCCAGTTCCTCGAGCGCCCACGCGACACGCGTGCCCGAGCTGCGTTGCCACGAATACAGCTTGATTGCCATGCTCACTCCCCGGTTGATTTTCGCGGCCGGCAGTGCCGACCCTGCGCCCGCAGGTACCGCACGATCCGGACAATTGAACTTCCCAATACTAGGGGGTTTTCTCGCCGCCGTGCAATCGCCCTCCGGGGATCACGCCCGTTCGCGTGCTATAGTCGAAACGTGAAATTCGACAAGGAAAAATACAAAACGGCGAAGCCCTTCGCACGGGTCATCGTGCTCACCGCCGACAAGTTCGAGGATTTCGAGCTGTTCGTTCCGTATTTCCGCCTCATGGAGGCGGGCGTCGCGGTGGATGTCGCGGCGCCCGTGAAAGAGAAAATCACCGGGGAGAACGGCTATGTCTTCGAGAATGTCGACCTCACCATCGACGAGGTCGACCCGCAGAAGTACGACCTGCTCTTCATCCCCGGCGGGCATCCCCACGGCGCGCCGACGACGGTGCGGAACCACAAGAAGGCACAGGAAATCGCGCGGACTTTCTTCAAGGACCAGAAACCGGTGGCGGCGATATGCCACGGCCCGTATCTGCTCATATCCGCTGGCCTCGTTGCCGGACGGCGCCTCACCTCGTTCTGGGGCGATGGTGTTCCCGACGAGATAAAAGAGGCCGGAGGGATCTATCTGGACCAGGACGTGGTCGTCGACGGCAAGCTCGTCACCTCGCGCTGGCCGATGGATCTCCCTGCATTCATGCAGGCGGTGATGCGGATACTCGGGAAGTAGGAGAATAGGTCGCGCAGGCAGCCTCGCCTTCCAAGCCGAGGAACCGATCCATGTCCGAAGTCGCAACGAAAACGAAATCCTCCGATCCGCGCGTGCAGGCGGCGATCGCGCACTGGGCGCCGCGCTTCGTCTCGAACGGCGTGCTGCTCGCAGATTTCGAGGAAGTCACCGCCGCCATCGAGCGCTGGGAGGACTGGTGCGCGGCGTGGTGCGAGCGCGGCGAGGTCCACGAGGCGCTGGGACGCGAGGCGCTGAAGGAAGGCTATAACCTCACTGCCGGCGAGCACCTCGTGCGCGCGTCGATGTACTACCACTTCGCCAAATTCGTCTTCGTGCACGACCTGAAGCAGATGCGCGACGCGCACCTGCGCTCGGTCGGGTGCTACAAGGAGGCGTTGCCGCACCTGCGCCCGCCGGGGGAGCGCGTCGCGGTTCCCTTCGAAGGCAGGACGATGTACGGCGTGCTGCGGCGGCCCGCTGGTGCGGCGGGTCGATCGCCTATTCTCATCATGGCTCCGGGCCTGGATTCGACCAAGGAGGAG
>Ga0137397_10002328_pt1 | contig 13292 bp, 12 predicted proteins | sample czorhiz116metaG_FD_106658 | JGI IMG/M metagenome (GOLD analysis project Ga0137397, IMG submission 106658) | Vadose zone soil microbial communities from Angelo Coast Range Reserve, California, USA - czorhiz1.16 metaG | ecosystem: Environmental > Terrestrial > Soil > Vadose zone | place: USA... | reverse complement strand
GGACACCATCTGCGGCTCGAAGGCGGGTCTGACGGGCGCGCCGGCCACCCGGTTCGACGCGGTGGCCATCGGCAACATCGACGCCGACGCCTTGGTCGACCAGTGGAGCATCTCGAGCGACTCCCGGATTTTCACCGCGGGAGGCAACTGCACCGCCGACCAGAACAACCCGTCCGGCGAGCCGGCGAACGACCAGAACGACGTGAACCTGTAAGAAGTTCTTGTGGTGCGGGAGCGGGGGTGGCCTGGAGGGGGCCATCCCCGCTCTCTTTTCTGGGTCGAGGAAGAGGCGCTTGGTATGATTCCTGACGTGACTACCGCGATCCGCGGCAGCGCCGCCGCCCTTGGACTCGCGCTGGCCATCGGCGCCGCCATCGTCTTCCGCGTCGGAGCGCAGGCGCGCGCCCCCGCCGAAGTCGCGAGCGAGCTGGACATCCCGCCCATTCCGGGGAACGTGGCGCGCGCTCTGTCGTTCGGGTTCCGCTCGCTGCTGGCGGACTTCACCTTGCTCCAGGCCATCCAGCTGCTCCCGGCGCGGCACGGCGACATGCCTCCGGAGGCGGCCGGGCCGATCGATCGCCGGCTCTCGCGGCTTCTCGAGTATTCGGTGGACGTGGACCCGCAGTTCGCCGGCGCCTACCGGTTCGCGGCCGCGGCGCTGCCCCACGAGACGATGGACGGCAAGGTCTACGGCGCGCTCAAGGCGGTGCAGATCCTCGAGCAGGGGCTGCGGGAGCGTCCCGACGACTGGCACATGGGCTTCTTGCTCGGCTTCTTGCAGTCGTACTACCTGCGCGACTTGCCCGCCGCCGGACGCAGCATGGCGGCGGCCGCGAAGCAGCCCGGCGCGCCGCCCTTCGTGGGCCTGCTCGCGACGCGGCTGTCGGCGCAGGGCGGAGAGCTGAAGCTCGCCACTTCGTTGGCGGAAGCGATGCTGGCCCAGGCCAACGAGGAGGCCACGCGGCAGGAGTGGCACGCCCGCGTCGCCGCGCTGCACATGGAGCGCGATCTCCGGACGATCGAGGACGCGGCGCAGAAGTACCGCGAGAGCCGGGGCCTGCCGCCGCGGTCCGTGCACGCGCTCGTCACCGCGGGCTTCTTGCCGGACGTCCCGCGGGAACCGCACGGCGGCCACTATGTGATCGAGGCCGACGGCACCGCGCGCTCCACCGCCGCCGAGCGCCTGCGGGCGTACGGCCTGACGCAGCAGTTCGAGATCCACTGATGCCGCCGGTCGTCACCATCGCCGGGAACACGGTTCGCGAGTTGGTGCGCAACAAGCTGCTCTACAATCTGCTGCTCTTCGCGGCGCTCTTCGTGGCCGGATCGCTCGTGGTGGCGCAGCTCACCGTCGGGAACTGGTTGCGGATCATCCTGGACATGGGGCTGGGGGCGCTCCAGGTCACGGGTGCGCTGATGGCCATCGTGATTGGGGTGGGCATGGTGGCGGGCGAGATCCAGCGGAAGACCATCCTGCCCACGCTGGCCAAGCCGGTGCCCCGGTGGGCGTTCTGCACCGGCCGGTACGCGGGCCTGCTGCTCCTCCTGGTGGTGAACGCGGTGGTGATCGGCGCGCTGCTGCGCGCCGTACTCTGGCTGGCGGGCTATTCGCTGACACCGATCGTCGTGCAAGCCGTCGGGCTGCTCTGCGTGGAGTTCGCCGTGCTGGCCGCGCTGGCGATCCTGTTCGCCAGCTTCTCGACGCCCATCCTGGCCGGGTCGTATACCCTGGCGCTGTTCTTCATCGGGCATCTGCTGCCCGACCTCCGCACCTTCGCGGAGCGGTCGCACAGCGGCGCGGCGCGCACGGTCGCGCGCGGGTTCTACATGCTGCTCCCGGATCTGGAGCTGCTGAACCTCAAGTCGCACGCGGCCAACGAGCTGGCGGTGGCGGGCGGATATGTCGCACATGCGGCGGGGTACGGGATTGCGTACGCGGCGATCGTGCTGGCGATCGCGGTCTTCATCTTTTCTCGGCGGGACTTGAACTAGCCGCTGGGGCCGGGGGCGGGAGGCTGGAGGGTCATTCGGCGTCGTCGCCGTTGCCGTTCCCGTTGTCGTCCTCCGCCTGCCCGGAGAGCTTCTTCACCCGGTGCCGGAACTGGCGGAAGGTCAAGCCCAGCCGCGAGGCCGCCTCCTTCTTCACACCCGAGGCCTCCGTCAGCGCGCGGTCGATCAGCTCCCGCTCGACCTGCGCCAGGTAGTCCTCCACCGAGAACCCGGCCGGCAGCGGACCACCGGGCGACAGGGTATGGAGCCCGGTCCCGCGCAGGACCGCGGGCAGCGCATCCACCGTCACCTCGTCGCCGGTGGACAGCGCGACGGCGCGCTCGATCAGGTTCTCCAACTCGCGGACGTTCCCCGGGAACCAGTACTCGGACAGGCGCCGCTTCGCGTCGGCAGAGAGCCGCGGGACCGGCCTCCCGTGCTCCGCGGCGAATCGGCGCAGGAAGTGGTCGGCCAGCGGCAGCACGTCCTCGCGGCGCTCGCGGAGCGCGGGCACCCGGATCTCCACCACGTTCAGGCGGTAATACAGGTCCTCGCGGAACCGGCCGGCGCGCACCTCCGCCGCGAGGTCGCGGTTGGTGGCGGCCACCAATCGCACGTCGACGTCGGCGTCGGAGTTGTCTCCCACCGGCCGGATCCGCCGCTCCTGGATCACGCGCAGCAGCTTGACCTGGAGGCTGAGGGGAAGCTCGCCGATCTCGTCGAGGAACAGCGTCCCGTCCTGCGCCGCCTGGAAGAGGCCCTGCTTCGCCGCCTGCGCGCCGGTGAAGGCGCCCTTGGCGTGCCCGAACAGCTCGGACTCGATCAGCCCCTCCGGGATCGCGCCGCAGTTCACCGGGACGAAGGGCGCCGCGCTGCGCGGGCTGCGCGCGTGCACGGCCCGGGCGACCAGCTCCTTGCCCACGCCGCTCTCGCCGGTGATCAGCACGGTGGTCCGCGCCGTCGCGACCTTCTCCACCACCTCGAAGACCTGGTGCATCGCGGCGCTGCGCGCCACCATCGACTCGAAGCGGCCGCGCGCGGAGAGCTGCTCGCGGAGCAGCTCGTTGTCCTGGGCCAGGATCCGGCCCTGGCGGGCCAGCTCGCGCTTGTGCACCGCCGCCTTGGCGAGCGCGATCAGCTCGGACGCGAGGGTGGGCGACTTCTCCACGTATCCGTAGGCCCCGAGCTCCAGCGCCTGCCGGCGCACGTCGTCGCTGCCGAAGGCGGTCATCAGGATCACTTCCGCTTCGGGCTGCGCGGCCTTCACCTTCCGGACCACGTCCAGGCCGTCGCCGCCCGTGCGCATCCTCAGGTCCGTGATCACCACGTCGAACTCGGACGCGGCGAGCGCGCGATCCACGCTGGCGACGTCGGAGGCGACCTCCACGCCGTGGCCCGCCTTGGCCAGGCGGGCCTCCAGCATCACCCGCATCGACTGCTCGTCGTCGACCACCAACAGGCGCGCCATGGTCAGCCCACCGCCGCCCGGAGGTGCTCCGGCGAAGGAACCGCGATCGGCAGCGCCACGCGGAAGGTGCTGCCCCTGTCCACCTGGCTGCTGACTGAGAGGTGCCCGCTGTGGGCCTCGACGATGCGGTGCACGATGGCGAGACCAAGGCCGGTGCCGCGCTCCTTGGTGGTGAAGAACGGATCGAAGATCCGATCCAGGTCCTCGTCGGCGATGCCGTGACCGGTGTCCGTCACCTCGAGGACGCCCTCGCCCGCCTGGCGCGAGATCGTCACCTCGACCCGGCCTCCCGGCGCGGTGGCGTCCGCTGCGTTGCCCAGCAGGTTCCAGAGCACCTGCCGCAGCTGGCCTGGATCGGCGCGCACCCAGACCGCGGCATCCGCGCGTGCGATCAGCTCGACGCCGCGCTCCGCGACCTGCTGCCGGAACAGCTCCACCGTCTCGCGCACGGCGCGGGCGCCGTCCAGCGGCTCGAACGTCGGCGAGATCGGCCGAGCGAACGAGAGGAACTCGCGGACCAGGGCTTCCAGCCGCTCGGCCTCGCTGCGCACCACGTTCATCAGGCGGCGCTCCTGCCCGTCCAACCCGGGAGAAGCGCCCAGGATATCGATCGACCCGCACATCGAGGCGAGCGGGTTGCGAATCTCGTGCGCGAGGCCGGCCGCGAGCCCTCCCACCACCGCGAGGCGGTCGGCGCGCCGCACGGCCTCCTCCATCTGACGCAGCTCGGTGAGGTCCTGGAAGAGGATCACCTGGCCGCCCACGCCGCCCGCCAGCGGCGCGGTGGCGTAGCCGAGGATCCGGTCGCGGCCGTCGTAAGCCTTCAGACGCACCTCCGGCCGGCCACGCTCCCTGGGCCGCACGATGGACGCGGCGAGCTCGGGCAGGAGCGTGCCCAGGGGCTGCCCCCGCGCGACCTTGTCGGAGAGGCCCGTCAGGTGCTCGGCGGCGGGATTCAGATAGGTGATCCGGCCGTCCTCGCCCAGCGTGAGGATGCCGCTGGCGATCGAGCGCACCACCGCCGAGTAGATCCCTTCCAGCGCCTCGAGGCGCTTCTCGCTGCGCAAGAGCTGGCTGCGCGCTCCCTGCACCTGCTCGGCCAGGAAGGACGAGAGCGCGCCGACCAGCAGGAACGCGGAGAGGTTCGCCGCCATCACCACCGTCAGGCGTCCGGGCGCGAGCGGGACGCGCTCCAGCTCGCTGGCGGGCGGCGGCACGATCCCGCTCTGCATGCTCCAGACCAGGATGCAGAAGGTCACGCAGGACACAGCCGCGCCCAGCGCCGCGCCCCGGCGGCCCAGCCCGATGGCGCCGCTCACGATCGCGAGCGGGTACAGCACGGTAAAGATGCTCTCCGCGCCGCCGGTGAGATAGACGAGGCCGGTGCCGGCGATCACGTCGGCCGCGATCTGCCCGTGCGCCACCCAGCCCAGGTGGCGTCCGGTCCGCAAGACGAACGTGGCGACCAGGGAGCCGAAGTAGATCAGGGCGACGATGGCGAAGAGCAGCGCCTCCACCGTCCGCGGGAACGGTTCGTGCCCGAGCGTCGGCCACGCGGTCGCCGCCAGCAAGGCGGTGCCCACGGCCAGCCGGATGCCGGTGAGCAGCACCAGCTTGCCGTAGAGCCCGCCTTGAGGGCGCTCGCCGAAGGGCGAATAGACGCCCGCCGCTTCCGCCATCGTCTTACTTGACCGCGCCGGCGATGGAGAAGATCGGCAGATACATGGCGATGAGGAAGCCGCCCACAACGCCGCCGAGGAACACCATCATCACCGGCTCGATCAGGCTGGTGAGCGCCGCCACCGCCGCGTCCACCTCGTCGTCGTAGAAGTCGGCGATCTTGGTGAGCATCTGGTCCATGGCGCCGGTGGCCTCGCCTACGCCGATCATCTGCACCACCATGGAGGGGAACACCTTGGTCTCCCCGAGCGGCTGCACGATGGTCTTTCCCTCGGAGATCTTCTCCTTCGTGTAGCGGATGGCCTTCTCCACCACCGCGTTGCCGGCGGTCTTCGCCACCACCTCCAGCGCGTCGAGGATGGGAACGCCGGAGCTGATCATGGTGCCCAGCGTGCGGGTGAAGCGGGCCACCGCCACCTTGCGAACCAGCGTTCCGAAGATGGGAGTGCGGATCACGAACGAGTCCCACTGCACGCGGCCCCTCGGCCAGGCGACCCAGGCCCTGAAGGCGATCACCATGGCGATGATCATGGCCACCAGATAACCGATGTAGCTCTGCAGCCAGCGGGACAGGTCGATGACGATCTGGGTGGGCGCGGGCATCGCGCCGCCGAAGTCCTTGAACATCTTCTCGAAGGTGGGCGTGACGAAGAGCAGCAGCACCACCGTGACGCCGACGGCGACCACCAGCACCACGCTCGGGTACACCATCGCGCTCTTCACCTTGGCCTTCAGCTTCTCGTTCTTCTCGATGTACTGCGCGAGGCGGTTGAGGATGGTGTCGAGGATACCGCCGATCTCGCCCGCCGCGACCAGCTGCACGTAGAGGGTGTCGAAGACCTTGGGGTGCTCGCCGAGCGCGTCGGCCAGCGTGGAGCCCGACTCGACCTTCACCTTCACCTTCGTGAGCACCTCGCGGAAGGCCATGTTGTCCAGCTGGCCGGAGAGGATGTCGAGGCACTGCACCAGCGGGAGGCCGGCGTCGATCATGGTGGCGAACTGCCGGGTGAAGATGACGATGTCCTTCTGGCCGATGCCGCCGAAGCCCGGAATCTTGAGCGAGATCTGGATGGGCTTCTTCTTGATCTTGACGTTGGTCAGCGCCATCGCGCGCAGGCGCTGCTGGACGGACGCCTCGTCGGGGGCCTCCACCTCGCCCTTCTTCACCTCGCCCGACTTCGTCTTTCCTTCCCAGACCCAGACGGGCAGCTTGGAAGCGGCCGCCGCCTTCGGCGCCGTCTTCGTCGCTGCTGTTGCGGCAGGTGCCGTGGCCATTTCGTCTCCTCCTACCGGGCCTGGACCGGCCGGTTGACGCCCGGCTTCACGCCCGAGGCGAGGATGTTGCGCAGCTCCTCCGCGTCGGAGCTGCGGCCCAGCGCCTCCTCGAGCGTAATGAGTCCGCGCTGCACCAGCGCCGCGAGCGACTGATTGAAAGTCTGCATGCCGAACTTCGACTGGCCGACCTGCATCTGCGAGTAGATCTGGTGGACCTTGTCCTCGCGGATCAGGTTCCGGATCGCGGCGTTGGGCACCATCACCTCGATGGCCAGCACGCGGCCGGGGCCGCTCGCCTTGGCGATCAGGTTCTGGGTCACCACCCCCTCGAGCACGAACGAGAGCTGGGCGCGGATCTGAGGTTGCTGGTAGGGCGGGAAGACGTCGAGGATGCGGTTGATGGTCTGCACGCAGGAGTTGGTGTGCAGGGTGCCGAAGGCGAGGTGGCCGGTCTCCGAGATCACCAGCGCGGCCTCGATGGTTTCCAGGTCTCGCATCTCGCCCACCAGCACCACGTCCGGGTCCTGGCGGAGGATGTACTTGAGGGCCTTCTTGAAGCTGTGCGTGTCCGCGCCCACCTCGCGCTGGTTCACCACGCAGTTCTTGTGCGGGTGCAGGTACTCGATCGGGTCCTCGATGGTGACGATGTGCTCGTGGCGCTCGGTGTTGATCTTGTCGATGACCGACGCCAGCGTGGTGCTCTTCCCCGAGCCGGTGGGGCCGGTCACCAGCACCAGCCCGCGCGGCTTCTTGGAAAGCTCCGAGATGATGGGAGGAAGGCCAAGCTCCGAGAAGGTGAGGATCTTGAAGGGGATGGTGCGGAACGCCGCCGCCACCGCTCCGCGCTGCATGAAGATGTTGGCGCGGAAGCGGGAGAGGCCCTTCACGCCGAACGAGAGGTCGAGCTCGTTCTCCTCCTCGAACTTGTGCTTCTGGGCGTCGGCGAGGATCGAGTAGCAGAGCTGCTTGGTCTCCACCGGCGTGAGCGGCGGGGTCTTGAGCGGCACCAGGCTGCCGTCGATGCGGAGCTGCGGAGGCGAGCCGGTGGTGATGTGGAGGTCGGAGGCCCCCTTCTCCACCATCGCTTTCAGGAGCTGATGCAGGTTGGGCAAGTGCTTGTCCTCGCTAGCGCATGGTGTCGGGGGCGGTGTTTCCCACCACTTCCTCGATGCTGGTCATGCCGGCCTTGAGCTTGGCGAGCCCGGCCATGCGCAGCGTCTGCATTCCCAGGCGGATGGCCTCGCCCTTGAGCTCGGCGGTGGAGGCGCCGTTGATCACCAGCTCCTTGAGGCTGTCCCAGAGCGGCATCACTTCGTAGAGCGCGATGCGGCCCTTGTAGCCCCGGTCGTTGCAGGTGCGGCATCCGCCCGGCTCGAAGACCTGGAAGGTGCCCGCCTCGTCGGGCTGCACGCCGATGTCCAGCAGCGCCTGCTGCGCCACGTCCACCGGCTTCTTGCACTCCTGGCAGAGCTTGCGCGCGAGGCGCTGCGCCAGGATCAGGTTCACCGCGCTGGTCACCAGGAAGGGCTCGATGCCCATGTTGAGGAGGCGGGAGACGGTGCCGGGCGCGTCATTGGTGTGCAGCGTGGAGAGCACCAGGTGGCCGGTGAGCGCGGCCTTGATGCCGATTTCCGCCGTCTCGAAGTCGCGGATCTCGCCGACCATGATGATGTCGGGGTCCTGGCGGAGGAAGCTGCGGAGGGCGGCCGCGAAGTTCAGGCCGATGTCCTCGTGCATCTGCACCTGGTTGATGCCGCTGAAGTTGAACTCCACCGGGTCTTCCGCGGTGCTGATGTTGTCGGTGGTCTTGTTCAGCTCGGAGAGCGCGGAGTAGAGCGTGGTGGTCTTGCCCGACCCGGTGGGGCCCGTCACCAGCACCATCCCGTAAGGCCGGTCGATGTTCTCCTTGAAGGCCTTGAGGGGCTCGGGGTCGAAGCCCAGCTTGGTCATGTCCAGCTGGAGGTTTGATTTGTCGAGGAGGCGGAGCACCACCTTCTCGCCGAAGAGCGTCGGGCATACGGAGACGCGGAAGTCCATCTCGCGGCCCTTGCCCAGCTTGAGCTTGATGCGGCCGTCCTGCGGCAGCCGGCGCTCGGCGATGTCCAGCTCCGCCATGATCTTCAGGCGGGAGATCAGCGCCATCTTGAGCTTCATCGGCGGCTTCATCACCTCGTAGAGCACGCCGTCCACGCGGTAGCGGACCCGGAAGTCCTTCTCGTAGGGCTCGACGTGGATGTCGGAGGCGCCCTTCTTGATCGCGTCCAACAGGATCAAGTTCACCAGCTTCACCACCGGGGCGTCGGCGGCGCTCTTCTCCAGGTCGCTGAGGTCCGTGACTCCGCCCTCGTCGTGCTCGACGGAGATCTCGTTCTCGTCGAACCCCTCCATCACCTCGTCGTAGGAGGGGCCCTTCTCCGCGTAGTACTTCTCCAGCGCCTCCTTGATGGCCTGCTCGCTGGCGACGACGACCTCGATGTTGTAGCCGGTGAGGAACTTGATGTCGTCGATGGCGTAGATGTTCGAGGGGTCGCTCATCGCCAGGATCAGCGACGCGCCGGCGCGGTTGACCGGAATGCACTGGTGCTTCTCCGCGACTTCCTTGGGGACCAGCTTCACCACCTCGCCGTCGATGTCGAATTCCTTCAGGTTGATCGACGGGACGCCGTACTGCTTGGAGAGAAAGCTGGTGAGCTCCGACTCCTCGATGAACCCGAGTTTGGTCAGGTGGTACCCGATGCGTCCGCCGGCCTTCTTCTGCTCGTCCTGAGCCTTCTGCAGCTGCTGGAGAGAGATGAGGTTTTCGCGGACCAGGAGCTCGCCGAGACGTCCCGCCATGCTTTCGCACCCCGAGGTAGAGGGGCTCGACTCTAGGCGAGCTTCGGGGCCAACGCGAGAAAGCGCGCGAGCGCGGTGGAAGGTCTTTCCGCTCGAAAGTACGGCGCGATCCTACATCCCGAGCAGCCTGCGCGCGTGCTCCACGTCCTGCGCGATCTGGGCCTTCAGCGCGTCGATTCCGGGGAAGCGCCGCTCCTCGCGCAGGCGGTGCACGAACTCGACGCGCAGCTTGCGCCCGTAGATGTCTTGCGCGAAGTCCATCAGGTAGACCTCGAGCGAGAGCGGCGGCTGGCCCGCGGCGCCGGCGAGGGCCACCTCCGGACGAAAGGTGGGATTGAGCCCGAGGTTCGCGGCGCCCGGAATCGGCGCGCCGTCCGGCAGCAGGCGCGCGCGCACCGCGTACACGCCCACCGCCGGGAGCAGCTCGTTGTGCGTGCGGATGTTCGCGGTGGGCCACCCCAGCTTCCGCCCGCGGCCGACCCCGCGCACCACCTCGCCCTCGAGATCGAACGGCCGCCCGAGCAGCATGTTCGCCGCTTCGACGCGGCCCTCGAGCACGAACTCGCGGACCTTGGTGCTGGAGCAGACCAGGCCGTTGACCGCGACCGGCGCCACCACCCGCAGCCGCACCTCGCGCTCTCCGAGCGAGGCGCGCAGCGTCTCGACGGTGCCGGCCCGCGCCTTTCCGTAGGTGAAGTCGTGACCGACCACCACCTCGGCGACGTCGGTGGCGGCGACCATCTCCACGAACTTCTCGGGCGGAGTGGCGGCGAGATTGGCGTCGAAGCGTTGCTCGATCAGGTCGGTGACGGCGCAGGCAGCGATCAGCTCGCGCTTTCGGGGCAGCTCGCAGATCAAGGGCGGGGCGTACTGGGGCGCGAGCAGCCGGGCGGGATGGGGCTCGAACGTCAGGGCGCAGACCGGGCCGGTCGCGTCGTTGCGCGCGGCCGTGAACAGCGCCTGGTGTCCGAGGTGGACCCCGTCGAAGTTGCCGATGGCGACGGCCCCGCCGCCCAGCTTGCCCTGGGCACCGGCAAGGCCTTCGTGGATGCGCATCGGCGGTCCTTTAGAGGAGTGTGGGTTTCGCGTCAAACGGCGCGAGCTCAGCGACGGGACGGATTCTTCCGACCACGGGCAGGCTTGGGCAGGTTCGCCGGTCCGAACGAATCGGGCAACAGGGAGCCGACGTCGGTGGTCACGCTTCGCCCGCTGGTCGACGCATAAATCACCGGCGCGTCGGGAGCGCAGAATTCGGAGAGGACCTGGCGGCACCCGCCGCAGGGCGCGGCGGGCCGGGATCCGCCGGCGATCACCGCCACCGCGTCGATGCGGCGGTTGCCCGCCGCGATCGCCTGCCCCACCGCGTTGCGCTCGGCGCACATGCCAAGGGGATACGAGCTGTTCTCCACGTTGCAGGCCGCGAAGATGCGGCCACCCGCGAGGACGGCGGCGCCGACGGGAAAACGCGAGTACGGAGCGTAAGCGTTCTTGCGGGCACGGGCGGCGGCGCGCAGCAGGCCGGAGAGCGGAACGTTCTGATGTTTCACGCGGCGGAGCATGGACATGTCCTCTCGCTCACGCGAGGGCCGTGCGCGGCGGCACGGCTGCGTACGCTCGCGGGAGGAAGGCGCGCAACAGATCCGAGAACTTCCCGGCCACCGCCCGCGCGACCTCGATCACTTCCTGGTGCGTGAGCGGGTGCTGCGCCACGCCCGCGGCGAGGTTGGTGATGCAGGAGATGCCCGCGACCGGCAGGCCCATGTGCGCCGCGGCGATGACTTCCGGGACGGTGCTCATCCCCACCGCGTCCGCGCCCAGCGTCCTGGCCATCCGGACCTCGGCGGGAGTCTCGTAGCTGGGGCCCATCATCTGGAGATAGACGCCGGCCCGCAGCGTTTGCCCGAGGCCCGCCGCCGCCTCCTCCAGAGCGGTCGCGAGCCGCGCGTCATACGCGTGGGTCAGATCGGGAAAGCGGGGCCCCAGCCGCTCCTCGTTGGGACCGGTGAGCGGGTTTCGCCCCGTGAAGTTGATGTGATCCGTGATCCGCATCAGGTCGCCCGGCGCGAGCGAGGGGTTGCAAGCCCCGGCAGCGTTGGTCACGACCAGCGCGCGGGCGCCCAAGGCCCCGACCGCCCGGGCCGGGAATGCCACCGTCGCGGCGTCGTGGCCCTCGTATCCGTGAATCCGGCCTTGCAACGCCAGGATAGGGACGTGTGAGACTCTTCCATACACCAGCTCGCCGCGGTGGCCCTGGACCGTCGGGGGAGGAAATCCGGGCAGGCCGGTAAAGGGAAGCGACCGCCGGTCCTCGAGGGAGTCCGCGAAGCCGCCCAGGCCGGACCCGAGGATGATCGCCACCGGAGACTCGCTTTCCGGCAGGCGAAGTCTTTGCCGCGCGACCCTGGCGCAGTCGAGGGCCAGCTCGGTCCAGAAGGCCATCGGCCGTCTGTTATCACGCCAGTCGGAAGGCGTCCGACATTCCGCGTGTTAAAAACAGGCCCCATGCACGAATTGCTCGAGATGCTGAAGACCGGCGGCCCCGTGATGGTGGTCACCAAGCTGATCATCCTGCTGGGGTCCATTGCCGCCGTCATCATCGGCATCGAGCGCTGGCTGTTCCTGCGCGGGTTCTCGGTCAAGGCCCGCGAGCTGCACGAGCAGATCATCCGGGCGCTGCTGCGCGGGGACGCCGCCATCGCTCTCCACGAGAGCGACCGCTCGCACGTCGCCACGGTCGGGCTGTACCGGGCGGCCTTCGATCGGGCGAACCGGCAGGAGCGCATCGCCGACGCGGTGGATCGAGCCCGCCGCGAGGTGATCCAGGCGCTGCGCGCTCCGCTCTGGGTGCTGGGAACGCTGGGCGCAGTGATGCCCTTCGTCGGCCTGTTCGGAACCGTGGTCGGCATCCTCGGATCGTTCCGCCAGATCGGCATCAGCGGACAGAGCGGCTTCGCGGTGGTCGCGCCGGCGATCTCCGAGGCGCTGATCACCACCGCGGGCGGCATCGCGGTCGCGGTGGAGGCCGTGATCCTCTACAACGTCTTCCAGGCGCGCATCTCCAAGGAAGCGTTCGATCTCACACTGCGCGCCGACGAGCTCACCGAGGTGGTCACCGACCACGCGACGGAAGTCTCGGCCGCGCTGCAGGCGCCCCGCTCCGCTCATCCGGCCCAACCCGAAGCGCGCGCGGCCATCGCGCAAGGTCACGCCTGAAATGGCCATGTCCGGCCCGAGGGGCTCGCACCACCAGGACGACGAGGAGTACGCCCCGGTCTTCAGCGAGATCAACATCACGCCGCTGACCGACATCTTCCTGGTGCTGCTGATCATCTTCATGGTGGGCAGCAGCATCGTGGTGGAGCAGGCGCAGGGCGGCGGCACCGGCGTCCGCGTCGATCTTCCCAAGGGAGCGGCGAAAGAGTTGCAGCCACAGGCCCAGGACTTCCCGGTGGCGGTGCTCAAGGACGGCACGGTGGTGGCGGAGGGGAAGGCCATCGAGCTGGGGGCGCTCAAGGAGCGATTCCAGAAGCTCGTGCAGAACTCGCCCGACGCGCAGGTGATCATCCAGGCCGACGCCGGGGTCTCGCACGGGCGCGTAGTGGAAGTGATGGAGACCGCCAAGGCGGTCGGGATCCAGCGCCTCGCCATCGCGACCGAAGCGCCGTAGACCCACGGCGCGCGGACTACCGCGGGGTGGCGGGGTGGCGCACCTCTCGAGTCGACGCCGGCGTGAGGCGTGTCCGGGCGCCGGCTTAAGTGCGCAGCCGCCCCAGCGAACCGAATGACTGTGCCGGGGGGGCGGTGTCGCAAAGCGCCGTCGCCCGGCCACGCCTCACGCCGGCTGGCGCGCGCTTGCGGCTTCATCCGACCGGCTCTTGTGCGTGCGACTGCGTTCGCGCGATCCATCCTCCCATTCGGCCTCAGCGGCGACTCTTCGACGGCCGGCGGTTGGGGATGAGTGAGTATCGTGTCACTCCATGTCCGCTTTCACGCGTGCGCGCGACAATGGGTGTTCGAGACAGAGGGAAACGCGCGATCAGCCGGT
>Ga0137397_10002325_pt1 | contig 13295 bp, 18 predicted proteins | sample czorhiz116metaG_FD_106658 | JGI IMG/M metagenome (GOLD analysis project Ga0137397, IMG submission 106658) | Vadose zone soil microbial communities from Angelo Coast Range Reserve, California, USA - czorhiz1.16 metaG | ecosystem: Environmental > Terrestrial > Soil > Vadose zone | place: USA... | reverse complement strand
CCCGTCAGGTCAGGGTTGGTGATTGTGATCGAGAGAGGGGACGTACGGTGTACCCCTTGTCACGCGCAGTACGGACCACGGTAGAGAACGAGGGTCCGTCTGCGGCGCCGGTCGAGAATTCGTTGAAGATGTAGCTGAGCGTCCCGGAGAAGACGCCTTCGATCCGAGTGACCTTTTGGAATAAACGTTGCGTTTTCAGTCCGATCAGATCAAACCAGATCAGAGCGGGATTAAAAGGCAAGGGATGGATGATCAAAAGGGCATATTTGCCCAGCTGGAGCATGAGCACTGCTGCGCTGTGAAAGAGCACGCGCCCGCAGCAACGCGATAACGATCGAGCGAGTCCGTCCCGGGGGCCACAAACACAAAGACACAAAAGACACAACGACCTGGCCAAAAAAAAAACCAAAGAAAGAGGCATTCACCTTGTCACCCGTCGCGACGAGGTCCTTGAGCGTCGAGAGGACGGGCAGGCCAGCGCCGACGGTAGCCTCGTGGAGGAACTTGGCGCCGCTCTCGCGACTCGCGACGACGATCCGGTCGTAGAGCGTCTGCGGTCCCGAGAAGGCCTTTTTGTTCGGCGTGACGACGTGAACTCCCGCGCGCAGCAACGCCGGGTACGTCTCCGCCACGGACGCGGCGGCCGTGTTGTCGACGAGCACCACGGCGTTGTCGCTCCGCACGAGCGGCGCGAGCGTGCGCGGGAGGTCCGTGGCCGATGGGGCGGAGGAAGAAGAAGGCAAGGATGCACGGAGGAGAGCGCGCCAGTCGGCGGAGGGCGGGATGCCGTTCGGATCAAAGACGGTCGTTTTGGAGGAGGAGAGCGAGACGAGGCGGAAGGGGTTCGGGAGTGGGAGAGCCTGGAGTTGGCGCACGAACTCGGAGCCGACCAGGCCGACGCCAACGACGGCCACTGAGACGGTCTTGGGAAGCAGCTTGGCGGTCGACATCGTGGGCGGATTCTAAGAAGGATGCGACGGTGGGCCCTGGATGGTCAAACGTCGTAGATGGCAGCACCGTCAACTGAAAAAATCTGGGCACCTTAAGCTTCCATCCTCTGCCCCATTTCCCTAATGCTGTTCCTGCACGCCATTCTATTTCCTTAACTTCTGGAATACTTTCTGACAATTCACACGATGCGATTATCCGTATGCGAGGTGTTGGTACATTAATTGTAAGCTAGACTAGACCCAAGAATGGCGCCTCGACTCGGACGCGAAACCACTCAACGGCTCAGACGACACCGCAAGTATCTCACGCGGTAGGGCAAGTTCTTTCGTGGTATCAGCGGGGCTATGCTCCAGCCTGGGTGCATATCGGTGACAGGATTCTCGTAGAACCGGAAGGCCGAGGTGGACAGCGTTCGGTTCAACAGGTTGGGGTGCCGACGCTTCTGTACGTGAAGTAGTTGTCGGGTGAATTGGACGCGAGCTGCCCGACGACATCCCTGGTGTCGTCCAGATCTGCACCGTACCGTCGTGGCTGCCCGTCGCGAACATGAACGGGTCGGCGGCAGGGTTCCAAGCGATGCAAGTCATGTCGCCGCCTAAGGCTGGCGCGCGGATGTGGTGGAGGTATGATGCCGACTCGCGGTCCCACATATGAATATCCCCAGCTCGAAATTACCCTCAGCACGGTGAGCAATATCAACCATATCATGGCTTACCTTTCCCCGCACAAAGGACGAATTCATCCTCTCTCCCGCCGAAAGAACTGGACCCGGCAAAATCCACTGCGGTCTTGGGGATATAGGTATGTCGAAGGGAGAGTGTCATCGTTTGGATTGGATCGACCTTTTCCCAGTCATAAAACGCCACCAATTTCCATAATTGCGGCGGGACCTGTCCACAGTTCAGAAAAGTCGTTTCGATGTGATCCAGCTTTGGGGCGAACCTTCAGCTCATGGCTAATTAGAGCGAATTGGCCACTCCCCGAAAGAGTAATGGCTCGAATTGCATGAAGTAGCGGAATATGACTGCGGCAGATACAGCAAACGGGGTTTACGGACAACAAACTGGTACGTACGTCTCGATAGTCCTATGATCGAGGTTGTAGACTGCCATCACGAGTTTTGTGTCAGAGGATGACGACAGAACCGGTGCTGACCCAATCTACGCACCGATGATTTGTTTCTCCGCGCGGCATTTGGACGGTCTCAGGCCGACGCTGGAGGACAGCAGAGTTCCATATCCGATGAGACGTTGGCCATCGGGCGTGATACACACGTCATGAATCACAAGGCGTTCAAAGTGATAAGTGTCCAGTACCTAAATGACATAAGACGGGCTTCTAACATCGGACAGGAACTTACTTTGCCAGTCAGATCCTGGCGTCATACGTCAGAAAGAGCAAGGGATTCATTCTTCAGAACTCACTCACCAATTTCACAATTTGAGCACCTTCCACAGACATAAAGGCTACATGATGTCACAAACAGATGACCTAAGTAACGTGTTGGTAATAAATAGAACATACCTTCGCTTCCCGGGAACCAGCGAACAGAATGTACCGTGGTGTTCCGATCTACCGTTTGACGGCAGACACCCACCTACAAGCCCCATTAGTCAACCGAACGTTTTCAAAGAGCATAAGGCGAACGTCTGTCCATAGTTTGATCGAGTGCGCAAGCTTCGTCAAGAGAAGGCTACCCGACGGCGACCTACCATGTGCAATCAGCTTTGGGTGACAGAAGGTATGAGTTTGGACGACCATGCGACTTGGCTCACGAAACTTGAGTGCGCGAGCGTGCGATGGGGAGAAAACGGGTCCTACAAATTGTGTCAGGAGTATCATAGATTTGGAAGTTGAGCCAGAGCTTACTCCGGTACGGAAGATGGCCGAGGTATTGTCCCAACTTCAAAAACAGTTCTATTAGAGATCGTTCCAAGAATTTCAAATAATTGCAAACCTTGACGTAGCCAGCATATTTCCGTTGGGCGAGAATTGCAAATGACGCACCAGAGCTTGATGTGCGTCAAATTCCTGAGTGGGCGCAAAGTCCCTCAGCTTCGGGGCAAGCCGGGCGACACGCGAGCTCCGTATGAGACCCCGCAGCTCCTCCTGACGCATGACTTCGGGGCTAAATATTGAGGCACGCGAGACGCCTGAGGGATGTTGCGCCATGATCACGGAACGCATAGCTTGTACAAAGCGCGCGCGCCTTGCTGGTATGGCGCTCGCTTGCGTAGCCCCGTTGGCGCTAGTCACTTCTTCAGGAACATTGTGGCCCGAAAGTGGTGCCTCGGGACTTGCAAGACCCATAGGTGATGGGGAACGTGTTCTCAGAGATCCAGAACGATTGTACGGCGACGTCCTCATGGTAGAAGAGGGGGCGTGAGTCAATGAACTCCATGAGTCGGATGGAGGTATGATTATTTCGGCGGTGGGACGAGGTCGAACGAACTTGTTCAGCAAGGCTCTTGCCCTGGCGAAAGTGTCACTCGCGTGTTGCATGGCTGAGAGTAGTCGACGACGAGAAAAGACTTCGGCGGCGGCGATCCAGCAATCACCCAACGAGTCCCGAAGCCATTTCGTGCCCCGGTGTCGAATAAAGACCCAGCGCTCGAATATGAACCACGTGGAAACGGCGATGAGGCCAAAGCTGCTGAAGGCGGTGAAAACCGTCGTAATCGTAGAGACAGCAGGATTCTGAAGTCGCGTCACAGTTGAAGCTACAGTTTGTCAGAGTAAAAGAATACACACACCTGCCCTGAGGAGTAGCTGAATAAAACTAGGCCAATTGAGAAGCACGATACTGAGAGCACAAGAAATACAAGGGGCGAGCGTTTGAGCCAGATTAAAACCCACCAGGGGACATGGTGCCCCGGCGAACGACTGCGAAAAGTAATTAGAAGAGGGCATCGCTCGCTCTATCTCAACGTACTATACAGATTGCTTCCATGTCGCCCCGAGGAGGCTATTTACAGCCGCCGCAATGCTGAACACCATGGATGTAAACCAGAATCCGTTGACGGCATCTGCGGCTCCCGTGCCGACATTCTGGTACGAGTATTGTAGGGTTGTCGCCGTGACGGCAGAGAAAAACGTCGCGATCGTTGAGAGATTGAGAAAGTTGCTCGCCCCATGTTGCTGGGCGAACCGGATAGTCGGTATACCTGGATCGCGAATAAAGTGTCAATTTCGGAGCAAAGCGATAACCGTAGGGACATGGCGACTAACCAACTTCGATGAACATGGACAGCGCTGTGCTGACCGAGTTCAGGTGTTCGCCCACGTCCACCACCAATTCGTGTATATATCTCCGAACCGCAGGGGATTTGAGTTTGCCTTTATGGTGGTCGGAAATAAGTGTCGCGTTTTCAAATTTACTCACCTTCATATGCTATCAAACAGGACGCCCAATACTGAAAAGGATTTCAGTGAAATTGCAGATACGAAGTAGCATAAGGCTATACCTTAAGGTCGTCTTCAAACGCGATGATGGGCGCATCAACCGCCTTGTCCGTAAATTCCGGAAATTCATTCAGGCTGTACAGAAATATAGAGAGGTCGGACGCGAACAGCTCGAGCTGTTGCGGAAAGTCTTCGAGGTCGAGCTTATCCAGCTCCATCCCCCCCGGCGAGCGCCTACCGCCGCGTTCCAAAGAAACGCGCAATCTGGCGAGCCTGCGCCTCGGAAGCTTGCTCCGGCCCACCAGAGACTCCCTCTGCAAGCGCAGGACTTTGCGCGGGTACAAGTCTGCCGCGTTCTCACGGAAAAGGAAGGATATTTGGGCGAGGCGATCGCGGAGCTGGAATACGGAAGCGAGGATGGCGACGGAGCTTCCAAGCTGCCGAGCTGCGTTGACGCAGGTACGCAGCTGGTCGAGACATCGACGTCATGGCCATGTGAGCAGGCGTGAAATGTAGGGTGAAGAGTAGAAAGTTAGGCACATACCTCTTTGTCGAAGTTATTAATTCTCCTGGGGAGGCGGCGGTAGAGTGACCATAAGCCACGGACGTTCGTTTCGCGTAAGAGCACCGTACATCGTACGAACGTACCTTTGGAAAAGATTGAATGCGTCTGTCCCCGCTTGCTGGAGCTGCTCATTCACACCGGCTGTCCAAAATACGTCATTTTTTCAGGACAACATGATACTCTTGAACGTTCAACTTACGAACGTCGCCGTCATCCTCGAAGCTCGCGTGCTGCACGACGTCTATGATTGTTCGAATTTGAGATCCGCGGTGCTGAGAATGGGACAGAACGGACCTATGGGATCGACTTCGTTGGTGTCACGCCTGCCCAGTTCATTGAACGCATCAAGAAGCTTCGACACCGTCCGCTTTCTTCTGACGTTTCGCTCTCCCGACGGCTCAAAGACGTTACCCACGTCGATGTGTATGGGTTCCCGGCGGAGACTGGATAGCATCCTTGGACGCTGTGTCACAACCAAAAAGATTGGGGCCTCTCTATTGAAAGCAGGAAATCAGGAAAGAGTCTCCTTCCGAGTTTCACGATGCTCTGACGGTTGCCAGAGTTACGGAACGAGGTATCCGGCGACGAATATGGGTTGCAGGCTTCTATGTTGTGTCAAGGTGTGCGTGCGTGTGTGGTCTCGTGGTACTAGTCGTGATCGTTGGCGGGTGGCGGAGTACGGGCTCGTGAAGGGGATCACGGGGGGTGGGCGAGGTTAGCGCAGTGCGGGGGTGGTCATGCAAGGGGATATGTAGCAGGCACGTACGCCGCTTCGTAAGAAGTGCCCTGTGCATGCCCTGTATTCGTTATGTGGAAGCATACATGAGGTCACTTCATGTTTCTCCGGTTACGTCCTCTGACGCAAGGGAAGTACTAGATGTCGATATATTTTTTTCCGCGTAGACGAATGCGGGATTAGGACAGCGTGAGAGGGACACGCTCCCCCATACAGGAAACTCGAGGCCAGGAAACCGATAAGCTGGGAATAAAGAAGCCGTTCCCCAAATTCTTGAGAGTAGCAGTAGCCAATGAGGGTTGGTCGACGGCCTCGACTGAGATGGACGTAGTCAACTTAGGATCATTATCGAGATTAATGGGCGCTTGGGATAGCTCAATTAAGTTTTTTTTTGTCGTCCGGCTCTCACACAACAACACAGTCAGCAACGTTCAGCGTGATTCACGGAGAATTTCGCATCAAAGTGAAATGTGTATCCAATGCGATAACGAGTTAATTACACGCTTCGAAAATGGAAACCAACTAAATGTCACTGGCTCCAGGGTACAATATATAATCCGTTGAATGTAGTGTGGATCACGCTGGAGTCGGGGGTCGACACGAAATGCCCAATCCTTCCTGGGTGGAGAACGCGATCGTATGCCGCGAAGATGGGCCGGCAGTGTCCTCGCTAGATTCGCTTACATGTGGTGTGTCTGCGCGAAGCAGCACATGTTCGAACTGCTGCTGCCCAACCGAGCCCTCTGCGCGAGACCCGAGGTCGAGATGCAGCTGGGATGAAGCATTGCTGAGAGGCGTCACGCTACCGCGGGACGGCGCTGACACAGCGATCCAAATACGCACTGCACCGTTATGGGAGCCTGTGGCGAACATGAAAGGTTCGGCTGCCGGATTCCAGGCGACACATGTCAGGTCGCCACCCCCAAGGGACTGTGGGCGGACATGGTGCAGCAGTGTCCCTGATTCGCGGTCCCAAATATAAATATCCCCGGCTGTAAAAAGCGTGTTGGTTTAGCTATAAGCCAAGGGTGCTCGGGACAATCCGGTAAGCATACCTTTACCAGCGCAAAGCACGAGTTGATCATCCCTGCCTCCGAAATTAGAATGTCCGGCGAAGTCCACGGGAGATTTAGGTAGATAGGTATGTCGAAGGGAAAGCCGACTCGCTGCCGGTGCCTCGGGCTTGTTTCTGTCTTTCACCATTTCTAGCCTCCAAAGTTGGGGCGGAGCCTTTGGGGTATGTCAGCCACCTCTTCTGATGTCGCCTTCGCGAATTTTGGTCACCTTGTATTCGCAGCTGACCAATGCGAAGTGCCCATCTCGTGACAACGCAATATGCCGAATATCGTGAAGTACTGGTACCTGGCTGCATAAGAGTATTATCGCTATAGCGTGAGCAAGGCCACAACGATGGTACCGTCAAAGTCATACTTTTCAATTTCCTTGCGATCCAAATTATACGCTAAGTTCCCGTTTCAGCGTGACGCAACGCTCATGTGATTGGCAACACATACCGATGATGCGCTTTTCTGCTCGACACCTACTGGGCTGCAGGCCGTCACTGGAAGAGAGCAGCGTTCCTACGCCAATTAACCGTTCCCCATCCGGAGTCACGGCGACGTCATGTATCATGAGGCGGTCGAAGTGATATGTGTCGAGCACTTTTCCAGCTAGGTCCTAGTGAAAATCACATAAGTAAGGAACAGGTTAATGGAAGTGTTGGTTTACCAGCTTGGTGACGTCACCACTCTCTACGGACATGAACGCTGGGCACGAGGCAGCTCAGAAGTGTACGTTAGCGAGAACCTCGGAGGATTACTTACCTTCACCACCTGGCATCCAGCGGATAGACTGCACCGACCGATATCTATCAATTGTTTTGGAGCACACGCCTGCCTGAATGGAGGGCAGGTCGGCGGACATAACAATGACTGTGATGTCCGACTAACCTCCGTCCAAACCTTGATCGACCGAGTAAGCTTCGTTAAAAGGAAGTTCCCGCTTGGCGACCTGCACCCCACCATAAAGAACGGTATCAAGCAAGTAATCATGGGAGGCCCTACCATGCAACTTGACTGACGAATCCCGAGGGATGAGCGAGCGTCCGGTGGTGGGTAAAGGGATCCTAACAAATTCGGGTGTTACAACACCCCAGCCTCGAGGACGGACACGTGCTTACCCCCGTGCGGAATATCATGGACGTGTGGTCCCAACTATGTCAGTCAGTGCCGTCAATTCGCACACGTTCATCTCCCTATTCGAGTGTAGGAAAACAAACCTCGAGGTGGCCAAGAACTTGCCGTTAGGCGAGAACTCTAAGTGGCGGACCAACGCCTGATGTGCATCGAGGTCCTGCGTTAGGGTAAGGCCACGCAATTTCGGCACAAGAGCTGCAACTCTAGAACTATGCACAGGCACGGGCTGAGCTTCTTTCCGAAGTATCCCATCAGGAGTCAAGAGGGCGGGAGATAAAGCCCGTGCGAGCTGAGAGTGGGATGAAGTTGCCTGTTGCATCTTGATTACGTTGCGTACGACCTGAGTGAAGCGAACTCGAGAGGCTGTTGGCGGGGTAGAGGTACCCGTCATCCCCGATGACTTTTCTGGAAGAGCGAAGGAAACGGTGGAGCCTTGCATTGATTTGGCCTCAGTGGTTGGAGGAACTGGCGATGCGGCGACGGTAATTTCAGAGCCTCGCCTGGATCCTTGTGAGATGGAAACAACAGCTTCTTGTGCTGGCGCACTGGAAAGAGAATTCTCTGAAGGCGGCGAGTGTGACACCTCGACGAAGCGACGGTGAAAGACTGAAGTTATGGCGGAGCTGACGTATTTTGCCGCGGCGCGCGTACGGCTCGAAATTGACGAGGTCCACAGTCCAAGGACATGCAGACAATCAACAAACTGGTGGAATGGTGGAATAGACATCATCGCATCCCACCTGTCGTCGAGTGAATCTTGTAGCCACTTCTTGCCTTTATGTCGCGAGAAGACCCAACGCTCCGACGCAAACCAGGTGGACACTGCGGCTAAACCGAAGGAGCTGAACGCAGTAAAGACGGTTGTGATTGTGCATACGATATAGTCCTAGGGCATAAAATGCGCGAGGTAAGTGCGGATGCGCATACTTCGGTGAGAAAGGAGCCTGCCTGCTGGGATGAATACGCAAACAACACCAATCCAACTGAAAAGCAAGCCACTGAAAGCACAAGGAACACCAGGGGGGAGCGCTTGATCCAGATCAAGACCCACCACGGGACACGATGCCCTGGTGAGCGGCTGAAGTAGAATGTTAAAGAGGGCCAATGAGGTATATGTGAGGTATATCGTACTACATGGCCTGTTTCCACGTCAAACCCAGGAGACTGTTGACAGCAGCGGCGATACTGAACACCAGCGACGTGAACCAGAAGGCATTAACTGCATTTTCAAGCGGAGTACCATGGCTGTCGAAAGTATATTGCAATGTAGTCGCAGTGACGGCAGAAAAGAATGTCGCCACGGTCGACAAGTTCAGAAGGTTGGCAGCACCGTGCTCTTGCACAAACCGGATGGTGGGGACGCCTGCACGTATGGGTTGGCTCTGGCGGAAAAGAGAAAGTGGAAAGGGACCAGAGCACACCGATTTCGATGAATACAGAGAGGGAATTGGTGATAGATTCTATGTGTTCGCCGATTTCTGATACAAGATCATGCAAATATCGCTGGACAGATGGATACCTAAATTGGCCTGCATGGACATGAATTCAAAAAAATGCGGCACAGGAAGGGGAAGACTTGCCCTCATACACCTTCAAGCAAGAAGCCCAGTACTACTAATAGATTAATGATGTGGCTGCGGCGTTGATCATGAGCATTTGCGAACCTTAAGGTCCCCCTCAAATGCAGCGATAGAAGCATTTAGGGCCTCGTCAGCGAATTCCGGAAACTCATTGAGACAATGGAGGAAGGTAGTAACGTCTCTAGCGAAGAGCCCAAGTTGGTCAGGAAATTTCTCGGGGTCGAGCTTTTCAAGGACGAGTGGCCGGCGCACGTGGGGCGGCGCCTTCGAGCGAGCTCGTCTCTGTCGGGGAAGGACGTCGGGCTTGATGACCGGTTCCAACAATTGATGAGAAACCCTTCGAGGAAAGAGGTCGGCTGCATTTTCACGAAAGAGCCATGCGATCTGGGCAAGCCGTTCCCGTAAGAGGAATGCAGAGGATAGAATAGCAACAGAACTGCCGAGCTGGCGGGCAGCATTGGCAAAGTTACGGAGCTGAGGCAAGAAGACTGGGTCGTTTCACTGTCAGGCCGCTAAGTTGAATAATGCGTTACCTCTTTATCTAGGTTGTTGACCCTCCTGTTAATTGCAATTGTATAACTACACGTGACTGACTGTTTTGGGAAAACACACCTCTGAAAACGATCAAACGACTCTGCGCCAAGTTTCTGAAGATGCTCGTCGACGCTGGCTGTCCAAAAGGGCAATTGGCATGAGAGGTAAAAATAATCTTTGTCCTTAATACGCACGAACATCTTGGTCATCCTCAAAGCCCATTCGGTGGCCTGGGGTGCCTGCGGCTCACCCTTTCCCTCAGCAAGGTGGCATGAAAGAGACCGAAAGCACGCACCAGCAGCACGACGGTCTTCATCCGATGTGAGCTCACCGAGGACATCCAGGAGTGTCATTAATGCTTGTTTTCGTCTGGAATTTCCGACGAGGGCTGAATTGGAACTAGAGGTCGGTGCGGCATGGTAGTCGGATATGTTGGTCGGTGTTGCACTGGGGACGGGAATAGCTATGAGAAGTGAGAGGGGATCATGACAGAATTTAAAGTACGTGTGTCCTACCGGTGGGCATGTAAGTACAGAGTTGAACTTAGCTTTGGGTTGTGAAGTTCATGCAATGAATTAGTCGTAACAATGTATTCGTTTCTGCGACGGTGAGGGCGTGAGTAGAGACGTGAAGTGGTGAAGGGTTCGAACGTGGAAATAGCCAAGAGAAAGAGACGCAAAGAACAGAACCCTACGCGCGAGAGCTACGTGCATATGGGCCACACTAATTTTATGTAAAATACTCGCGGTCAATCATCGAATTTACGGCAGAAAGCTCAGGCATACAAAATGAGATTCAACTCATTGCAGAGTTGTGGTACGATATTCACAATACAGTATATTTGCAGAGCCCGTGGTGGACGGGAGGAGGTGACGATCATGAAGGATGAAGACGGACAAATATGGCGCCAATTCTAGCGCTCGGTGTTCAGATTTGATCGGGCGTTGGTGTGCCTGTGCAGTGAGTGTCTGTCGGTGGGCCATCATTTCCCCTGGCTACAGTCAAATCCTCTATGGCTACACTCACGAAGTCCCATCCCGTATCGCCGACTAATAACCTCTCATCTTCAATCCCCGCTCCTTTCTCTCTTGCTGACCGTGCTTGCATCCTTCAGTCGTCACACTTATCCAGTTTACATCATCCCACCACGCCAACGCCCTCAACACATGAGAAACCACCCCGCACCCAAGAAGCTCAAGCCCCTGGAGAGGTGCATCTCGACGTGGACGGAGAATTGCCTACTGCAATCCAGGTGAGTAGCTTACTCTGCCTTCGTTGTGGCGTCATATGTGACCTTCATTCCAGGATCAAGATGTCATACCTTCGATAACACGCGTTCAAGCATCTGTTCTAACCACCCTCAGCGACCTCCTCTCTCCATTCTCCTCACACCCACCACAAAATGCAGCCATTTTGGACCATGCACAATCTGTTCTTGCTTCATCTTCGTCCCGGACCGTACCGTCCACTTCAACCGCCTCGACCACGGCTTTGCACGACCTTATTGCTAATCTGCGCCACTCTGAATCCCTTAACCCTGAAATGGTTCAAGTTTCCCCATCGGACGATGATACCGCTCTCCTGCGGGAGCTTTCCAGACACGTCGATGTTCTAACCCCTTCGTTGCATGCCCATGATGCCCAGCTTGTACACGCACTTGTCTCCCTTCTCGCCGATCTCGACCGATTGTCGGTCCTTGGAGTCTCTCCTCCCTCATCTTTCACCCTCACGGCGGCTTGGAACCACGATACACCCATCACTGACACAGGAAATTTTGATACCCTCGCGCGTCAATTAAGCGAGTTTCAATCACAGCGCCACGATCAGTCGGAACCCGAAGGATCTTTACCCCCTGTCGTCGCTGTAGAAAAAGCGCTGCTATGGGTCCGTATCAATGAGAATCTTGAAACCGTGCTTGATCTCTGTCGTCACCGCGAAGAAGATAGACCCCGATTCAGCCCCTCAGAACCTCCACAATATGACCTTCTGAGTCATGATGCGGAGCTTCCACCGAACTATTATCTAGATCGAGAGTCATTCGAGTCTGATACCAAAACGTTGGCGAATGTCCCAGGTCCTATGTCTATGGATGAAAAGATGCGTCTCGACTTGGATGAGGTGACCACGGCTATCGACCGGCTATACCGCGTAGCACCTCAACTACACAACCAGCGCGTCGAACTCAAGAAAGCCAAACTCGAACAACTCGAGAGTGCTCGTGAAGCACGGGAATCCCCTGGTGAAGCAGGCAAGCAGAAGGAACGCGAGCTGGAACGCATTGTCGACATGATTGGACGTGCATCCGAACGAAAGCTAGTGCAACAAACAGTCGTTCTGGGCGATATGGACGCGCGCATTGAACGCGCGCGTCAGCGTGACGTTCAAAAGGTGCGCCGAAGCCTAGTTGCTACCACATCCCGCGCATCCTTTTCCTTAACGTTTCACAATTTCCAATAGCGACAAGAGTTTGTTGACAAGCTCGCCGAGCATTCGGGCGCCCGCCGCATGCATGCGCAGGATGCGGTCTTTTCTTCAACCCGGCCCAAAGATCCCGATACATTGCTCACTCTCCCAGAGTTCATCCGCGAAGCCGTTCCACGTGCTCTTCAGTCTCCGCCAGATCCGAATGCACTTCTTACCTTAGGCGAGGCTGCTAGAGAGCATCCCACCCCTCCGTTGACGCCAAGCCCAGAGCTACGTCAACGAACCAAGTCGTCAAAGGGCTCGCGCAATCGTAGCATGTCCGCGCCTTCACTTAGCTGGTTGTTGCCCGCTAGCTCGAAGTCAGCTGGTGCAGAACATGCAACACGGTCGGTCAACGGGGCTTCATCTCGTCGACCCAGTTCTGCTGGGAAAGGTAGCGCATTCTTTGTCTTTTCTTTTCGGTTCTCCCATCTTGTTTACCTGATCTGCGTTACCTAGTACCTTTGGAATTGCAAGTGTCTTACGTGGCGGAGCATCATGAGGGTTTACGTCACGTCCTCGCTTTCCTCAATGTCGCTGGCATGACGCCCGGTGTCAACCTCGAAGCGTCCGCCGTAGATGGGGCGGAGTCTGCTCTTGTCTTGCGCAGCGGCTCAGTCGTGTCCTCCGCTCTTGCGCTACCCGCACGCACGCAAGCCGGTGCACAGGACGTGCGCGTACAGGGGCTGCATTACGAGATTAAAATCGCTACGCCAGACCCACAATCTCCCAGAGCGGAGCCCATTCCACTTCTCGATGCCGAGCAGCTCCGCGAACGCGCGCCGATGACCTTCATATGCGCCTCGTGTTCACTGCCGCTTGTGCATGGAGCGCGTGTTACGCGATATGACGATCTGCCAAGCGAACAT
>Ga0137397_10002324_pt1 | contig 13300 bp, 13 predicted proteins | sample czorhiz116metaG_FD_106658 | JGI IMG/M metagenome (GOLD analysis project Ga0137397, IMG submission 106658) | Vadose zone soil microbial communities from Angelo Coast Range Reserve, California, USA - czorhiz1.16 metaG | ecosystem: Environmental > Terrestrial > Soil > Vadose zone | place: USA... | reverse complement strand
GGCGGCGATGAAGTCACAACGCGCTGCGGCGCCCACCTCGCGATCATCTCTTTGGCCGCATCGCCGTAGGACGACTGCCAAGCGATGGCCGCGACACCGATGCACGCAGCCAACAGCAGACCCGTGAATCCGCGTACCGCCGGCCTGTCAAACAACCGCCGCCTGCGCGGGCCGGCGCGGCGCGCGGCGTCGCGCTCCAGCTTGGTAAGCTGTTCCTCCGCGCGCACGATCTCTTCACTTGCGCGCGTGAGCTGTTCATAAGCGTGCGCGAGCCCTTCGTCCGCGCGCGCACCAAGGACATGGGGCGGATCAGTTTGTTTCGGGTTCAGCGTAGTATCCATTAGCGCTCCGTACCCAGTCCAACATCACCCGTTGAGGGCAACCGGCGGATTTACGCTAAGTCGACGACGTTCTGCCACACTCCAGCCCGGTTTGACCAAAACAAGGCGATAAGATGGAAAGTATGGGGCCGTTTAGGCGACTGGCGATGGGAGGCTGATGGAAATGCCCTCAGATCCGAATGCGACCACGCGTGTCCGAGTGGCCTTTCTGTTCTTGTTCGTTTTCATGATTGTTGCTTCGGTGGGGGCCTATTTCATCGCCGACCTGCCCAAGCTGCAGGAGCGTAATGCCGTCCGTGAAAGTCAGGCGGCATTGCATGACATCACCGACCCCACCCAGATAGATGAGGCGCTCAGGCAGCATCCCTCAAATAAATTCCTGCAGATGATCGCCATGGCAACCAAGGCAGCGGATGAGACCGACGCTGCCATTGAAAAACTGTCAAATGAAGTTGGGCCGTCGGCGATTTCAAACAATAACAGTCTGGGCGCGGCGAGCCGGAGTGATCTTGAAGCACTTCGCCGCGATTTGAAAACGGCGGAAGCCAACGCGACGACATATATGCCGCGCTATATCGCTCTGCTGAAAACCGAGCGCGACAATCTGGAAAAATCGGTTTCGTCGCTCCGTGTCGGAAAAGATACCACCGGCAGGTTTTTGGACAAGATCGACCAGCGGCACGCGGAAATCACGGCCTTTACTTCCGAGATGCTGTCGGCGCGCGCCGATTTCTATCGCGCCTACCAGAACTATGTCGCGGTGCTGGCCGGGGAGTTCGGCACCTACAAGGTCGTCAATGGCCAATTCATCTTCCCGTTTCAACTCACGGCGAACCGTTACAATGTCGCGGCCCAGGCCATGGCAGTTGCCGCAAAACGTGTCGCTGAATTGCAAGAGACAAGAAAAACGCGACCGAAGTCGCAGCAGGAGGCATGGCAGCAGTTCGTCAACGGCAAATGACTAATCCGGCATGCACGGCTCCATCGTATCCTCATGCGTCGTCCCTGCGAAAGCAGGGACCCATAACCACCGGCGCTCGTGGGACAGAAGGCCTCGGCCTCCGCGCCCAAAACGATAGGGCACGCCGTATGGATCCCGGCTCGCGCGGAGCCTGTCATCGGGCCGGCCGAAGGCCGGACCCGTTGGCTTGGCCGGGACGACACCGGAGATTGCGTTAAGCGGCATGATGTGCCGGCGCGCGCAGGTTCCGCCGCGCCGAGTAACGGCTGCAAAAAATTCGCCACAATCCTTTTTCGAAATAAATGCCCTTCGCGAAAGGAGGGCTTCAGATGCGGAGTGTAAGCGCGATCTTCCTTGGTTCGATTGCCGCCGTGGCTGTGCTAACGGCGCCGGTGCTGGCAAAAAATTCCCAGGCTCAGAAGGCCGACAACGAGTCGACTTCATCGTCCTGCAACGCCTACGAGCAAAATCCCGATGGAACATGGACGCAGGTTCCCTGTCAGGAGATAGGTTCAGGATCAAAAGCGCAGCCCAGATCATCGACCCGAAGCGACGAAGAAGCAGCTCACTGAGCAAGCGAGCCCCGCCCTACACGCTCCTCAATACGGCGGCGGTTTCCTCGCCCGCTGCATCTTCGCCGCCTCGATCCACCAGGCGAGATCGTCGGCAAATCGCGGAAACGCCCGCGCCAGCGCCTTGCCGCCCTCCCCGATCGGTTCGCCCGTTTCCGACAGCGTCTGCGCGATCGGGCCGGCCGCGATCGTGCTCGAGATCACCACCATGCCCATCTCGGAGAGCGTGCCGTGCCACGCGGTGGCGGCGCGCGCGCCGGAAAAACGCCCGGCCGAATAGCTGGCGATGGCGGCGGGACGCCAGAACCACTCCTCGAGAAAATGATCGGTGAGGTTTTTGAGGCCGGGCTGGATGCCCCAATTGTATTCGCCTGTGATGAAGACAAACCCGTCGGCGTCGCGAATTTGGCCGGCGAGTTTTTCCAACGCCGGCGGCGCCTCGCCTTTCGGATGCTCCTTGTACATCCGGTCCAGCATCGGCAGGCCGACCGCCTTGGCGTCGATCAGTTCGACATCGTCGCCGCGCTTGCGCAGGCCTTCGATGACGAACTGCGCCAGGCGGATGCCCATGCGGTCCGACCGGTACGAGCCGTAGAGCACGAGAATGCGATGGGTCATGGCATACACCTTCTTGCCCGGGCCCCTGTCCCCGACTTGATCCAGGATGGTCCGGGCGTCATGTCCTGCAGACAGCCGCGAGCAATTATGTTATACTATCTGCCATGAAGACCAAGAAGTTGACCGAAGTTCTGGAACGCGTCGAGGCGTGGCCGCCCCATATCCAGAACGAACTCGCTGAATTCGCGCTTGAACTCGACGCCGGGTTCAAAGATGGCGAATACGAACCGACGCCGGAAGAGCTTGCCGGGATCGATCGTGGCCTGCGCGCGGCGGCGGAAAGCCGCTTCGCCACCGATTCTCAGGTTGAAGCCGTGTTCGCAAAATTCCGCGGTAAATGAAAGTCGTCTACACCGAGGAAGCACTCAAAGACCTCGATGCAATTGCCGACTGGCTGATCGTTCATTATCCGGCGATTGCACCTGTCATCGAGCGACGCATCCGCAGTGTCGTCGCACATATCGCGCGCTGGCCGGAAAGTTCACGCGGTTCGGCGAAGCGCCCGGGCGTTCGTGCCGTGCCGCTCGGCCGTTATCCTTACAAGATTTTCTATCGCGTCGCGGAAGGTACGGTGCAGATTTTGCACATCCATCACGGCGCACAGCAGCCTTGGGATGACCAAGCATAGCCCGGATCGACGCAATCATATCGAATGCAGCTCATGCACGAGCACGCGCATGTTTTCGCTGTAGTCGATCGGCGCCACCACCAGATGCACGCCGCCTTCCCTGAAAGCAGCCTCCAGCATCGTCACAAGCTCCGAGGCGTTGCCGACGCGGGAGCCCTTGGCGCCATAGGACTTCGCGTAAGCGACAAAATCCGGATTGCCGAAATCCAGTCCGAAGTCGGAAAACCCGTCGACTTCCTGTTTCCATCGGATCATGCCGTAGGCGCGATCCTCCAGCACGAGCACGACGAGGTTCAGCTTCAGCCGTACCGCCGTCTCAAGCTCCTGCGAATTCATCATGAAGCCGCCGTCGCCGCAGACTGCAAGCACGCGGCGCTCGGGGTGGATCAGCGACGCCGCGATCGCCGATGGAAGACCCGCGCCCATCGTCGCCAGCGCGTTGTCGAGCAAGAGCGTATTGGCAACGCTGGTGCGATAATTGCGCGCGAACCAGATCTTGTACATGCCGTTGTCCAGCGCAACGATGCCGTCCGGCGGGATCACCTGACGGACGTCGTGCACGATGCGCTGCGGCGTCAGCGGAAACCGGTCCTCCGTCGAACCCTCGGCGAGGTGCGCCAGAATCCCTTCCCGCAAACCCAGCAACGCCGCGGCATTGGGAAGCTTGCCCTCCAGCCGATCGGCGAGGCCTGCGAGGCTGGCGCCGACATCGCCGACGATCTCGGCTTGCGGGAAGTAGACCTGCTCCACCGTCGCCGGCGTCGCGCCGACATGAATGACCTCGGGCCCATTATGGCCCATCAGGAACGGCGGCTTCTCGACCGTATCGTGGCCGATCGACAAAATCAGGTCGGCGCGATCGATCGCCTCGTGCACCCAATCCCGTTCCGACAGCGCGGCCGTGCCCATGTAGAGATTGGAGCCGGCATTGACGGCGCCTTTTCCCATTTGAGTGTTGAAGAACGGAATTCCGGCCCGTCGCACGAAGGCCGATAACGGCTCGGCGAGCTGCGGGCGACTCGCTGCCGCGCCCAACATCACCAGCGGCCGCTTGGCGGCCATGATCATCGCGGCGGCGCGTTCGATCGCCGCCGCAGGCGCCACCGGAAGCTCGACGACATGCGGGGGAATGATCTCGGCGCTCGCATCTTCGGCGGCGATATCCTCGGGCAGTTCGAGATGCACCGGGCCCGGCCGCTCCTGCTGCGCCACCCGGAAGGCGTCGCGCACCAAAGTGGGAATGCTCTGCGCCGAGATGATCTGGGTCGCCATCTTGGTCAGCGGCCGCATGGTCGCGACAATGTCGACGATCTGGAAGCGCGCCTGGCGGCTGCTGCGAATGGCTTTCTGGCCTGTGATCATCACCATCGGCATCGCGCCCAGATGCGCGTAGGCCGCAGAAGTCGCCAGATTGAGCGCACCGGGGCCGAGCGTTGTCAGGCAGACGCCCGCGCGCCCCGTGAGACGGCCGTAAGTCGCCGCCATGAAGCCGGCGGCCTGCTCGTGCCGCGTCAGCACCAGCTTTATCTTCGAGCGTCGCAGCGATTCAAGGACGTCGAGATTTTCCTCGCCGGGGATGGCGAAGATGCATTCGACACCCTCGTTCTCCAGCGCAGCGACCAGAAGATCGGAGCCTTTGGTCACGCGGCCGTGGCTCCGCTTGCGCCGGCTTGCGCTTTCTCCGCCCGGTGCGGCAGCGTCCAGTCCGGCCGGATGAAGTGACAGGTGTAACCGTCTGGATATTTCTCCAAATAGTCCTGATGCTCGGGCTCGGCCTCCCAGAACGGTCCGGCCGGCGTCACCTCGGTGACGACCTTGCCCGGCCAGAGGCCGGACGCATCGACATCGGCGATGGTGTCTTCCGCGATCCGCTTCTGCTCATCGCTGGTAGTGAAGATCGCCGACCGGTAGCTCGCGCCGCGGTCATTGCCCTGACGGTTCAACGTCGAGGGATCGTGGATCTGGAAAAAGAATTCCAGCAGTTTTCGGTAGCCGATGATCTTCGGATCGAAGACGATCTCGATGGCTTCGGCGTGATTGCCGTGATTGCGATAGGTCGCGTTCGGCACCTCGCCGCCGGTGTAGCCCACCCGGGTTGAAATCACGCCGGGATAGCGGCGAATGAGATCCTGCACACCCCAGAAGCAGCCGCCGGCAAGGACGGCGCGTTCCGTTGAAACTGTCATGTCCATCTCCCTTAAGGCCCGCTCGGATCGGCGCTCCGAACGCCGCTAGATATACTGCACGATCGTGCCATCCGGGCAGCAAAATTGAACTGGCCCACCCGCGTGAAACGCGAATGGAACAAAACGTCCGGTTCCGCGTTAGGGGGGAAATCGGGAGGATCCCATGGATCGGATAACGCGCTGCGACAAATGCGGAAAACGGTTGGTCCCGGTTGTCACCCTCTCTGGCCGCACCGACCTGCAATGCATCAGTTGCGACGACCCCGCGGTGAAATGGGCTGAAAGTCCGCTGACAGCGCCTGAGAAGCCGATCGCCGCAGACCGGGCTAAAGTCACCGTTCTGGACCGCGGGCGTCGCGGGCATCCGGCTGTCTGAGCTGCGTCTTTGCAGCGATGGCTGGCGGGTCGGCCATCTCACAGATGGTCGTCGTATTTTGTCTCCCAAACGCTCGCGTCAGCGCAATTTGTCATGGGCTTGTTTTGAGAGCGGGATAGCATGGGATGCTCGCGCGAGCGCCTTGCCCCGCCCGACGCCGGCTTTTCCGGCGCCGGGATGATGTCCTAATTCGGATAGCTCGCCGCTCGCGATTGCGAAGCGAGGCGATCTCACGTAAAACCTCAATGCCCACTGACCGCCGTATTTTCCGTGGTTTTGGGCCCGCTGGCCGTGAGTTGCGTGGTATGCGGGTCCAGCCGCTTTCCGAGCTCGAACCTACGATCCGGGATTGGGTGCGTGCCGCTGGCCTCGGCCTGAGCATGGGGAAAGAGGAAGGCGTGGCTGAATACCCATCCATGACCGGGACCGAATCGTCGGCATCGTCAGCGAATAGCTGGGAAAGCACGATTCTCACCACCGATATCGTGGGCAGCACCGCCCTGCTCCGCCGCTATCCCAACGACATCATGGGCGCGATGGATCTGCACGACCAGATCCTCCACGCGGCCGTCCGCCGCCGTTCCGGCGATCCGTTCAGGCACACCGGCGACGGTGTGTTGGCGATCTTCGAGCGCCCGGTGGACGCGGTGCTGGCGGCGATCGACGCCCAACGCAGGATGCACGACGCCGCATGGGGCCCTACCGGGCGACTCCAGATACGTTTTGGCATCCATACCGGCCTGACGCGGGCGCGAGGGGAGACTGACTTCTTCGGCCCCGCTCTGCCAACGGCCACGCGGTTGCAGGGCGCCGCCAATGCCGATCAAATCCTGCTTTCGGGCGTTACGGCGGAGCGGCTCGCGACCGACCGCTTTCAGACGCCGTTCGACCTGTCCGATCTCGGCGAACACCACTTCAAGGGCATCGAACCGATCCGCGTCTACCAGGTCTGCACCTCCGACCTGCCGAGCGCATTCCCGCCGATCGGCGGCAAGCGGGAGACCGCCAGCGGCAATCTGCCGGCAAATCTGAGTTCGTTCCTGGGCCGCGAGCGGGAGCTGGACGGTCTTTTGCAGATGAGCCGCGAGTCGAGATTGATCACCCTCGTCGGTCCGGGCGGCATCGGCAAGACGCGGCTGGCGATCGAGTTCGCCCGGTCTCTGGAATCTTCCTTCCCCGACGGCGCATGGCTTGTCGATCTGTCGGCGCTTGAGCGGGGCAGCGAGGTCTGGTCCGCCATCGCGGAGGCCCTGTTGATTGTGCCCCTCCCCGGCGTGGAGCGGCGAATCCAGGTGCTCGACCGTCTGTACGACGCCCGCGCGATCCTGCTGATGGACAATTGCGAGCACGTGCTGGATCCGATCGCCGACGCGGTCACTGAACTGGGCTCGGCCTGTGGCGAACTGTTTCTGATCAACACCAGCCGGCGCACATTGGGAGTGGAAGGCGAGGCCCTTTACGAGGTCTCTGCCTTGGATTCCGGTTCGCAGGACGGCTCCGGGCAATCTGCGGCCGTTCGCCTGTTCGTGGAACGGGGCCGACTGGCCGACCGGCGGTTTCAGCCGACCGCAGATGATCTCGTCCTCATCCAGAGGATTTGCGCCAATCTCGATTACATTCCCCTCGCCATCGAGATTGCGGCCGGGCATCTGCGCCGGCTTACCCTGAACAACATTGAAAACGGGGTGACAAAGCCCCTTGATCTTCCCTCGAGGAGCTTCCGGCGCCGGGCCGGGCGCCAGCAAACGCTTCGACAGACCCTTGAATGGTCATACGACCTGCTCGATCCGAACAGCCGCCAGGTTCTGCAGCGGCTGTCGGTATTCTCCGGTCCCTTCCACGAAGAACAGGCCCTGGCTGTCTGCGCCGGGGATATGCCCAGCGAATCCGACGTGCTCGCCGGGATCGACGAACTGGTCGAATCCTCACTGCTGACGCGAGATCTGGGCGGCCATCGGCTTTTGCGCATGCTCCAGACGGTCCAGGCCTTTGGGCGGGAAAAACTTGACCAGGCCGGTTTGCTGCAGACCGTGGAGACCCGGCATGGCGAGGTCTATGCCAACAGATGCCGGGATCTCGGCCAACAAATGGCAAGCGTCAATGAAGCCAAGGCCGCCAACGCGATTTACGATGAGCTTTCCAATCTCCGTGCCGCCTTCGAGCGGGCCGTCACGCGCGATCTGAAACTGGCGGCGGACCTGGCGGCCCCTCTGTTCCTGTTCAACTACTCACACCGGGGGACGGAAACCGGTGATTGGTACGAGCGGATCATGACCAGGCCGGGCGCCGACGAGCTCGAACAGGCCCCCATCCTCCTGGCCGGAGCCGCCTGCCACGTCTTCCATGACGCGGGCGATCAGACGAAGGCGGAGGCCTTCATCGAACGGGGCTTTAAGGCCGAAGCTACGGGGTCCCGATCCAGCCAGGGTTGGCTTTCCGGTGTCGCCGGTCAGATGGCGCAGTGGTCGGGGGACACCAAAAGCTGCATCGAGCACCACATCAGGGCCGTCGAGCAGGCACGAGCCGTGGGCAATACACCCTGCGAGATCACGTCGCTGTGCATGGTGGCCTTTGTGAAGGCGCGGACCGGAGATCTCGAAGGTGCCGGTGAACTGGTCAGGGAAGTCACCCAAATGGGGCAGACAGCGATACAGCCCACCTTGATGGGGTACATTCACTATGCGAGAGGCGGCCTGGAAAGCTTCAGGAACCCCAATCGAGCGATCGATGAGTACCAGACGTCAGTCGAATGGGCGATCATGGCGGGCAATCATCTGGGGGCTCAACGGGTCAAACAACTGATTGCCGAGCTGCAAGCGGCGCAGGCTGAGCCGGTCGAAGCCCTGGCCATTCACGTCCGCATGCTGATTGATCTCCCCAACCACGGGGCAACCTTCTACACGTGGCTGACGATCCGGTCGCTGCTCGTGCCGCTGGCCGAGCTCGAAGCGGATGAACACGTCGCCGTATTGGCAGGCGCGCTGAGGGTTTCACCGTTGAAGTCAGACCGATCGACCCGAAACGCCGTCAATAAAGCCAAGGATAGACTGGGTGACAGTGCATTTGAGTTGGCGGCGGCCCGCGGATCTCGGTTCGACGTGTCGGAGGCCCGAGCGTATATCATCAATGTCTGGGGAAGCACGGAGCGCCAGTCGAGCGAAGCCAGATACGGCACGCATCCCTGAGGAAGTGTTAGTTGGTCTGCGATGGAGGGGGTATGGACGATCCACTGGAAGCCAAGTCACTGGAAACCAAGTCACTGGAAGCCAAGTCACTGGAAGCAAAGTCACTGGAAGCAAAGCAGCTTGTCGACGCAATTATTTCCGATTTCCCGGATCATGATCCCAACACCAGGCCGGTGCACACGATCGGCATCGGCGTAGACGGCTATTTCATCGCGTCGGATGTGGCGCGCAGCTATTGCATCGCAGAGCACTTCAAGGGACAGCGCGTTCGCACCTCGGTGAGATTCTCCAACGGATCGGGGAGTCCGGTTCAGCATGATGGATGGTCCGATGTCCGGGGAATGGCGACACGATTCCACCTCGAGAACGACGCCGCAACCGACCTGATCGCGATGACGCTGGGCGAATTCTTCTCGCCCCAGGTCAAGGACTTTTTCGAGTTCACCAAGGCCGCGCAGCAGCAGCCGTATCAAATGGAAAACCCGTGGCGGAAGATTCTTGACATGCTGCAGCTCAAGATTCCGCTTCGCAACCCATACCCGAAAGAAACCACCAGTGCCGATGCGGGAATGCTGTGTTACGCCAACCGGCACCGGTTCGCTCAGCTCGCGGTGTTCCAGGCCGCATCGATCGGCGCTCCGGTGAGCTATGCCCGCGCCACCTATCACGCCGTCCACACCTTCGTGGTGACCGCTCCAGACGGAATTCGCCGCCCTGTTCGTTTTTCCTGGCAACCAGTCGCCGGCGTTCGAACCACCGATCCCACCGCGCCACCCGTCGACAAATATCTGGACAGGGAGCTTAGAGACCGCCTGCAGCAATGGACGGCCCGATTCATCCTGATGATGACGATTGGCGAAGCGGGCGACGCGATCGACGATCCCACGGAGCCGTGGCCCGCCAAGCGCCTTCGGATCGTCATGGGTACCCTTACGCTCACCGGCGTCGCCGAGGATCAGGCCGCCGCCAGCGAGCACATCGGTTTCAATCCGTGTCGCCTCCTGCCCGGTATCGAAGCCTCCGGGGATCCGATCCTCCATGCCCGCCGCGGCGCCTATGAGAATTCGCGCGAAAGGCGCCACGGCACGCCATGCCCTTTCAACCGGAGTGAAACGGATGCCAAGTAACGCAGGTTGGTTGGATCGATTTGTCGATGGGCTTCCCGAAACGCGCTTCTTCCAGTTCGTGGCCGCGCATATCCTCGTGCCCTATTGGGCGTGGCGCACGCCGGTAAAGCTTCTGCCTGGCGGCCCTCCCCCATCCGTGCAGCCCGGTGACAATGTCCAGCGCATGATGAACCTGGTCATGCCGCTGAAGGACAAGTCGCCGGTCGGCCGCGCCAAGGCTGCGCTCGCCATCGCGCAAAACAAGGATGAGATATACGCCGGATTGGACAATGTCGGCACGGTGCACTTTGCCCGCTTCGTGATCGTCGATAACAATATTTGCATGTTCTCCGTCTATGATGGGGATTTCACCAACTACATCCGCGACTTCATCGTCACGATCGGGAGTGTTTTCGACGCTGTTGTATCACTCGTCGACGGTGGCGACGACGTGATCCCGTCCGAAGACAACGTTGAGAAATTCATCGAATGGGTCCACGCTCATGACATGTATCAGGTGCCGGACCTGGCCACGGGTATTCTGAGAGACCAGGAGGCTTTGAATGGCGACACCGCCGCCCCCGGGAATGACGACCTGCGCCTGCTTCCGCGCCAACTGATCCTCCAGCTCAACGTCAACAACAACGTATCGCTCGGCAGCGGCTACCGCGCCTATCCCGGATATTCCGCGGCTCAGGTCCGCCAACAATTTGGGAGCGGCTGGTGAGCACCGTGTTCAATCCCGCCGACGTGCAGGGCAACATTCTGCGTGGCTACCACAAGCCCCGCATGCGCCACCTCATGCTTGAGGTCACCGATCGCGCCGCAGCCCGCCGCTGGCTCGCCGCCAGCACATCCGGCGGCGACGGTGTTCCTCAGATCACGACAGAGGAACCCTGGGAGACCAAGCCGGAGACTTGCTTCAACATCGGCCTGACCTTCGAGGGACTGCGGGCGCTGGGCACGCCGGACGCTTCCCTCGCGACGTTCCCGCCCGAGTTCGTCGAAGGCATGAACGCCCGCGCTTTGAAGCTCGGAGACGCCGGGCCGAGCGCGCCCGAAAACTGGCCAGCTCCCTTCAATGACCCAAAGCGGGTCCATCTCATCGCCTCGATCTACGCCGACGAGATCGCCCAGTTGGACCGCCTGCAACATCAGGCCCTTCCCGACGGAAAGGGCCTGAGACCGCTCGGGGCGCGCGAGGGCTGGTGTTTCGACGGCGACTATGTGCACTTCGGCTACCGCGACAACATCTCGCAGCCGAGGTTCAAGGAAATTCACGACAGCGAAAGCTATTCGGACAGCCAGCCCATGGCGCCGCTCGGCACGGTGCTGCTGGGATACCCGACCAATTTCGAAGGCTTGACGTGGCGCGTCCCTCAACCCGAGGCGCTGGGACACAACGGCACCTTCAACGCGTTTCGGGTGCTGGAGCAGGACGTGGTCGGCTTCGAAGCGTATCTCGACAAGGCCGCGACGGAATTGCTCGAGCACCCCGATGTGGATGACTTGCTGCCGCCCGGGGCCGAAGCGAACATACATTTAGAGCCAGGAGATAGCCTGTCGCGTCATGCCGCTTTGCGTGAGGTGATCGCCGCCAACATGTGCGGCCGGTGGCGCAATGGCGTGCCGCTGGCGCTGTCCCCGGATGCGACCGATCCGTCTCCCGATGTGAGCAAGACTAATTTCGACTACGATGGCAGCTCGCGCTGCCCCTACGGATCCCATATCCGCCGCTGCAATCCGCGGGGTGGGCAGATCGTGCAACGGGTGGCGAATAACAGCCGGCGGCTTGTCCGGCGTGGCATGCCCTACGGACCGGCCTATGATCCCGCGAAGTCTCGTGGTCTGAAGAAGGATGAACCGGAACGGGGGCTGCTCGGCAATTTCATCGGCGCCAACCTCGGCGCCCAATTCGAGGCCATGTCCTGCGACTGGCTGAACCTGGGCCTGCAGGATCCGCGCGTTACCGGATCCAACGATCCGTTGTTGGGCGCCAACGAACCTGAGACGAGCTGGTTCGACTTGCCGCTGAAATCCGGCGCAGCGATCCGGCTGCGGGGACTGCCGCGGTTTGTTCGCACGCGGGGCGGCGCCTATACGTTCCTGCCGAGCCTCTCGGCGATCCGGTTCCTGGGGTCGCTGACCAACTGAAGCCGCCAAACGATTGATGCGGGAAAGCAACGCGCGTAGCCCGGAGGAGCCAACGGGTCGCGCGAATGCGCGCCCGATGACAGGCTCTGCGATATCCGGGATTCTCAGATTTCCTTTGAACCCCGCATGTCGCGGCGCTCCTGCGGGCTACTTGCTGCGCGTCATTCTAATGGAGCTTGCTCAACCCCGAGTATTGAATTAGCTTCCATTTGCGGGGAAAAGGCAGGCTCCCCGTTAGACGGCCCACCGTCCAAGCTCTGCGCACCACTCGACGTGTCGGGGGTTTGCGCATGGACGGCAGCAGGCCGAAATTTTTCAGCCTCATCAATTCCGTTCTGAACATTGCTCTCGCCGCGTGCTTGCTCGCATGCGCTGAACCGCGCGCGCTCGCAGAGACGGGAGCCATCATGATTGCCATCAACCATATGAAGCTCGGATCACCTCCGAGCGGATTCATCTTTGCTCGGACCGGTAAGGGTGGGGAGTCCGAATGGACCGTCACCGAGGATCAAACGGCCTCGTCGGGACGCGCTATCGAGCAGACCAGCACCGATCGCACCGATTATCGGTTTCCGCTCGCGATCCATGAGAGCCTGTCCGCTGCCAATCTTGACGTTGGAATCCGGTTCAAAGCGGTCGCCGGCAAGATCGATCAAGCCGGAGGCATAGCTGTGCGGCTCCAGGATGCCGACAATTACTATGTGGTCCGCGCCAACGCATTGGAGGACAACGTCCGGTTCTATCGTGTGGTCCAAGGCCGGCGCGAACAATTGGGCGGCGTCAACTTAAGAGTTGCTCCAAACCAATGGCATACACTCGGCCTGCGTGCCGAAGGTCAGCGGTTCACCGTCTCTTATGACGGCAAGATGCTGTTCAGTGTGACCGACAGGACCTTTGCAGAAGCGGGTGGGGTCGCGCTCTGGACCAAGGCCGACAGCGTGACGCGCTTCGATGAAATCACGATTACAACGCTACCATAGGCTCCCATTTGGATGCTGACACTTTGGAAAGGGACGTATGACGAGCATCTCGGCTGAACCAAAGACTTCAGGCGGAACCGTGCTCATCTCCCTGCTCTACGTGGCGCGCGGGCTGCGCGGGTTCGGGGACGGCTTTGCGATCATCATTCTACCCGCCTACATGACCATTCTTGGTTACGATGCAGCCGCCGTC
>Ga0137397_10002323_pt1 | contig 13312 bp, 11 predicted proteins | sample czorhiz116metaG_FD_106658 | JGI IMG/M metagenome (GOLD analysis project Ga0137397, IMG submission 106658) | Vadose zone soil microbial communities from Angelo Coast Range Reserve, California, USA - czorhiz1.16 metaG | ecosystem: Environmental > Terrestrial > Soil > Vadose zone | place: USA... | reverse complement strand
GGCCGCCCGCGGGCGCGTCCTGGCGGGCATTCTCCTCCTGCTTCTCCTCGGTGCCGGGACCGCTTCGCGCCCGGCCCGGGCCTCGAGCTGCTGCACCCCATCGGGGTGGCTGGCCGACTCCCTCAACTTCCTGGGAAGCGATGGGGCGCGCTCCCACGTGGGAATCCTCGCCGTCTCTCTGGACCACGGGGACACCCTGCTTTCCCTCAATCCGGATGGCCGCTTCATCCCCGCCAGCAACATGAAGCTCTTCGTGTCCGGCGCGTTTCTCTTGCAGGCGGGCCCCCAGATGCGAGGAGTCACCGAGATCCAGGCGAACGGGAAGCTCACGAAGAAGCACGGCGGCCGCGAGCAGGAGCTGAAGGGCGATCTGATCCTCCGCGCCTCCGGATGGCCGGACGTGTACCAGCTCCTCCAGCCGGGCTCGCGGGGACTCCTGGATTCGCTCGCGTACCTGCTCCATGAGGCGGGTCTCCGGAAGTTCGAGGGGACCTTGTGGATCGACGGCTCCATCTTCGCCCCCGAGCCCTACGGCTCGGGATGGGCGATCGACGATATCCCGTTTTCCTACGGCGCTCCCCTGAATGCGGTCCTGGCGAACGGGAATTCCGCCACGCTGAACGTGACCGCCACGGCCAGGGTGGTCTCCCTGTCTCTGGATCCTCCCGAGGCTCCGCTCCGGATCACGGGTAGGGTCTTGGTCGCGGAGCCCGGCGCCATGCCGGTCCTTTCCATCACCCGCGAGCCGGGGTCGCATGTCCTACGCGTCACGGGGCGGATTCCCCGGGGAGCCTCGGTCAAGCGCCAGGTCTCGGTTCCCGATCCCGACTCCACGGCCGGCCTCTTCCTCCTCGGAGCGATGCGCCGAAATGGAATCGAAGCGCGCGCGCGCATCCAGAGCGTGCCCGCCGCAGGGCAGGCGCCCGGACCCGCGATTCCCCTCGCGCGTCTGGAATCACCGCCCGCCCTCGACGTGGTCTCCATGGTGGACGCGTACAGCCTGAACGCCGAGACCGAGGCGCTGCTCCGGCACCTCGACCCCGCGCCGACCGGCAAGTCCGCGGCCCCCGCGCTGCGCCGGCTGAGCGGGTACCTCCTGGAAGCGGGAATCGACACCCTCGACGTTTCCTTCGTGGATGGCTCCGGGCTCTCTCCCCAGAATCTCGCGACCGCGCGCTCCTTCGTCCGATGGCTCGAATTCCTGGACCGGGCCCCCGCGCTGGGCGGTATCTTCCGCCAGTCGCTGGCCGCCCCCGGGGCGGTGGGTACTCTGGAAAAGCGGTTCTCGGACCTGGCGGCGTCGGGCTCCTTGCGCGCCAAGACGGGGACCCTGACCAACGTGAGCGCGCTCTCGGGCTATCTCACGACCCAGGGAGGGGAGAAGGTGGTGTTTTCCATTCTGAGCAATGGAAACCGGGGAAGCGGCTCGGCCGCGCGGGCGGCGGAGGAGCGGATCGTGGGAATCCTGAGCCGGTTCTCTCGGGAGCGTCTGGTGCCCGAGGGAGAGGGGCCCAGGCGGATGGTTCCTCGATGACGCGGCCGCCGCGCCTTCGCCCCGGCGACCGTGTTGGAATTGTCGCTCCGTCCGGGCCGGTGCTGCGCCGGTACGTCGTGGCCGGCCTCAAGGTGCTCGAGGCCGCGGGCTACCGGCCTCGCCTGTCGCGCCACCTCTACGACCGCCGCGGGCATCTGGCGGGAACGGATGCGCGTCGCGCGGACGACCTGAACCGGATGCTCCGCGATCCGGACATCCGTTGCGTCCTCATGGCGCGTGGGGGATTCGGCGCGATGCGCATCGCGGGGGACGTGGACTGGGCGGCGATGCGGCGCGACCCGAAGATCTTCGCGGGATACTCCGACGCGACCTTTCTCCACCTGGCGTTCCAGGCCCGCTCCGGCGTGCGCACGCTGCATGGGCCCAACCTCCACGGTCTGGGCTTCGGCCGGCAAGGAGAGATCCGCCGCTGGCTCTCCTGGCTCTCCAATCCGCAGCCGCCCGACGGCGTCCGGGAGCTTTCCGCACCCCTTCGCATCGGACGCGGCGCCGAGGTCCAGGGGCGCGTCCTGGGAGGGAATCTCGCCCTGGTGCATCACGCGGCCTGCACGCCCTACCTCCCTTCGCTCCGCGGCGCGATCCTCTTCTTCGAGGAGGTGAACGAGCCCCCCTACAAGATCGACGCCATGCTCACGCACATCGAGCTCGCGGGAGCTCTGCGCGGCGTGCGCGGGATGGCGCTCGGGAGCTTCATCAACTGCGTTCCGAAGCCCAGGCACAGGGAGCTCCCGCTGCGGCAGGTGCTGCGGGATCACATCGGCCTTCTCGGGGTCCCGGCGCTGGGAGGGATGAAGGCGGGACACGGGCGGCGCAACTGGCCGCTTCCGCTCGGCGCGCGCGCCACCCTGGACGTGCGGCGCGGGAGGCTGGTATTCGAGGAGGGCTTGGTCGCCTAGGCGTACACGCCGCGGAGCTGGATCGCGTCCACCACGCGCTTGATGGCGAGCATGAACGCGGCGACCCGGAGCGAAACCTTGTGCTGCTCGGCCATGTTCGCCACGTCGTGGAAGGCGGTGACCATGATGTGCTCCAGGCGCTCGTTCACCTCGTGCTCACGCCAGAAGTAGCCCTGGCGGTCCTGGACCCACTCGAAGTAGGAGACGGTGACGCCTCCCGAGTTCGCCAGGATGTCGGGGATCACCACCACGCCCGCCTTGTTCAAGATTTTGTCCGCCTGATGCGTGGTGGGGCCGTTCGCGCCCTCGGCGATGATCTTGGCCGAGATCTTGGAGGCGTTCACGTGCGTGATCTGGTTCTCCAAGGCCGCGGGAATCAGGATGTCGCAGGGCAGCTCCAAGATTTTCTTGCCCTCGACCGGCGTGCCGCCCGGGAACCCGGCGACCGTCTTCTTCTCCTCGAGATGCTTGAAGAGGGCGGGGAGATCGAGCCCTTTCGGGTTCTGGACGCCGCCCTTCACGTCGCTCACGCCCACGATCAGGGCCCCCTCTTTCGCGAGGAGGTTGGCCGCGACGGAGCCGACGTTTCCGAATCCCTGCACGACGACCTTGGCGCCTCGAAGGTTCAGCCCCAGCTTCTTTGCCGCCTCGCGGACCACGAAGAGGACGCCCCGGCCGGTCGCCTCACGCCGTCCGGCGGAGCCTCCCAGCTCGAGCGGCTTGCCGGTCACGACCGAGGTCACGGTATGGCGCGCGTGCATGGAATAGGTGTCCATGATCCACGCCATCGTCTGCTCGTTCGTGTTCACGTCGGGCGCGGGAACGTCCGACTCGGGGCCGATCACATCGATCAGGTCCGCGACGTAGCGCCGGGTGAGCTTCTCCAGCTCCGCCTTGGACATCTTGGAGGGATCGCACGCGATGCCGCCCTTGCCGCCTCCGAAGGGGATTCCGACGACCGCGCACTTCCAGGTCATCCACGCGGCGAGCGCCGTGATCTCGTCGAGCGTGACGTCCGGGTGATAGCGGATCCCGCCCTTCGCGGGGCCGCGGATGATGGAGTGCTGGACCCGATATCCCGTGAAGATGCGGAAGCTGCCGTCGTCCATCTGGACCGGCAGCTTCACGATCGTGGCGCGCCGGTATTCCTTGATGATCTGGACGAAGCTGGGGTCGAGCTTCAGGCGCTGCGCCGCTTCTTCGAACTGCAGTTTGGCGTTCTCGAGGGGGTCGAGCTCTTTCTGAAGCTCGGAGCCCATGTCCATTCCGGACGGGCGGGTGCCAGTGCTCATCGGCGGTTTCCCTGTTTGGATAGCGCTAAGTGACGAATGTGCTTCATCTTTGAGCCCGCGGTAGTGTAGAGAAGAGAGGGGTCCCGATCAAGCATGTACTATTTCTTCTACATACCGGTCGGCACCGAAGCCCGCGTGCGCCGGACGCCTTGGGGGACGATCGCGATCGCGTCCCTCAACGCGGCCGTGTTCCTCTTCTTCCGCTTCGTGCCGGGATTCGAGCCCGAGTTCTACCGCCTGACGCTCCAGCCGGGCGCTCCTTCCATCGTGACCTCGATCACCTCGTCGTTTCTCCATGTGGGTTGGGCCCATCTTCTGAGCAACCTCCTGTACTTCGGCATTTTCGCGCCGCCCATCGAATCGCGCATCGGCACGGTTCGGTTCCTGGCGACGTATCTGTGCTTCGCCGGCCTGGCCAATCTGGCTCAGGCGGGGTTCCTGCTCGCCACGCGCCCCGACCTCGCGTCCATGCCGATCCTCGGCGCTTCCGGAGCGGTGGCCGGCGTGATGGGTCTGTTCCTCGTCAGACTCTATTTCACCCGGCTCAAGTTCGCCGCGGTGACGTTCCTTTTCTTGCAGGGGTTCACGAAGGCGACCAAGTTCACGCTTCCCGCCGTGATCGCCATCGCGTTGTGGTTCCTGTTACAGGGGGTCTACCAGCTGGTGTCGCCGGTGGAGGGCACCGCGTACGTGGCGCACCTGACGGGCCTCGCGGCGGGGGCGCTTCTCGGCTTTCTCATGGGCCTCGCCGCCGATGCGCGGCTGGAGCGGAGGCTGATTCTCGGCGACCGCTACGCGGAGCGCGGCGAATGGTACGCCGCGGTGGGGGAATACGAGCACTACCTCACGAAGCGCCCCGAGGATTCCGACGTTCTGATCCGCGCGGCGCGCGTGCATCGCGTCACGCAGCAGACGCATGTGGCGCACGCACGCTTCCGCCAGGCGATCGCGGGGCAGCTCGAGCGGAACGAGGTGGACGACGCGTGCGAGTGCTTCGACGAGATGAAGCGCCTCCTCGGGGACATGCCGATTCCGGCGCCCGACTTATTGAGAATCGCGCGGCGCTTCGAGGAGCGGGGGAGACCCAGCGACGCGAGCCGTGCGTACGAGTCCTACGGACGGCACTATCCCGACGCGCCGGGCGCCGTGACCGCGCTCCTCAAGTGCGTGGACATCGAGCGCAAGGTCCTGAACAACCCGGGGCGCGCGCAGTTCGTCTGCAAGGAATTGCTGAAGCTGCCGCTCCGGCCCGATCTGGAGCGCATGGCAAAAGATCGCCTGCACGCGGTGGAGGAGGCGCTCCTCGTGCAGCGCGGCGGCGAGCGGCGGAAGTCCGCCTAGGCTACTGCGGCAGGCAGTTCAGCTCCGCCAGATCCTTGTTCCGGTTCGACGAGTCGAAGAGATAGACCCGGAACTGCCGGCCGGGGAGAAGCTCGGCGCGCGGAACGCACCGCGAGATCAGCGCGTTCGCCTGGCTCGCCTTGCTCTCGCGGATCACCAGCTCCTTGGGCAGGAGCGAGCGGCTCTGCGGCACGAACCAGAGGAGCACCGTCGTATCCCCGCGATAGTCGTACGGGACCTTGATCTCGTACGCCCCGGCCCCGTCCGTGACCGCCGAGCCCGAGAGCTCTCCGTCCACGAAGAGGTCCACCATGACGTCCTCGACTGGACATTCGGCGACATCCAGGACCGTTCCGGCGAAGACGGCCAGCTGCCGGTCCATCCCCAGCCCCTGATATTCCTCGACGCTCTTGTTTGCCCTGTCCGGACGGGAATCGGAATGGGATCCGGGCAGACTACCGGAGTTGGAGGGGGCCGCCGCAGACGCGGGTGAGGCGGGTAAAGCCCAAATTGCGGAAAGCACGAGAACCCTCAAGATGGCTCGCATCATGGTCGATATCCTCCCATGTGGCGCGATGCCTGATGAGAACTCTGTCAGGCACGCTAGCACTCGTATCCCGGCCTGTCAACGTGGCTTCCGGGAGCAATTCGTATTGCGCTTCCGTTGTCGCGTCTGGTACGGTCCGCACACTTCATGCCATGAACACCCGCGTCCGCCAGGATGCGGGGAGGAGTAAGCCCGCCATGTCGAGTCACGAGGTCCGGGAGGCACGGATGTTTCTCGATCAACTCATGGGTGTCTTCTCGAATGACGTCGCGATCGACCTCGGAACCGCCAATACGCTCGTCTATCTGAAGGGCAAGGGCATCGTCCTGAACGAGCCTTCGGTGGTCGCGGTGGATCGCACGACCGGGAAGGTCATCGCGGTGGGCAAGGAAGCCAAGAGCATGCTCGGCCGCACCCCCGACGAGATCGTGGCGGTCCGGCCGCTGAAGGACGGCGTGATCGCCGACTTCGAGAAGACCGAGGACCTCCTCCGCGAGTTCATCCAGAAAGCGCTCCGCCGCCGCACGTGGGTGCGTCCGAGGATCATCATCTGTGTCCCCTCGGGAATCACCGAGGTGGAAAAGCGCGCCGTGCAGGATTCCGCGCAGCATGCCGGCGCGCGCGAAGTGCTGTTGGTGCCGGAGCCCATCGCGGCCGCCATCGGCGTGGGGCTTCCGGTCGGGAAGCCGTCGGGGAACATGATCATCGACATCGGGGGCGGGACGACGGAGATCGCCGTCATGGCGCTGAACTCCATCGTGAATCAGCAGTCGATCCGCGTCGGAGGCGATGAGATGGACGAGGCGATCGTCCAGTACGTCAAGAAGGCCTACAACCTCCTCATCGGCGAGCAGACCGCGGAGCAGATCAAGATCAAGATCGGCTCGGCGTTCCGCCTCGAGCAGGAAGAGGAGATGGAGATCAAGGGAAGGGACCTGGTCGCCGGGATTCCCAAGACCATGAAGATCTCCTCGGTCGAGGTCCGCGAGGCGCTGAGCGAGCCGCTCCAGCAGATCGTGGACGCCCTCATGCAGTCCCTGGAAAAGACGCCTCCGGAGCTGGCCTCCGACATCGTGGACCGCGGCATCGTGATGACCGGCGGGGGATCGCTCCTGCGCGGGATCGACATGCTGCTCCGGGAAGCAACCAATCTGCCCATCACCGTTGCCGAGGATCCGCTGACCTGCGTGGTGCTCGGGACCGGGAAGATCCTCGACGATCCCACCCTCTACGAAAAGGTGCTCATGTCGGTCGTCCGCGACTGAGCGCGGGCTTGAGGCCCGATGTTCCGGCTTCTCTTCGCCCGGCGCGCTGACTGGGCGGCCTTCACGATCGCCTGCGTACTCTCCCTCACCCTGATGTCGCTCGGGCGTGGCCAGCAAGCGCGCGCCGTCTGGTTCGTCCAGCACACCGTCCTCGCTCCCGTGAACGCGGTCGTGGGGTGGCTGGACGCGGGCGTGGGCGTCTACTGGGAGAACCAGAAGCTGAAGAAGCGTCTTGCCCAGATTCAAATGGAGGCGGACGCCATGCGCGCGGATCGCGTCGAGAACGCGCGCCTGAGAGGGCTGCTCCGTCTCTCCCAGGAGAATCCTTCCGATCTGACCTCGGCCCGGGTCGTGGCGCGGAGCCTCGACCGGCTCGGCGGAAGCCTCACGATCGACAAGGGGGAGAAGGACGGCGTGCTCCCCAATCGCGCCGTCATCACCCCGGACGGACTGGTGGGACGCGTGGATCGAGCCACGTCGCATGAGGCGCGGGTGCTCACGCTCCTGCACCGGGACTGCTCGGTCGCCGTGCGCGTCGGCCGCTCCCGGGTGGACGGCGTGCTCCAGTGGGAATTCGGCGACCGTCCGATGCTGAACTTGCTCTACGTCTCCGCGCGCGAGGACGTTCAGTCGGGAGACGAGGTGCTGACGTCGGGTCTCGGGGGCATCTTCCCGGAGGGCGTGCGCGTGGGAACGGTCACGCGGGTGAACATCGCGGAGAACGGGCTCATGAAGGAGGTCCAGGTCCGGCCCGGCGTGAACTTCCGGAGTCTCGAGGATGTGCTGGTCTACATGCCGGGAGGCGCCGGACGCGGGCCGCGCATGCCGGCGGTGCAGTCGGACGTGCCCGATAGCGTCACGCAGGCTCCCGCTCCCAAGCCTCAGCCCCGGGCCTTGGCTCCCAAGACCTCCGCTCCCACGACCTCCATTCCCACGGCGCCGGTTCCCCAGGCGGACTCCTCGGATTCGGTGGGGGACTGATGAAGAATCTTCGCGACTCGCTGGTCTTGATCGCCGTCCTGATCTTGCAGGGCACCGTGGCGGATCGAATCGCGATCGGCGGCGTGCGTCCGGACCTTCTCGTCGCCTTCGTGGTTTATTTCAGCTGGATGCGCGGGCCGGTCTCCGGGGTCGTCGCGGGATTCACGGTGGGTCTTTTGCAAGACCTGGACGCGCCGGGCCCTCTGGGACTGAACGCGCTCGCGAAGACCATCGTCGCTTTTCTGGTCGCGAAGGCCGGCTTCCGGGTTCACCGGTCGAACGTGGGCGTCCGATTCTTCTTCTTCCTCTTCGCGATGCTCGTCCACGACGTGATCTATTTCAGCGTCTACGCCGCCGGTGAGTTCGGAGCATTCATGCGCCAGTTCTTCTTCGTCGCCATTCCTTCCGCGCTTTACACCACCGTGCTGGTTCTGATCATCCTCACCACGGTCGAGCGGTTCTCACGCACCCTGCTCCTGACCGACGAGGTCTGAGGCGGTGCGCGCGGATCCGATCTCCCTCGGCGGAGGCTGGCAGCGGCGGGAGCGGACGCTCTCGATCCTGGTGGTCGGCATCTTCGCGCTCGTGCTGCTGCGCCTCTTCACGCTGCAAGTGCTGCAGGGCTCCAGGTACCGGGAGCTCTCCGAGGAGAACCGGATCCGGGTCGAGGTGCTCACCGCGCCGCGCGGCGAGATCCGCGACCGCAAGGGTCGCATGCTCGCGGATTGCGTCCCGTCCTTCACCGTCACGCTCGATCCCTTCGACAAGGTGTACACGCGCGACCCGGCCCGGATGGACTCGACGCTCGAGGCCCTGGCGCCGATCCTCGGCGTCGAGGCCGCTTCGCTCCGGGACAAGATCCGGAAGGAGCGCAAGGTGTCCTTCCTTCCGATCCGCCTCAAGCGAAACGTGGACAAGAAGTCGGTCGCCTACGTCTCCGAGCACCTGGACCGGCTCCCCGGCGTCCAGGTTGAATCGGAGCCCCTGCGCCGCTATCCCCTCGGGCTCATGGCGTCGCACCTCCTCGGGTACGTCGGCGAGATCTCGGACAAGGAGCTGATCGATCCGCACTATTCCGATTACCTGAGCGGGGACCTGATCGGACGCATGGGGATCGAGAGGCGCTACGAGAAGCTCCTGCGCGGCGTGGACGGAAAGCGGTTCGTCGAGGTGAACGCGCTCGGGCGGAAGGGGGAGTTCCTGGGGGAGAAGCACCCCATCCTGCCCACCCGCGGCACGGATCTCATGCTCACGATCGACCTCGACGTCCAGCGCGCGGCCGAGAACGCCTTCGAGCCGGGGGCACGCGGCGCCGTGGTCGCGATGGACCCACGGAACGGGGAAGTGCTGGCGCTCGCGTCGAAGCCCAACTACGACCCGAACGAGTTCTCGATGGGGATCACGCAGGAGCGCTGGAACGAGCTCTCCAGCGGAGGCAATTACCCGCTCTTCAACCGCGCCATCCAGGCGGCGTACCCGCCGGGCTCCACGATCAAGCCCTTCACGGCGCTCGCGGGGCTCGAGAACGGTGTGATGACGCCACGGACGTACTTCGCCTCGCCCTGCACCGGCGAGTTCCGCTTCGGGACGCGCCTCTTCGGCTGCTGGAAGCACGAGGGGCACGGCAGCCTGGCCCTGCACGACGCGATCGTGCGGTCCTGCGACGTCTACTTCTATCAGCTGGGAATCCGGATCGGGCTCGAGCGCCTGTCCGCGTTCATGGCGAAGCTGATGCTCTCGGAGAAAACCGGGATCGACCTGCCCCAGGAGCGAAAGGGTTCGTATCCGGATCCGGCGTGGTACGACAGGCGGTTCGGCGCGGGGCGCTGGAGCCGGGGGATCATCCTGAACCTCGCGATCGGCCAGGGAGAGGTGATCCAGACGCCTGTGAAGCTCGCGCAGATCGCGGCCTTCATCGCGAACGGGGGCACGTTGTGGAGGCCCCATCTGATCCGGAGCGTCGGCGGGAACGATGCGCCGGCCCCTGGAGATTCGATGCGTCAGTACATCGCCCTGGATGCGCGCAGCCTCGCCGCCGTGCGCGATGCGATGGCCTCCGTCGTGTCCGATCCCCAGGGGACCGGGGGACAGGCGAGGGTGGATTCGGTCACGGTCGCGGGGAAGACCGGCACCGCGCAGAACCCGCACGGCAAGGACCACGCGCTCTTCATCTGCTTCGCTCCCGTCGACGCTCCGCGCATCGCGGTGGCGGTGCTGGTGGAGAACGCGGGGCACGGCAGCACGGCCGCGGCTCCGATCGCCCGCAAGGTGCTCGAGGCCTTCTTCCACCCGGCGCCTGCCGAGAGCGTCGCCGTCCTGGCCAAGGGCTGACATGATCTCTCCGCGCTTCTCTCCGGATATCGACCGGCCGCTCCTCATCTCGACCTTGCTCCTCACGCTGATCGGAATCGCATTCGTCTTCAGCGCCACGTCGATGCCGTCGGCCGCCACGGAGCACGGGCTCTATCTCAAGCAGGCCATCTACCTCGTGCTGGCGCTCCTGGCGGGAGCGCTCATCGCCGCCATCCCGTATCGCATCTACGAGGGAAAGACCTCGTATCTCCTCTACGCGATCGGCCTCGGGCTCCTGGTGCTCACCCTCTTCGTCGGGCACGTCGGGCTGGGCGCGCAGCGCTGGCTGGGGTGGGGGCCGGTCAAGATCCAGCCTTCGGAGCTGGCCAAGGTGGCGACGGTGATCCTTCTCGCCACCCAGCTCTCGGATCGGAAGAAGGACTGGACGCAGATCCGGAATCTCTTCTGGCCGGTGCTCACCGCCGTGATCCCGTTCCTGCTCGTCCTGAAACAGCCCGACCTGGGCACCTCGATCGCGTTCGTGGCGATCCTCTTCACCATGCTCTACTGGGCGGGTCTCCCGTTCCTCTATCTCTTCTTCATGATCACGCCGATCGCCAACGTGGCGCTCTCCTTCTTCACGCCGGCCTGGCTGGTATTTCTCGGGCTTCTGGCGGTGATCCTCTACCGCTCGCGCATCCGGCTCCTCCCGCTGCTCCTGGTCGTGGGAATCAACCTCTTCGTGGGCATCGCGACCCCGCAGATCTGGAATCACCTGCAGCCCTACCAGAAGCAGCGCATCACGACCTTCCTGGATCCCGGAGCGGACGCGTACGGAGCGGGGTACCAGATCATCCAGTCCAAGATCGCCATCGGATCGGGGCAGTTCTTCGGCAAGGGGTTCCTGCACGGGACGCAGAAGGCGCTGGCCTTCCTGCCCGAACAGCACACCGACTTCATCTACTCGGTGGTAGGGGAGGAGACGGGATTCCTTGGAGCCGCCTTCGTCGCCTCGCTCTATCTGCTCCTGATCCTGCGCGGCATCCGGGTCGCGAATCGGGCGCGGAACAAGTTCGGGGGTCTTCTGGCCATTGGAATGACGTCCATCTTTTTGTACCATGTGCTCGTCAACATATGGATGACGGTCGGGCTCGCGCCCGTCACCGGACTTCCCCTGCCGCTTCTGAGCTACGGCGGATCCTCGCTCGTGGCGAGCTTCCTCCAAGTCGGCCTCATCCAGAACGTCGCGATGCGCTGGCGCGAGTACTGACGCGCCTGCGACCCTAAAACTGACCCGGAGATTCCGTGCACCCTACGCTCTTTCGGTTCCACGGCCTGGAGCTCCATAGCTACGGCCTGCTGCTCGCGATCGCCTTCCTCGTCGGGATCCAGCTCTTCCTGAAGCGGGGACGCGACCGGGGACTTCCCGAAGACAAGCTGAGCAACCTGTCCCTGATCCTCCTCGTGCTCTCGATCGTGGGGGGACGAGGGCTCTACGTGCTCACGCACTGGAGCGACTACGCCCGCGACCCCTTGGGAGTGTTCCGGATCTGGGAAGGCGGACTCATGCTCTACGGGGGGTACTTCCTGGCGATTGCCGGCGGGATCCTCTATCTGCGTCGCGTGGGGCTGCCGGTCTGGCGGGTCGGGGACGCAGCCGCACCGAGCATGGCGCTGGGTATCGGGCTGGGGCGCATCGGCTGCTTCCTGAACGGCTGCTGCTTCGGTCTGCCTTCCCACGCACCGTGGGCGATCAAGTTTCCGCCGGGCTCCTACTCGAATTTCGTCTTTCCCAGCGAGCCGCTGCATCCCTCGCAGCTCTACCTGGCCGCTGCCGGCGCGGGCCTGTTCCTCCTGCTCCTGCGTATGGACCGGAAGCCCCACTTCGACGGCTGGCTCTTCTGGAGCTACATCGCCTTCGACGCGGCCCTGCGATTCATCATCGACTTCACGCGCTACTACGACGCGACGAGTTATCTAGGTAAAGTCGGACCGCTGGCGTTCAACGTGAACCAGGTGTTCAGCGCGGTCCTCATTCTCCTTTCGTTGTTCATGCTCCGGCGCTTGAAGCACGCGGCCCCCGCGACGGAGCCGGGTGTGCCGGAGGCGTCCGGCTCGGCTCCCGTGAGGCTCGAGCGGGCGGAAACCCCCGCCGGCCACGACCCGACCGCCTGACCGTTTCCCCATGAACCGCGTGGATGGAAGGACCCAGATCTACGCGGTGCTGGGGAACCCCGTTCACCACACCCGCTCCCCCGAGATGCAGAACGCCGCGTTCGCGGCGGCCAGAATGAACGCGATCTACGTGGCCCTCGAGGTGCCCGCGCCGCGTCTCGACCAGGCGCTCGCGGGCCTGCACGCGTCGCGGGTGATGGGGCTGAACCTCACCACGCCCCACAAGGAGGCTGCGTTTTCGCTGACGCGCGCGCGGACGAAAGAGGCGGAGGAGGCGCACGCGGTGAACACGCTTCGCTGGGAGCCCGATGGATGGAAGGGGCACGCGACGGACGGGGTCGGATTCGCAGCATGGATTGCCGAGACCGGAATCATCGCCCGCGGCGCCCGCGTGCTCCTCATGGGCGCGGGAGGAGCCGCGCGCTCGATCGTGGGTCCGATCCTGGACCTTCGTCCCAGGTCGGTTCAGATCGTGAGCCGGACCGAGGCGCGCGCGGAAGAGCTGGTGCGGCGTCTCGGTGAGATGAAGGGCCAGGTGCCGCTCGCGCACTCGGGCCTGGAGCAGGGGAAGCGGGATGAGGCGGTACCCTGGGATCTCATGGTCCGCGCGCTCGCGGCGGAGACGGTTTCGGAAGAGGAGCAGTGGTGGTGGGGAGCGCATGCCCCTCGGGCCGCGGTGATGGACCTGAACTATGGCGCGCGGGCCTCGGAGGCACGGGCGCGTGCCGGGGAGGAGCGGCTCCGCTACGAAGACGGCCTGGCACTCCTCGTCCATCAAGGCGCCGCGTCATTCGAGTTCTGGACCGGGCAGAAGCCCTCGCTCGAGGCGATGCGCGCGGCGCTGCGAGAATCCGGATAAGACAGGGTGGTGGGACGATGCGCATGGACGTGATCCGAAGGGCCGCCGGCGCCGCCGCGACCGACCTCGCCGACATGCTCCTCGACCGCCGCTGCTCCGGCTGCGGGGG
>Ga0137397_10002321_pt1 | contig 13316 bp, 12 predicted proteins | sample czorhiz116metaG_FD_106658 | JGI IMG/M metagenome (GOLD analysis project Ga0137397, IMG submission 106658) | Vadose zone soil microbial communities from Angelo Coast Range Reserve, California, USA - czorhiz1.16 metaG | ecosystem: Environmental > Terrestrial > Soil > Vadose zone | place: USA... | reverse complement strand
CCTTGAAAAGGAGGCACGGCAGCGGCTGCGGGCGGCCAAGGTCCGCGACGAGGATATCCGGATCGAGCGCCGGTCGGATTGTCAGTATCTCGGCCAGGGTGAGACCCTCCAGGTCGCCTTCCCGGAAGGCGCGGTGACGCGCGACAGCATCGACCAGCTTGCCGGAAACTTCATCGCGGAGCACCGGCGCCGCTGGAACTTCGATGTCGCGAACCGACCCGTGCGGATCGTCAATCTGCGCCTGCGCATGGTCGGCAAGATCGGCGATTTCGCCGTCGGGGAGACCCGGCCGCGCAACGGAAAAGCGCTGCAACCGGTCGGGCGCGCTCGAATCTACGATGGCGGAAAATGGGTCGAGATGCCGCGCTATCGCCGGGATGATTTACGACGCGGCGACGAGCTGGATGGCCCGCTGGTCGTCGAAGAAATCAGCACGCGGATCTCGCTGCGCGCCGGCGAGCGTCTGACCGTGGGCGACCAGTCGACCATCCTGGTGAGCGTGGGAGCACGATAATGGACAAGGTCACTTACGAGATTATCCGCAGCGGCCTCTACGCGATCGCTCGCGAGATGAAGGTCGCGATGATGCAGACGGCCGGCAGCCCCATCATCCATTCGGGCGGCGACGCGTCGGCGGCGATCTTCGATGCAAAGATGCAACTTGTCGCACAGGGCAACGATATCCCGACCATGATGGGTTCGGCGGTCATTTCCACCAAGGCATCGGTGGAAGCGGTCGGCGTCAAGAATCTGCGCCCGGGCGATGTCATCATCTCCAACGACGTCTATCTCGGCGGCGGCAACCACCAACCCGATGTCCAGTTAACCCGGCCGGTCTTCTTCGAGGGAGAGATCATCGCCTATACGATGACGCGCGGCCATTGGGTGGATATCGGCGGAACCGCGCCGGGCAGCTTCACCGCGGTCACATGGGACATCCATGCGGAAGGCATCCGGATTCCGCCGGTCATTCTCTATCGCGACGACAAGCCGGTCGAGGATCTGTTCCGTCTGATCGTGCACAACACCCGCGACACCGACAACCGGACCCTCGACATCAACGCCCAATATGCCGGCACTTATGTCGGCGGCGAGCGGATCATCGAGATGGCCAGGAAATTCGGCCGTGAAGCCATCGAAAGCGCGATGGCGCTTTCGCTCGACTATTCCGAGAGATTGATGCGGGCGCAGATCGAACGTATTCCGGACGGCGTCTACGAAGGCAGCGACTTTATCGAACCGGTCCAGGCAAGCGGGTGGCCGAAGGATCTCATTCCGGTCAAGGTCAAAATCACGGTCGCAGGCGATCGCATCGTGTTCGACTACACCGGCAGCGCCAAACAGGTTCGAGGCGGCGTCAATTGTCCGCTGTCGGTGACTTGCAACAGCACCTGGTTCACGGTGAAAGCGATCACGGATCACACCATTCCCATCAATCAGGGATGTTATCGGCCGGTGGAGATCATCTGTCCCGAGGGAACCGTGCTCAACTGCACTTATCCGGCTTCGGTGGTAAGTGGCGTGACCGAGACCTCGCCGCGGATCATCGACATGCTGTTGAAAACGCTTGCGCCCGCGATTCCGCACCGAGTTGTCGCCCAGAGCAATGATGCAGCCTGCTCCGGCATCTTCAGCGGCGAAGATCCCGACGACCGACGTGTGAAGTCGCTGCACCGGAAATACGTCCAGCATATCGATCCCCACGCCGGCGGCTATGGCGCACGACCTGCGCTCGACGGCGTCAACGCCATCCGGGTGTTGGTCGGCAATGCTGGCATTCAATCCATCGAACTGATCGAACATCTCGTGCCGCTTCGCGTTGAAAGCTGGCATCTTGTGCCCGATAGCGGCGGCGCAGGCCGCTGGCGCGGCGGATTGACATCCGAGCGCGTCTATCGCGTTCTCTATGATGAAGCGGCGCTGACGGTGATCGCGGAACGAGGTCTGGTTGCTCCCGACGGTCTGTTCGGCGGACACGCCGGCGGCAAGTTCTTCTCGCAGGTGGTGCACGCGGATGGGAACAGCAAGGACATTCCGAGCAAAGGCGAGTTCGAGGTGGTACGACGCGGTGACAGGGTCCATATTCGACCGGCCGCCGGCGGCGGCTACGGCAATCCGATCAAGCGCGAGCCTGAACGTGTTCTCGACGACGTCCGCGACGGCTATGTCAGCCGGCAAGCGGCGGCCGAGCTTTATGGCGTGGTCATCGATCCGGATTCACGCAAGGTCGACGTGGCGGCGACGGCGCAACGCCGAAAAGCGATGGCCCAATAGCGATACAAATGCCTGTGCATGCCCATAGCAAGTCCGCCAGATTTAGACCGTTCAATCCCGGCCATGTGATAAAACGCTGCCGTTTCGGGCGAGGCTATTCATATTGAAGGGAAACGTCACCATTCGCGATGTCGCGCGCGTCGCCGAGGTTTCGGTTGGCACGGCGTCGCGGGTCATCAACGGCAAGGCCACTGTCGGAACCGAAGTTCGAGGCCGGGTTCTCAACGCTATCGAGACGCTCGGTTACCGGCCGGACGCGATAGCGCAGAGCATGCGCCGGGGATCGACGCATGTGATCGGCTGCGTGATCCGCGACATCAACATTCCGTCGCTGGCGGCCTTCGTCCATGCCGCGCACAACGTCCTGGACCGGGCCGGATTTTCGCTGCTGTTGTCCAATTCGGAAGGCCGGGAGGATCGCGAGCGCGAATTGTTGATCCGGCTCAACAGCCAAAGGTCCGACGGGATCATGATCGGACCCTACAGCCCCATGACCCCGGCTTTCGACAAGTTCCTGCGCAATATTGGCGCCCCTATCGTGATGGTGGATCGCGATGAGCCGGCCTGGGCCGACGCCGTGATGGCCGATCACGCCGGCGCGACGCGGAAAGCAGCCGGCCGGCTGATCGATCTCGGCCACCGGCGGATCGCACTGTTGACGGGTGGTCCGACGATCTATCCGGCGCGCGAGCGCATTCGCGGTTTCACCGAAGCATTTGCGATGAAGGGCATCGAGCTGGATCGTTCGCTGATTCGCGCCCATAGCTTTCTTTCGCCGGAAAGTTTTCAGCAGACCTCCGCACTGCTCGCAAGCAAGGAGCCTCCAACGGCCATCATCGCAGGAGGTATCGATATGCTCGCGGGAGTCATCAGGGCCATCAGGGTCCGCGGATTGCGCATTCCCGACGATATCTCGCTGGTCGGCGCCGGCGATTCCGAACTCGCCGAGCTTCACATGCCCGCCATCTCGGTTCAGCACTGGGATCAGGGTGAGATAGGCGCAGGCGCGGCTAACCTTCTTCTCAATCGAATCCGCAACGTTGCGAGCGATGAGCCGCAACATGTTCTCGTCCGCAGCGAATTCATCGAACGGGCTTCGATCGCGAGTCCCCGCCCGAGGGGCACCCTTTAAGACCTGAGGAAACTCCGACATGACCAAAACGCTTGGCCGCTACGAGACACTCAAACTGGACACCCCCTCCCCAGGCGTCCTGGTCGTGAGCTTCAATCGACCCGAGGTTCGGAACGCCATAAGCACGAAAATGGGCCACGAGTTGGTCGATCTGTTCACCGGCCTCAACGCCGATCCGGCCGGCTGGCGCTGCGTCGTCCTCACCGGCACCGGTGACCGTGCCTTCTGTTCCGGCGTCGATCTGAAGGAACGGCGCGGGATGTCAGACGAGACCTGGAACAAGCAGCACGCGCTGTTCGAACGAATGATGCTGGCGCTGCTGGATTGTCCGCTGCCGATCATCGCGGCCGTCAACGGCGCCGCCTACGCAGGCGGATGCGAGTTCATGCTGCTCTGCGATTTCGCCTACGCCGTTCCCGCCGCCAGGTTTGCGCTCACCGAAGTCACGATCGGAATCATGCCGGGCGGCGGCGGCACACAGACCTTGCCGCGACGGATCGGCTACGCGCGCGCCGCCGAAATCATCATGACCGGCGAACCGATCGGCGCCGAGCAGGCTCTCGCCTGGGGCATGGTCAATCGGCTGTGCGCGCCGGAAAAACTCATGGATGAGGTTTTGACGACCGCGGGCAAGATCGCACGAAATGCGCCGCTATCCATCCGCCAGGCCAAGCGTTCGATGACCTTTGGGGCGAGAATGGATCTGAGATCTGCCATGTTCTTCGAGATCGATGCCTACAATCAACTTGTAGGCACTGACGATCGCCGGGAAGGCATCGCGGCCTTCAACGAGAAGCGTCCTCCGGAGTTCAGGGGACGATAGCCGCAGCGGCACGAAGTTAGCCAAGCCGTCTGCCAGCCAGGCTCATCATCAATGCGCCAATACCAAATGTCCACGCTTCGCATTCATCGCTGGGGCGCATGCGGTTGATGAGCTTGCCGAGTTTCGCCGCCTGGATCGTGACGATATCATTGCGCTTGTGGGTAAACCCCTGCCCCGGCACGTCGCGATCTTTCACCGGCGCGAACATCGTTCCGAGGAACAATGCAAACCCGTCCGGATACTGATGCTCCGGGCCAACCGTCTGCGAAACCAGGTCTTCCGGGTCGCGACTGATTTTGCTGATCGAAGAATGTCCCTCGAGAACAAAACCATCATCACCCCTGACCGTCATCGCCAAATCCATTTTGCGGACGTCGTCGAGAGAGAAGGTCTCATCGAACAGCCGCAGGAACGGTCCAACCGCGCACGACGCATTGTTGTCTTTTGCCTTGGACAACAGCAGCGCCGAACGCCCCTCGAAATCTCGCAGATTCACATCGTTGCCGAGCGTGGCCCCGACGATCCGGCCGCTACTTGAGACGACCAGCACGACTTCCGGCTCGGGGTTGTTCCAGGTCGACTTCGGATGAAGCCCGGCGTCCATGCCAGTGCCGACCGACGACAGCACCGGCGCCTTGGTAAAAACTTCCGCATCCGGACCAATCCCGACTTCGAGATATTGGCTCCATGCCTGCTGCGCGATCAGCACCTTTTTCAAATGCATCGCTTCCGGCGATCCGGGCTTCAGCTTGGACAGATCATCGCCGACGAGCCGTACCACCTCTTGCCGAATTGCCGCAGCGGACGACGGATTTCCACGCGCCCTCTCCTCGATGACGCGCTCAAGCATGGAAACGACAAAGGTGACCCCCGCCGCCTTGAGCACCTGAAGATCGAGCGGTGCGAGCAGCCAGGGTTTGCCCGGGTCACGCCCGTCAGGCGGCGTGTTGGCGACGATGTCATGAAGACTAGCGATCTGCGTGCCGGCAACGTCACGCAAGGCGCCGGCCGGATCAGGCTGCTCGGCAAGCGCGCTCACCGTCGGAAAGGCCGACGTCACGTCGAAGACACCGCCGCGACGCACCGCCACGACGGAAGGACCGGAAACGGACGGAAGCCACAGCCGGCCGACCAGTGTCCCGGCCGTGCCGTCTTCCGGCAGTATTGAGGCGGCATCGAGCGGTTTCATTTATTCCTCCCTCGGCTTGGCGGTGGCTTCGATCAGGCCATCCAGCACATTCAGCGGTTCTAGCCGCTTTTGGCAAGATTGACACCGCGAGCAGGCAATTTTGCAGCGCTGCGGCCGCGACAAGTTGCAGCCCATCGCGCGACCCTGCCTCGCGAATGAGATTTCCAACAACGGATCTGGGATTGGCAATCCGCCAACAGCAACAATCCTCGACTGGCGGGTTCGCCAGGCGGCTTGCAACGAAGAACTGCCCTACGATTGAACGCCCCACTTCCGTATGGTCCGACGTTCGATCAGGCGGAAAACCAGATTTTCGACCACAAGCCCAATAACAATGACCGTCAAAAGACCGGCAAACACGGCCGCGATATCCAGGACAGTGCGGCTTTCGTAGATGAACCAGCCCAGCCCGCCTTTTCCCGACGCCACGCCAAACACCAGTTCAGCGGCGATCAGGGTGCGCCAGGCAAACGCCCAACCGATCTTGAGCCCTGTCAAAATTGAGGGAAAGGCTGCAGGCACCAGAATCTTGAAGACGTAGGACAGTCCCCTCAATCCATAGTTTCGCCCGACCATCCGCATGGTCGGCGATACCGAGAGAAACCCTGCGTGGGTATTGAGCGCGACTGCCCACATTACCGAATGAACCAATACGAATATCAGACTTCCAGCGCCAAGCCCGAACCAGATCAGCGCAAGCGGCAACAGCGCGATTGCCGGCAAGGGATTGAACATCGCAGTCAATGTCTCCAGCAGATCGGTTCCCAACTGGGTATTGATCGCCAGCGTCGTGAGAATTCCCGCCAACGTGATCCCGGCCGCATATCCGAGCAACAGAACCTTGATCGATGTCCAGACGCGAACGATGAGGGAGCCGTCCCTGATATGATCCAGCAGCGACTTCAACGTATCCGTCAACGTTGGAAACAACAGGGCGTTGTCGAGATACCGGGCATAGGCTTCCCATAGCAAGCCGAGGATCAGGAGGATTAGGCCTTTGCGAAGTGTGGCGTTGTTCCAAAGCCGTTCGACGATAGAAAGCTGACGCTCGACTTCGGGCTGGTCCATGCCGGCATTCATCGACGCAACCGAATTTCGTATGATGCGCGGCTCATTCATGACGGGCTTCCTCGTCGGCGCCGGCCGCTTCGGTCGAGAACAAGAGATCGTCGATGACCTTTTCGAACTCCCCCGCGCGGCGGCTGTCGCCGCTTATCGTCGCGACGTCCTCGATTTCGGCCTTCACGCGACCGGGATGCGGTGACAGCAGCAAGATGCGGTTGCCGATGCGGATGGCTTCCGCAATGGAGTGAGTTACGAACAGGACCGTGAAGCGCGTGCCGTCCCACAATTGGAGAAGTTCATCCTGCATTCGCCGTCTGGTGAGCGCATCAAGCGCGGCGAATGGTTCGTCCATCAAAAGGATATCGGGTTCCATGGCCATGCCGCGCGCGATCGCAACGCGCTGTTTCATTCCGCCCGAAAGCGTATGGGTGTAACTATCGGCGAATTTGGTCAGATTGACCTTGTCGATGTAGGCGCGCGCGCGCTCATCGGCCTCGGCGCGCGACAGCTTGCGCGCCACACGGAGCGGAAAAACCACGTTTTCGAAAACCGTCTTCCACGGCAGCAGTTGATCGAATTCCTGAAATACCATCATCCGGTCAGCGCCAGGGCTTTCGACCTTGCGGCCGTTGATGCGGATGACGCCTTCACTCGGAAACAGATAACCACCGACCGCCTTGAGCAGGGTCGACTTGCCGCAACCCGAGGGGCCGAGCAGCACATAGCGATCACTGCGCTCGACCCGGAACGTGACGCGATGCGTCGCGGTTACGAGCGATTGCGGGGTCTTGTACCGGAGGGTAACGCCGTCAACGTCGAGAAGCGGCTCAGACATCTTTCCGCCGATGCGAACAGCCATGAATCCGACACTCAGCCATCGACTGCTCTCCAATGGGAACGAATTTTATGAGCCCTGAAGGTCATGGACGGCGGGCGCGAAATAATCCTTCCAGCTCGCAGGTTTCGTCTTGATCAAACCAATGCGATTCTGGAATTCGGCAAACTTCAGGCTGTTGCGGGGAGCAAGCTCGAAGATATTTTGCGGATCGCGCAGCATCCCTTCGACGAAGTCGAGCGACAAATTGAGGTTATCGGCCTTGATATAGGCCTGCGCCATGCCCCGCGGATCGTTCTTCAGGAGCTCCATGACCTCCGAGACCGCTGCGATCAGCGCCTTGGTGGTCACGGGGTTCTTTTCGAAGAAAGCCGTCGCCCCCCACATGATGCCGAACACGTGCGGGCCGCCGAGCACATCATAGGAATCGAGTATCTTGTGCGACTTGCCCCCCTCTTTCTCCTGATACATGAACGGCGCCGAGGTGAAATGCGCGGTGATCTGCGATCTTCCAGACAGCATGGCGATCAATCCATCCGGCGGCGAAACGAAGACCGTCAGATGATCGAGGCGTGAGAACTGATCCATCCCCCATAACCGGGCCGCTTCCATTTGCAGCACGATCGCATGATATGAGGTCTTCACTCCCGGCAGCCCGATCCGGTCGTTCTCGGTGAGGTCCGCAATCGATTTGACGGCGGGATTGATCGCATCAAGCTGCATCGGCTGCGCGGTGATCGCGCTGAGCGCCTGATACTTGCCTTTTGTCTTGTCCCACAAAGTGAGCAGCGAGGTGAGCGAGCCGCTGGTGATATCGGCGTTGCCGGAGATCACGGCGTCCGACGTCGCGGTACTTCCGCTCAGGACGCGCATGCTCACATCGGCCTTGTCCAGACCAGCCGCCTTCAGGTGCTTTTCAAGCAGCTTCAATTCCGTCATCAGGATCAGCGGGAGATGCCCCATGCCCGGCTGCCTGACGATCCGGATCTGTCCCTCTTCCGCGCGCACCGGCGTCGATGTTTTCACGATGAGCGCCGGAGCCGACAACAGCGCGGCGCCTCCGACTAGTGCGCGTCGTCGCGTGATGATCACTTGGCGCTCCCGCAGAAATTTATTTTTTGCTGGCTCAACATCAAACCGGTCACGTCGGATGTCAACGGATTTCGTCCGCGACGAAATCACACGAGCGAGCTTTCTCAAGCATCGATTTGCGAAAGATATCGGTGTGTTAGCTTTTGAGTATCAAACGACGGAGAAACACCTGGAAAGGTTGATGCGCTTGCTGCGCCCGCAACTGATCAGCGAAGCTTGACGATCTTGGCTTGCTCGATCCTAGCCTGCTCGATCTTTGCATGCTCGTTCACGGCTCTGGATGGAACCAGTTTCGGCGCATCAACCTCGGCGCGGTTGAGATCGCCGATCAAATCGACGAAACGTTGAAGCACGGGCGGCAGGTTGCGAACACGCACAGCGGCCATCAACCAGCTCTCGGCCTCAGCAGCCTCGATCGGTCGGCTGACCACCCCCGGCATGGCAATGCAGACATAGCATTCCGGCAGCACGGCGACCCCAATTCCGGCCGACACGAGTCCCAGCACGGTGTTCAGTTCACGCGCCTCCTGCTCGATACGCGGTACGAAGCCGGCAGACCCGCACAGGCTCATGAGATGTTCGTGCATGCCGCAATTTACCAGCGGCTCGACGCCGACGAACGGCTGATCGGCGAGCTCCATCATCGAGACTGGCAAGTCTGAATCGGCGAGCGGATGACCGGCCGGGATGAACAGCCTGAGCCGGTCATGCCACAACGGTATCAGCTTGATATTCCGGTTGTTCTGAAGCGCTGTCGGCGGGCGCAGGATGCCGAGATCGATCTGGTCGTTGGCGAGCGCGGAGAACTGACGACCCGTTCCCATGTGCTGAAGTTCAGTCTGCACGTCCGGATAGCGGCCGCGGAACTCGCGGAGCAGCCGTGCAAAGGCTTCCCGCATCGGAACCGAGCTTGTAAACGCGAGCCGGAGAACACCCGCTTCGCCGCGGCCGGCGCGGCGGACCACCTCGGTGGTGTGCTCCAGTTGTCGCACCGCACGGCGCGCATTCTCCAGCATTACTTCACCGGCGGGCGTCAATTCGACCCTGCGACGGTTTCGGCTGAACAGGGAGGTCCCGACTTCAGTCTCGATTGCCTTGATCTGAATGCTGAGCGGCGGCTGGCTGATATTCAGCCGCCTCGCAGCCCTGCTGAAACTCAGCTCTTCGGCCACGGCGATGAAATAACGGAGCTGGCGATAATCCATCCAGTTATAGTCAGAACGAATATCCGGCCTGTCAATATCATATTGGACGGAATAAGCACACGAGGCGATAGTACGCTCGCCCAAGATCAAAAACGACCGCAACAGCGGCACCCGTCGAAAGCCCTGCGCATGATCATCGATACGCATCTGCACTACTGGGAAAGGTCCACCGAGGAACGCCCGCACGACCCTAACGGCATCCATTGGGGTCCCGAAATGCTCGCGGAGGATTTGCTGAAGGAGGCCGGCAAGGCCGGTGTCACCCATATCGTTCAGGTGACCGCCTCTCTCATGGGTAACGACAACCGCTATTCGCTGGAAGCCGCGGCAAAAAACCGCGATCGCGTGGTCGGCGTATTTGGCAGGTTCGACCCGCTGCTGCCGGACAACGAAGGCCGGCTCCGGGATTTCATGGCGCAAGAAGGCATGCTCGGGGTGCGCATCACGCTGCACCAGCCCCCTTACGATACCTGGCTGCGCGAAGGCTTGCTCAACGATTTCCTCGCGGCGATCGAAAAGCTCGGCATCCCGCTCGAGCTATTCGCGCCATACCAGACTGAAGAATTGCATGACGTGGTCAGACGGTATCCCGGCATCCTGATCATGCTGGATCACATGGGACTGCGCCGGCTGCCGCAATATGCTGATCGATTCTGGAACTGGCCCGAAATATTGAAGCTGGCGGAACAGCCCAACATCTGGATGAAGGTGTCTTATTTCCCGGAAGCCGCGCCTGAGGGCGAGAAATACCCCTTTCCAACCTCGAAGCAGCGGTTCCGCGAACTGTACGATCATATCGGCACGGACAAGATGATCTGGGGATCGAACTACCCACCGGTGCTGCGCGCCTGCACCTATCCGGAATCGGTGACATTCATCAGCCACGAATGTGATTTCCTGAGCGAAGCGGATCGTTCGGCGATTTTCGCCGGCAACTTCATTAAATATATCAAACAGGCTGGCGGCCGCGATCTCTTCGCTTGAATTTCTTCGCCGAACGCCGTGCTGGGTGAAACGCCTGGTGCAATCAAGAAACAATTGGGAGGCCTTAAGTGATCGGATTTCAGATTTGCAGGCGCACGCGCAAGGTTGATGCAGGTATCGCTGCGAAGTTTCGCGACCTGCCCGTCGCCAATATCAGCGACTCCATGTCGAGGATGACCGCCGGCGGTGCGGCGCTCCGGCCGATCCACCGCGGCGGCGTGCTCGCTGGACCCGCATTCACGGTCAAGACCAGGCCCGGCGACAACCTCATGGTCCATAAGGCGCTCGACATCGCCGAACCCGGCGACGTCGTCGTTGTGGATGGAGGCGGAGACCTGACAAATTCGCTGATCGGCGAGATGATGGCCGCGCATGCGGAGCGTCGGGGAATCGCCGGCATCGTCATCTATGGCGCGATCCGCGACTACGACACGCTTCACGCCGGCGCTTTTCCCGTTTTTGCCGCAGGCGTCACCCATCGCGGTCCCTACAAGGACGGTCCCGGCGAAATCAATGTTCCGATTGCGATCGATGGCATGGTGATCACGCCGGGCGATTTGATCGTCGGCGACGGTGACGGCATCGTCTGTGTTCCGTTCGACCTGACGGCGGAGGTTCTCAAGGCAACCGAAGCCAAGCACCAAGCCGAACTGAAGCAGCTCGCGGCTATCAAGGAAGGCAAGAACGACCGGGCCTGGGTTGACGCAACCTTGACACGGCTGGGCTGCAAGATCGACGCGTGACTGTGATTTCGCAGGCGAAACTTTGAGGGAGTAAAGCGTGCTCAACTATTCCGGGGCGGAGATTCTAACGGGTTGCGCTTGCTGCGGCTCCCGGCTTCATTTTCAGCCAACCGCGGCAGGTGCCGGGTCATCTTCGTCGTTTCCGCCGGCGACCAATATCGAGGCCCTGGCCGAACGGGGAACGACCCGGCTGTGGTCGACGGCCGGAGACCTGATCATCGACTGTCATGGACACTACACCACGGAGCCGCAGGCGTTATTGGACTGGCGGAAGCGCCAGATCTCCGCCATCGGCGATCCTTCGCAGACGCCGGCCGCCGATTCGCTGCAAGTAAGCGACGACGCGCTGCGCCAGTCGGTCGAAGGCGCGCAGCTACGGCTGCAACGTGAACGCGGCACGTCGCTGACGCTGTTTTCCCCCCCGTGCTTCGGGCATGAGCCATCATATCGGCGACGCCTCCACCAGCGCAGACTGGTCGAGGGTCTCCAATGACCTGATCTATCGGTTAACAAAGCTCTATCCGAAGAATTTCATCGGCGTCTGCCAACTGCCGCAATCGCCCGGCGTCGAGCCGAAAAACTGCATCGGCGAGTTGGTCCGTTGCGTGGAGGAGCTGGGCTTTGTCGGCTGCAACCTCAATCCGGATCCGACGGGAGGCTACTGGACCGATCCTCCCCTGACCGATCGCTGGTGGTATCCTCTCTACGAAAAACTGGTGGAGCTTGATGTGCCGGCGATGGTCCATGTCAGCGCCGCCGCCAACCGCGCCTTCCATACAACGGGCAGTCACTACATCAACGGCGACACCACTGCTTTCGTTCAGTTCCTGATGTCGGACCTGTTCAAGGATTTCCCGACCCTGAAATTCATCATTCCTCATGGTGGCGGCGCCATCCCCTATCATTGGGGCCGTTATCGCGGCATCGCCCAGGATCAGAAACGGCCGCCATTGTCCGAACTCATTCTGAAAAACGTGTTCTTCGATACCTGCGTCTATCACCAGCCGGGTATAGACCTGCTCACGCGGGTCATTCCTGCCGACAACATTTTGTTCGCGTCGGAAATGGTAGGTGCGGTGAAGGGCATCGATCCCGAGACCGGCTTCAACTATGACGATACAAGGAAATATATCGACGCCTCGACGCTACTGACGCCTGAGCAGAAGCGTGCGGTCTTTGCCGACAATGCCAGGCGTATCTATGGCCGCATTCCCGCTGAACTGTTCGATTGAAGGTGCCGCCAGAGCGCCCCATGTCACCACCAACCACGAATGATTGCCCGTGCTGATTACCGACACGCAGGTCCATCTTTGGGAAGCCCACCGTCCCGACCGGCCGTGGCCGCCTGAACAAATCGGAAAGCCATCCTTTGTCGCGGTGCCCGGCGCAAGACCGCATCGCGCGGAGCCGCTCGGTGCGGACGAGTTGATCGGAATGATGGATCGAACCGGGATCGATCGCGCCGTCATCGTTCCGCCGTCCCCGGTAGGCGACAGCAACGACACCGCGCTCGAGGCCGTCGAACGGTTTCCAAACCGGTTCGCCGTGATGGGACGATTCAACCCCGAAGCCGCCGGCGCGCGTGAACGGCTGGAGAGTTGGCTCGATCAGCCGGGAATGCTCGGCATCCGCATGACTTTCTACAAGCCGCATTGGGCGCGCTGGCTTGCGCCGGACGTTGTTGAATGGTTCTGGTCCGGCTGCGAGCGGCTGGGAATACCTCTCATGGCACTCGCTCCCGGACTGCTGGGAGAGATCGCTGCCCTGGCGCAGCGCCATCCCGGCCTGACCATCATCCTCGATCACATGGCGCGGCAGAGCGCGCTGCGCGATGAGGCGTGTTTCGCCGACCTTGACGAATTGCTCGCGCTTGCACGCTTTCCAAACGTTGCCGTGAAGGCAAGCTCATTGCCTTGCTACACCAACGACGCCTACCCGTTTTCCAGGCTCGAGCCGTATCTGAAAAGAATCTTT
>Ga0137397_10002318_pt1 | contig 13320 bp, 20 predicted proteins | sample czorhiz116metaG_FD_106658 | JGI IMG/M metagenome (GOLD analysis project Ga0137397, IMG submission 106658) | Vadose zone soil microbial communities from Angelo Coast Range Reserve, California, USA - czorhiz1.16 metaG | ecosystem: Environmental > Terrestrial > Soil > Vadose zone | place: USA... | reverse complement strand
CGGCTCACCGAGAAATACATGGATAACGCCTCCTCAATTTCTATTGCAGCAGGCGTTTCTGTGCCCAAACCTTCATATCCAGCACAAGATCGCTCCAAACGCACCACTCGCTCCAGTAAATCCTCCAAGAAGCTTGAGCAGCCACCTTTCTCCGAACCCTTTCTCTGCCCCATCTGCTTCGATGACACTGCTACCGACACGCTCGCCCTGTCCTGCGGTCACATGTTCTGCGCTGGATGCTGGACTGTTTACACCGTCAGTAAAATTCGTGACGAAGGCGAGCACCGTATCTTGTGCATGGCGGAGAACTGCGGAGTTGTCGCACTCGATTCCTGTGTCCACAAGATTCTTATTGACGATCAAGATACTGCTGCGCGCCATGATGAACTTCTGGTTCGCAACTATGTCGCCTGCAACAAAAACCTCAAGTATTGCCCGTTCCCATCCTGCGACCGTAGTGTCTCGTGTCCAACAGCGTCATCACGATCCGCATTGTCTACTATCGTTCCAACGGTGTCGTGTGGGGCGGACCCGAAGCACAAGTTCTGCTTTGGTTGCAGCATCGATGGCGACCATCGACCTGTATTATGCGCAATTGCGAGGATGTGGCTGAAGAAGTGCCGCGATGACAGTGAGACAGCAAACTGGATCAAAAGCAATACGAAGGAGTGCAGCAAGTGTCAGAGTACTATCGAGAAGAATGGTGGCTGCAAGTATGTCCATCCATCCTTCCGCACCATTCTCTGACGTGCTGGCTGATGCATGCTTTCAGTCACATGACTTGCAAAAAGTGCAAGTATGAGTTTTGCTGGGTGTGTATGGGTATGATATCGCTATGCATGACGGTGACTTGATTCTAATTCTTATCTTCACAGGTTCCTGGGCCGAACACGGCACAGCCTGGTATTCTTGCAATCGGTACGATGACAAGTCGGGCGTGGATGCCCGTGATGCGCAATCGAAAAGCCGCGCTTCTTTGGAAAGATATCTCCACGTGAGAGCAATTCCGTCCTTGTCTCTGAACTAGCTTATCCCTTCGTTCTAGTACTATAACCGCTGGGCAAACCATGAGCAGTCGGCAAAGTTGTCTGTCGAGCTCTATATGAAGACGGAGAAGAAGATGGAGGAGATGCAACTTACAACGGATTTGACTTGGATTGAAGTCCAGTTCATGAAGAAGGCTGTCGACATTGTCGAGAATTGCCGCACGACCCTGAAATGGACGTACGCGATGGCCTATTATCTTCAAAACGGCAACCAGAAAGCGATGTTTGAAGACAACCAGCGGTCAGTATCTTTGTCTAGGCCGACGTCGTACACTCATACGAGGCTGTTACAGCGATCTTGAGCGAGCCGTGGAAGATCTTTCTGAATTATTGGAACAGCCCATCGAAAGTGAATGCATCCCGGTGTTGCGCCAGAAAGTGACGGACAAGTCTGTCTATGTTCAGAAGCGCAACGAGATTCTTCTTGAGGATACTGCGAAGGGATACCTCGAGGAGCGATGGAGATGGAACGACGTCGTCGTCGACACATTGTAACTCGTAGGGTATGAACCACATGATCGGACTCATCACATCCTTCATTTCTCAGTGCTCGCCCTATCTGCCCCATCCGCAATGTGTCCACTGCTCAGTTCATTATCACGTTTCTCCCAACACCCCATGTGTACTGTAGAACCAATATCAATCGGTGTGAGGTTAATTTAACGTAATTGCGCAAACCGCAGTTTTTGAAAATAGAAAATGGTAAAAATACCATGTGGTTGTTGTCCGGGGATAGGCGGGCCGCGCGCGAGATTCCATTCATCCTCCAAACTGCGCCAAGCCGTTGCCATGAATCGTAGCTTTGCTTTCTTCTTCCTTCTTCCTTCTTGCCCTCCCACCTCATTCTCTCCCTTCCCCTTCCACTCTCTTCCACAGTATCTTTCTCGTCACCAGACGATCCACAACATTCCTTTGGTTTGCATATTCTCCCCACCCTTTTTTTTCAACGCTGTCCGACTCTACCGCCTTTTCCCGTTCTACGTCGCTTGTGTGGCCATTCGATGCTATACTTGACTAGAGACGATTTTCCTATATGTATGCACACAATTACCCATTCGAAGTGCTTTAACTGATATTTTTCGCGTCTAGTCGTGCCCTTTGGCGTCATTGGGTTAGTCCTCATTCGGTCTCGTCAGCCTCTCACATAGGCATCCTACTTTCACAGATTCTACCGCTATCTCTGGTATCTTATCCGCATTGTTGCATCCTTCGCGTATCGTCCTGTTCCTCTTCCTGAGAACCCTACGTACATCGCCTCCGAGGATGTTACGATCATTGTTCCCACAATCGATGCTGGCGAGGAGTTCAAGGAGGCCGCTCACAGCTGGCTTGTTGGGAAACCCAAGGAAATTATCATCATCACGGAAGAGAAGATGCTTGCCCCCCTACAAGAACTCGCCAATGCCGTCGACCCAGAGCGCATTCGAGTCTTGACGGTCCCGTTCGCAAATAAGCGCTTACAAATGTCCCACGGCATCAAAAACACGACAACCGACATCATCGTCTTTGCCGATGATGATGCTATATGGCCCCCGACGCTCCTTCCGTATGTCTTGGCTTGCTTCGAGGATCAGAAGGTTGGCGGTGTTGGCACGTCACAGCGTGTGAAACCTTGCGGCAAACGCATGACAGTCTGGGAAGTGCTCGCCGCATTCCGCCTCACTATCCGCAATATCGAGATTTCCTCGTCGACCCACATCGATGGTGGCCTTCCATGTCTCTCTGGACGAACAGCGGCATATCGCACTGTCATCTTAAAGGACCCCGAGTTCTTGCACGGATTCACTCATGATTACTGGCTTGGCAAATACCAACTCAACTCGGGTGACGACAAGTTTCTTACACGCTGGATGGTCAGTCATGGCTGGAGTACTTCTGTGCAGTGTTGTAAAGAAGCGGAATTGCTCAGCACAATGAAGCCCAACTGGCGGTTTTTGAAGCAAGTGCTTCGTTGGACAAGAAACACCTGGAGGTCGGATTTGCGGTCACTTTTCATGGAACGGCACATCTGGACTATTCATCCATATGTGGCATATACCATGGTAAAGCTTTCGTCTGAGCTCTTCCATTTCATTCTGTCGTAGTATTGACGTTCATTTGGCGAAGGTTGACAAGTTATTCAATCCCTTCACGCTACTTGCTGGCCCTGCCCTCGTTGGGTACGTCGTATACAAGAGTACGATCCCAACAGACGACGGTGGTTTCCATTTACCGTGGTGGTACGTACTCAGTATCATGACTTCTAATGCACTTGTCACGGAGTTATCCTTAGGAATGTGATCTTGAGCTACCTCGTCTGGCTAACTGCCACGCGAACGGCCAAGCTCCTCCCGCATCTCTGGGACCGTCCCCAAGATATCATTTACGTCCCTGCATTTATCCTGTTCGGGTACTACTTTTCGATAATGAAGATATACGCGCTTCTCACCCTGCATGAGGTACGGTGAATGGTTGGTCCTGATTAACGTCTAGCATCTCACTCTTTGTAGACTGGTTGGGGTACCCGCGCCGGCATTGGCGATCCTACCGCGGCTACCGCAGCTACAGACTCGGGTATAACTGATGACAAAGTGCGGCAGCCTTACCAGGATTTAGCGTCGCCATTGCCGCAATACGCTCAGCAACCAATGGAGATGCAAATTGGCCGCGCACGATGATAGCATAGTCGTTCTACCAGTGCCTATAATCTCTGGCGAGACACCGTGTTACCAGTTGTTACGATATCCTACCATTCCGCATGATTGCTATCATCTACATCGATCTCGTTTTGTCCGCTACTTGCCAGCATTGTTTGTACCACCAGCCAAGGACCCGCACGCGAAGCGTAATGAAGGGAAGAAACTAGAGTGGAGGTCTGTCTGGGGTCAGCCTCTTTTGGGAACTTTTGTGCATGGCAGAGTGCGACTGGTACGCCTACCGTTCACTCATTCGTTTTGATTTTTTTATCCTGCCATCGCACATAGTTACATTATTTTATCTTCGGACTACTCCAAGACCGTTTTTATTTTTGCCGGTCCTTGTTTGTTATTTATAATATTGGTTTTGCACCTGTGGTCTGAATATATGATAAGGTGTGGATTGGATCGAAATGGAAATGAGTGGAAGCGCGTGGAAGGCTCGCGAGAAAATAAATCGGGTTGCTCTGTGTGCCCTTGCCCTACTCCCGCTCTTTCTTTCGCGATCCCACATCCATCATGTCGGTCGTTGGTATTGATTTTGGTTCCCTCCACAGTAAGGTATGTCAAGCGCCCCGCATGTTCCCTACTGCCGCCCCTTCATGCCCTATGCGTTAAATCTAGATTGGTGTTGCAAGACACAGAGGTATCGATATCATCACAAATGAAGTCTCGAATCGTGCAACGCCGTGAACACTCTCCAGCTACTTCTCTCATTGCCCCGCTAATCGCCGATTTTCAGGTCGCTTGTGTCTTTCGGTATCAAACAGCGCGCACTTGGTGAGGCAGCAAAGACCCAGGAGATCTCAAATTTTCGCAACACTGTCGGATCCTTGAAGCGTCTCCTCGGCCGGACGTTGCATGATGTCGAGATCCAGCAAGTCGAGAAGAGGTTCACTCATGTAAACCTAGTCGAAGTAGATGGATCCGTAGGCGTCGAGGTGAGTGACTGATGACTTTCTCTCCCCTTCTCCTTTACTCACTTTCGGCTCATATAGGTTAATTACTTGGGCGAACCGACCACCTTCTCCGCCACCCAGTTGGTAGGCATGTACCTTGGCCGACTGCGTGACATTGCCGCGAAAGAACTCAAGACTGGCGTGTCCGACGTCGTCATTGCTATTCCTGGCTATTACACCGACGTGCAAAGGCGGGCTTTGCTGAGCGCTGCTGCCATCGCGGGTTTAAACCCTCTTCGACTGATCCCCGACCACACTGCCGTCGCGTTTGGGTACGGTATCACAAAATCTGACCTTCCAGACGCCGAGAACCCCCGTCATGTCGTTTTTGTGGATATCGGTCACTCGAGTATGTCCGTCGCTGTCGTCGCCTTCTCTAAGGGACAGCTGGCCGTCAAGAGCGCCGCATACGACACGCATCTCGGTGGTCGCGACATCGACTACGCTCTCGTCCGGTACTTTTCGGAGGAGTTCAAGACCAAATATAAAATCGACGTGCTTTCAAACCCCAAGGCAACGTTCCGGCTGTATGCCTCCGCCGAGAAATTGAAGAAAATCCTTTCTGCGAACGCAGAGGCACCACTCAGCGTTGAATCAATCATGAACGACGTTGACGCTTCTTCGAGACTCACGCGGGAGCAGTACGAGCAGCTCATCGTGGACGTTCTTGACCGCATTCCCGCGCCAATTCAGCGTGCCATAGAAGAATCCGGTCTGAGCATCGAGGAGATCGAGGCGATCGAGCTCGTTGGTGGCTCGACACGTATCCCCGCCGTCCGCTCTAAAATTCAATCCATATTCCCTTCCAAGTTGCTCTCGACAACGCTCAACCAGGACGAAGCATGCGCTCGGGGTACTACGTTTTCCTGCGCGACCCTTTCACCGGTTTTCCGCGTGCGCGATTTCGCGATCCACGAAATTGCCATCTACCCCATCAAGGTGCGCTGGGAGAAGAGCCTCGTTGACGAGGAGGAAGACACGGAGCTGGTCGTTTTCCCTCGCGGTAATGGCATCCCATCGACCAAGGTGCTTACCTTCTACCGCAAGGCCCCATTCGACATTGAGGCCGTATACGCGGATCCCAGTGCACTCCCGGGTTCCATCAATCCCTGGGTTGGGCGCCTCACGATGAAAGACGTCGGCCCATCGCCAACCGGTGACTATTCCACCGTTCGTGTCAAGGTGCGCCTGAATCTTCACGGAGTTCTGTCTTTCGAGGCAGCCTATACGGAGGAGGTTGAGGAAAGAGAAGAGATGCAAGTCGATGGCGAGTCGTTGGAGCCGCCAAAAAAGAAAAGGGTTGTTAAGAAGAACCCCGTTGCCCATGTCGCTGGGTACGGAGGACTTGACTCTTCTGTGGTAGAAAAATACCGAGAGAAGGAGCTCACAATGTACTCAAGCGACAAGCTCGTACAGGATACCGAGGTGCGTTACTTACACTCTTACCGGCCTCCCATTGTAACGTGAGATCTACTACAGGAATGCAAGAATGAGCTCGAGGAATACATCTACGACATGCGATCGAAGCTGGAGGACCGCTATTCAGCCTTTGTGCAGGCGCAAGAAAAGGATGCGTTGCTTGCAGAATTGTCAAAGGATGAAGAATGGCTCTACTCGGAGGAGGGTGAGGACGCGACAAAATCGGCCTACGTCACTCGTATCGAGGCCGCCAGGAAGCTTGGAGATCCCATTACGGCTCGCTGGCGTGAAGCTGAAGAGCGTCCGAGGATTGCTGCTCAGCTGCGCGAGACGATTAATCAGTATATCTTGCAAGCAACCTCGGGAGAAGAGCGGTTCGCGCACATCGACGAGAAGGACAAACAGTCGATCGTCGAGAAGGGCGCGACGATCCAGAAATGGCTAGAGGATCAGTCCGTACGGCAGGGCGAACGCCCGAAGAACGTCGATCCGGTCCTGACCGCAGCTGAGATCTCGAAGAAGCGGGACGAACTCATCTACTTTGCGACGCCAATCCTCACCCGACCGAAGCCCAAGCCTCCGAAGGTCGACGGCGCGGAGACGCCACGCAGCGGCGCGGAAACGCCCAACCCTCCGCCGAAAGGTGGGACGCCGCAACCGGAGACGGAGGCCAAGACGGAGGAAGCACAAGGCCCACAGGAGATGGACGTAGATTAGACTTTTTTGTCCGGAGAAGCTGTATTTTTGCCCAACGCATGTCACTGTAATGATTGATATTCACCCCCAGACTTTTACTCCCCAAGGGACTGGTTCCATGCGCGCGCGAGTCACATCCTGCTTGAGATTCAAAGTCGTCTGCTCTTCTGTTAGAATTGGGAGGCCACTAACACACGCTCTGTAACGTAACTCGCGGGCGCAAGTTTGGCGCAGACGTGACTCCCAGGGCAAACGTACCCAACCTCCAACCTTACTAGGGGCCTCTCTGCAGCACTCGTCTCATGGCGTGCACCCACCCACCGGGCTCGTTGACTACCATTGCTATACGTTCCGCAACGACGGGCCATGGGCCATGGGTGAAGATAGTGGCATTGTAAAAATTAGTCACTTGATTTGGATTGGGATGAGATTTGGCATTTGCAGCGCACCGTCCTCTTCACCCTTCGTGCAACTCCCAAATCTTCGTCTCGTTCATCTGTTTTCGACATTCTCAGAATGGTGGATAATCCTCGGACAGCGAAATCAGCAAGCAAGTGGAAACGACGTGATCTACGCGCATATCATATCACACTTCGGCGACAGAATGTGGTAGCATTTTTCAATGTGCCACAACTCCCAGCTCCTGGTGTCACAAACAACGAGGTACTCAATCATCTGCACCGTCGTCTTCGTCGTCGAGGGCGAAGGAGAGTGTAACTACTTTGGCGGACTTCTTCCGTTTCTTCGCGACAGAGCCCGAGGCGACAAACGAAAGTACAGTCGACACCTTTGCAACGGCTATCTTCCGCGCGTGTCGCTACTCTGGGATAGGAAGAAGAATCGTTTTATCAAACATGAGCTTGCGGCTTGCTATCTGTGGCCAGCGAAAATATGCCAAGGCGAACCTCTGCATTGTGGATAGGGATGATTTCATTTTACTAGTACAGGAAAACAAAACCCAACGCGTATCTGCCCCCGGTCTACCTGCTCAGCTCATTGCTCAGGCTATTGCAGCCTTCAACAAAAACAATAGAAACCGACTCAGACTGGGCTTAGCTCCTCGCGCATCTGCAATAATTCCTGGCATAACGCTGAAGGGGCAGACATTCACATTCTTTAAGGTCCCAGTCACTGCCGCTCTCGTCACTGCCGTAAACGCGGGAACCTTTCTCATGGAGGAGACGGTTGTTTCATACCATGATCCGACATCCCGAGGCCCCGGCCCTTGCGGGACGTAATGAAAAATACAGGGGTGAAGGTCGCGCTGGACGGCGTCGGAGTTAGTGGAGACACAGCGTACACGTTGCTGTGACCGTGTGCGGGTTGGTGCTTCGATCTGGACGTGCGCGGGTGCAGGTTCGTGGCACAGCTGTGGGCGTCAAGTTGCTTGATGCGGATGAACTCGATGGCGTTGGAGAGGATGGTCGCGAGGGCATTGGGGTCGTCATGGATGACTAGGAATCTCTATGTGAGCTGCTGCTGGTCCTGGATGATCAGTTGACGGCAGAGGGCGAGGCAGGACTAGGCTTCAAATTGGGCGTATTGGTGCTGATGGCACGGCCGGTACTGGCGCGGGGGTTCCGTGGCGAGTGAAGCGAGGTACTGCTCATGTAGGGATGCGAGTGATGTTGCAAGACGCTGAATCTCAGACATTAGTAAAACTGGAACAAACCATGGCGGCCCCCCACGCTTAATGAGCGTACCTCCCTGCTCTGTATAGCCAGCTCAGCCCCATATCCAATAAACTATTTCGCATAGGCCCACTCACCCAGAGAGGGGAGGACGCACCTCGAGCACCTTCTCATATCCACCCTCGGTCGTGGCTGGCAGGTCCTACAAGCCAGCCACTCTTCGATGATCCGACGGCCGGGAACAAAGAGGTGGAGTGGGTGCATGTGGAGGGTTGCGAGGAGAGTAGCGGTTGAGAGCAATGCGTTAGAGCGCAGGGCGGTATGGATACTGGCCGTGTTGGCGGGAGGCGCAGTGTAGACAGTGACCTCGAGGGTGATGGAGAGGACATCCCACTTGCGTCGGTATTCGGTGGGGGTGTCAAGGGTGGGGACTCGGAGATGAGAGCGAATGCGGAGGATAGGAGAGAATGTGTGAGGATGTACAGTAGTCGCGTTGGAGGAATGGAGGGATGGCAACTTGGGAGCTTGAAGTGGACGAAGTAGCGGAAACCAGCGGCGGGCGGCACGAGTATGGTACCGATGTATGCTGTGTGGAAAGGGGGTGGAGTTTGCAGTTTGCAGACCGCAGGATGCAGACCTTTGGTATGTTTGGATGAAGTCGTGGCTCACAGCAAGTCACGGCTTCAGCTATGGCCTGTAGTAGCTGCGGCAGCACTAATCCTTATCGACTTCCTGCTCCTATCCCTCACGGGATGAGGTAGTCCGAGTCTGAGGTGGAGCCCACAGCGCGTGAGTTAAGTTAGTACGGAGGAAGTCGAGGCCGCAGTGAGATTCAGTGATATTTCGATAAACAGTAAACATAGGCACGTAGACGTCAACATTGTAACAGTGGCTCAAGCATGAAAAAGAATCAAAGACAACATAAAATTTACATCCTAGTTAACAAATCGCTTGAAGGCCTCGAAACAAGAAAAGATTAACCTTCTGTTATCTAATGGATTCATACCTTCATCCGAACAGGGGCGACGTGCACTGGGTACCACAGCAGGTCTATGGGCAAGAACGACCGTTTCTTGTTTAGGATAATGCCCGTCTTGGACGGCAGTAACAAGATTTTTTGAAACTGGAATTTTGTAAAACGTGGGCGAGGTCCCATTCAAGATGATCCCGGGCATAATTTTGAATTGGTATAGTGGCGAGTTGCAGAACCTCGAATCATCCGTGTTTGCGGCGAAAGCTGCGATCGCTTCGGCGATAAGTTGACACTCGGGACGGGAGAGAATGGCATTATCGAAGTGACATTTGTTTTCATGAACGAGTAAAATGACCTCGTCCACGTCAGTAAGATACACGCATCCGCCTTGAGGTACTTATGTTCGCGGCAGGTAGAAAAGTATATGTCCTTTCTCGTTCGGACAATTCTTCCCCTCCCTGTATAGCCGCATGCGCGGAAGAGTTCGGCTGCGAAGTCTTGGACAGCCGACTCCTCGTTCTGCCTAGGGTACATTGCTGCTTCGAGCACGCGAAGTAAAGCATAGCCATCATCCGTCGTCGTCTGACTAGCTGTGGCAACTTCTAGCACCTCTTTGGCTGTAAGGACCGGATCCGGAAGATGAGGTGTTTCAAAGAAAGACGTCGCATCCTGGAATTCAACTCTGATATTGTACGCGGCGAGGTCGATCTCATCCCAGTCGCTCCCAGATTTCGCCCTGCGAGGGCGAGGGATTGTCGCCATCTGAGACTGCCGAGAAGAGATGATTCTGGAATGACGTCACAATCAAGTGAAGATAGCGTACCAAGAGTTCTTGGATGAGATGTGGGAGGGATGAAGAGGATAGGGGTCGGTGCTTGGGATTTATAAATACGGCCACTACAGTATCCAGTATCACGAGGATACTGGATACTACCGTGTTTCCGTTCATGAAAGATATGTCTGGACTCGGACAGTATTTTCTTGATGCAGGGTAACCTCTCTCACCATTACATAAAGCGCATCGATGGACGGATGGAGGATCAAGTATATTTGATGAATGTGCTGATAGACGTACAGTACGCGGGTTCTGTCGATGTGGTCCGTGGGAAAAGGGCCACTTGATGCGACGGTTGTCAGATTCAAAGCGGGCAACTGTGGGAAAAACCTCCTATCGCGGCGCCGCGGCGGTGACCGCAGACACCCTGACGGTGGGCACATCTCTCTTATTCGCATATTCATACCAACAGGTTTCTGGAACAAGGGAAATGGCACAACGCGACCAAAAAAAACGCTCATGACCAGCCGACCAACGAAAAAGGCAGTTTACCAATTTCTCTCACGCAGCCGTCTTCGTGGGGTAACGACCGTCGACGATCGTATCCGGGTCAGGAATCGAGTAGTTCGCGAAGCAATCGTGCTGGTAGTCAACCTGCGCGATCCGTTCCTTTGTCCCACTGATGTACGTCGGCAGGTCGCAAAGGCCGTCCTTGTCAGGCGCACAGCCCTTGACACCAGTCAGCGGGACGACGGCGTCATTGAGGATCCATCGGATGTGCGTCGGGGAAGTAGAAGAGGAGTCGGAGGAGCTGCAGGCCAAAACCTGTGCGACGAGGTTCGTGGCGAAGGGCGCGATGTGGCTGACAACCCATTTCTATTTGATGAATGTGATATACGTCTGAGCGGGCCGAAGAAAAGAACAAGGGGTAGGAGAGATGGACGTACGCGGTTCCTGACGATGTGGTCCGTGGGCAAAGGGCCACTCGATGTGAGGCTTGTCAGATTCAAAGCGACGGCAACTGCGGGAAAAAGATAGAATAAATCATTTATGTGAAATCTTCAACTTCTGGGCAAAGCCTCCTGACCAGCTGAAACGATGGTATCGTGGGTAGCGTCGACGTAGATCGGCTGGTCGAACGGGAAAAGGGTCTCGCTCGAAACGATCGTGCCATTCACGGACGTGTCGAAATTCGTGATGCGTGTCCGGGTGAGGCGCGAGATGAACTCGGAGACGTAACCGATACCCTGCGCGGCTACAGCGGGGTTCCCAGGCCCGTTGCTGTACCAAAATCCAAGGTCTGTGCGGTGCGGTTTCAATTGTGGCGCGCTTGGTATGATAGACGGTACGTACCCAAGGCATACTCAAAGGCCTCCCAATCGTCCTCGGTGAACAACTGACAGAAGACGGAAAAGCCAAGCGCGACAGACTGTTTTAAAAATATTTGGCAATCTTCAGTTCACGGCGCTCGTTGGCGCGACGTCTGTTTTAAGACTTGCCTCGTATGCACATAGCTGCTGCATGGCGAAAATGTCCGTGGCGTCGAGTGTCACGCCATCGAGAAAGGGTTGGAGTCTGTGGATGATACTCCCTGTGTAGAGACTGAGCCACTTCGAGGCCTGCACAGTGCCATAGCCTGCGATCGCGTTGTTCGCGTTGGAACACTGCTCGTACGGCGCGAGAGTGGTGTTTATCTGCGGTGCCTCGACTTCAATGAGCTGATGGTAGCTGGTCTTGTATTCCTGTACACCAAAGAAACCGGCTGCGAATTGTATGCTGCGTAGGACAGAGGTCAGTGCGCGCGCATCGCAAGGGAGGAGTTTGACGAGGTCACGCACGCCGAATCATACATGCGCTCTGCGCGAAGATCAGCTATGCTGGGACGCAGTGTACGGGGCTGGCAGGTGACGCTTACCTTGTGAGGTCGTGCGCCACACAGGGAGGCTCTTAACCTTCTTCAGAAGATCCCCATACCGAATTCGAGTATTTACGCCGAGTTCATACCTGCGTCCGAACGGTAAGAAGCCGCGGAAAGGAAAAGAACAATCGGCTGTGGGACGCACAGTTGTTGGCGGCCGAGGGGCGTCAAAATCTCTGCGCCGAGTTTGTAGGTCCATGTGTTGAGGAAAGCCAATGGGCCGGAAGCGCTGAAGCCGGCGCCCGTAGCCGCGGCGTGAATTTTGGCGGCGAAGGCAGAGGGAGGGGAGCCGGAGGTAGGATACCTCGCGCCGTGACGGTGCAGGATGTGGACGGCGTCCATGGAGCAACCCTCGGGAACGACGGGAGACGCATCGGGCAGGCCGAAAGTGTCGGGAGGAAGCGAGAACATGGGAGAGAGGTTGCCCCAACTGCGGATTGCATCGAACTCCCAACCTGGAACTGAGCCTGAGCCTGAGCCTGATCCTTTGTGGTCGTACGTCTCAGGAGGGACGATGGGGGACTCGTTCTCAATCGCGGGAATGGCAGGCGCGGTTTGGATGGCGAACGCCTCGTCACCAGCTGCATACGGTATCACGGAGTCCGACCGTGTCGAGTGCCAGGAGGGTTTGGTCAGTCAGAGAGAGGAGAGAAAGAGAGAACGGAACGAACTTGGGGTGGGACCCTCGAACCCGACGACATCTATGCCTGGGAAATTGATATCCGAGGCCGTCTCGATCGCTCCAGCCGGAGGGTACTGGAACGCCGTTGCCTCGCCGGCGAATGTCGAGGCCCTTGGGGGACTGCGTCCATGATGGGCAGGATGGGCGGCATAGCCTGAGGAGGCGGGGATGAGAATGAGGATGTAGAGGCGGGCGAAGGAGATCATGTTCTGGTGGACGGGCCCGGGTAGAGTGCGGTATGGCTTGGCACTATTTAACGACAGGTTGATCGTTCATTAGAGACTAGGTATACCCGACCTCAATGATACATGTGGGTGCTTATGACAAACGACGTGCCAAGTCCGATCACGGGACCGCGTTTCACTATTAGCGTAGTTGGGCCAAATACGAATACACATCCTGTAATGTAGAAGTATCCAAACCGCAAGTCGGTAGCACTCAGTATTAACAGGTAATCTCGTCAGCTTAGCCGAGCACGTGTATAGTGGCCAAGCTGCTTGGCATCGCATCCCTCGTCCCATGGGAACCCACAACTTCTCGACTTTT
>Ga0137397_10002317_pt1 | contig 13321 bp, 11 predicted proteins | sample czorhiz116metaG_FD_106658 | JGI IMG/M metagenome (GOLD analysis project Ga0137397, IMG submission 106658) | Vadose zone soil microbial communities from Angelo Coast Range Reserve, California, USA - czorhiz1.16 metaG | ecosystem: Environmental > Terrestrial > Soil > Vadose zone | place: USA... | reverse complement strand
GAGCGCATCGTGGCAGACGGGTCGGAACCCGTCGGAAGCTCGCCCGAGGAATTTCGTCAGTTCATGCTCGCCGACCTCGCCAAATGGGCGAAGCTGGTGAAGGAGAGCGGCGCGAAGCTGGATTGATGCGCGCTGCGGTCAAATCAGCCCGGGGGAACCCGAGCGCTCGCGCGCGGTCGAATCAACCGTCATGAAAGACGGCTGGAAGAACACGACCGCAGAAGGGCTGAGCAAGGTTCCGGAAGTCACTCTGATCTTCTGGATCATCAAGATCGCGGCTACCACGCTCGGCGAAACAGGCGGTGATTCGGTGTCGATGTCGATGCACCTCGGCTATCTAGTGGGCACCGGCATCTTCGCGGCGATTTTCATCGTCGCCGTCGTGTTCCAGATTTCCGCGGGGCGGTTCCGCCCTTTCCTGTACTGGACCACGATCATCGCCACGACCACGGTGGGCACGACCCTGGCCGACTTCGCCGACCGCTCCCTGGGCATCGGCTACGCTGGCGGCACCTCGCTGCTGTTGACGCTGCTGATAGGTTCGCTGCTCGTTTGGTATAGCGCCCTGGGCTCGGTATCGGTCGATACCGTCGGCTCGCCGAAAACCGAGATGTTCTACTGGCTCACGATCATGATCTCACAGACGCTCGGCACCGCGCTCGGCGACTGGACAGCCACTACGGCCAGCCTGGGCTACCTCGGAAGCGCGGCCGTGTTCAGCGCCCTCTTGGTGATGGTTATCGCCATGTACTATGCGACAGGAATATCCCGCACCCTGCTGTTCTGGGTAGCGTTCGTCCTCACCCGGCCACTCGGCGCCGTGCTCGGTGACTTTCTCGACAAACCCCTTGGCGCGGGCGGGCTGGCGCTGAGCCGCTACGCGGCCTCGGCGACTCTCCTTGTGCTCATCATCGCCTGCATCCTGATCTTCCCGCAGAGGATGGCGAGAAGCGCGCATTGATCAAATCGCGCCGCAACCGCACTCCTCCCACGCTCTGCCGTCGGCGATGAGCCCCGGCTTCGACAGCGCCCGCGCGAGGTTCTGCGCTTCCGCGGCGGTGCGCTTGTAGTACTCGCCGTACTCCCCCACCGGCAGCCAGTCCTGCGCCACCGGCGGCAGCGGCGGCGAAAGCCGCGAGTACTGGCCGGCGCCGTAGACCACCTTGCCGCCGACCATGGTCAGCAGCGATTCGATGTCCTTGATCTGCTCGGTCGGGACGTTGAAATAGTCGGCCGAGAGGATCGCCAGGTCGGCGAATTTTCCCGTCTCGAGCGTGCCCTTCCTGCCCTCCTCGCCTGAGATCCACGCGCTGCCCGACGTATACAGGCGCAGCGCCTCGGTGCGGTCGAGGAGATTCTTGTCGCCCTGGAGCTTCGCCCCGCCGAGCGTCCTGCCGGTGACCAGCCAGTGCAGCCCGATCCAGGGATTGTAGCTGGTCGCGCGATTGGCGTCGGTGCCGCAGGCGAGCGGTATGCCCATCTCGCGGATGCGCGCGATGGGCGGTGCGTCGGCCGCCGCCTGCGCGCCGTATTTCTTCAGGAACGCCTCGCCGTCGAGCGACATGCGGTTCTGGATGTCGATCGAGCCCCCCAGGGCCGCGAGCCGCTCGAGCGTCTTGGGCTGCAGCGTCTCGCAGTGATCCAGGCCCCAGCGCAGCCCCTTCAGCGGCATCTCGCGATTGACCTCCTCGAGCACGTCCAGCACCCGGCTCGCGGAAGGATCGAAACTCGTGTGCTGACGGAAGGGCCATCCCTGCGCGACGATGTACTTCACCACCGCCGAGAAATTCTTCTCCATCACGCCCGGCGGCGGCACCGGATAGTCCTTGGCGAAGTTGGCGACGTCGCCCGCCGCGTAGAGGATGTACTCGCCGGTGCCGATCATGCGGTAGTAGTCGCTGCCTTGCCCGTACTTCACCAGCTTCGACCACGCCGTGTAGTTGTCCAATTCCTTGCCCGGCGCCTGCGCGAAGAGCGTGTAGCCGATCCTGAGCGTCATCTGGCCGTCGGCGGCGAGCTTGGCGATGGCGGCGTAGTTGTCCGGGTAGTTCTGGCCGCCGCCGCCGGCGTCGATCACGCTGGTCACGCCGAGGCGGTTGTGCTCGCGCATGAAATGGCGCGTCGAGAGAATCTGATCCTCGGGCGAGAGCCTGGGGATGCGCAGCCACACCGACACCAGGCTAGCGAGACTGGTCGTCGACATCACCAGCCCGGTGGGATTGCCCGAGGCGTCGCGGTCGATCGCGCCGCCGAACATGTTGGGCGTGTCCTTGTTCCAGCCGAGCGCGCGGATCGCTGCGCGGTTCAGCCAGGCGCGATCGTAGAGGTGCATGATCATGCACGGCGTGTCCCCGGTGGCCGCGTTGATCTCATCGAGCGTTGGATAGCGCTGCTCCGCGAACTGCGCCCAGGTCCAGCCGCCGATCACCTGGACCCAGTGCGGCGGCGGCGTGCGCCGCGCCTGCTCGCGCACGCGACGCATCGCTTCGGCGAGCGAGGGCACGCCGTCCCAGCGCACTTCGTTGGTATACGTGAGCCCGCCACGGATGAAGTGCGTGTGCCCGTCGTTCAGCCCCGGGACCACGGTGCGTCCGCCCGCGTCGATCACCTGGGTGTTGGGGCCGCGCAACTTCTCGACGTCTGCCGCCGTGCCGATCGCGGCGATGTCGCCGCCGCGGATGGCGATGGCGCTCGCCGCGGGCGCGCGCGGATCGAGCGTCGCGATCCGGCCGTTCGTGACAAGGATGTCCGCCGGGCCCGCGCCCGCCTGCGCCGGCGGCGCGGTTTCGCAGCCGGAGAGCACGAGCCCCGCGAATCCCGCGGTCGCCGCCGTCCCCTTCAGGAATTCACGCCGCCCGAGATTGACCGCGTTCCCCCTCGCCGTTTCCCCGCAAGCGAGATGCGCGCACGCGAAGCCGCCGCACCGATTCGAGACCGCCATGCTCCCCCCTTTGCTGTCGAAAAACTTCGTCCGCGAAAACTATACACCGTGGCCACCCGATCGGAGCGTGGGCAGCGGCCCACGATGTCACGCCAGATATTTGCCGAACCAGGCGAGTGTCTCGCTCCAAGCCGCTTTCGCCGCCTCGGCGTTGTAGCGCGCGCCGGAGTCGTTGTGGAAAGCGTGGTCCACGTTCGGGTAGACGATCTTGCGGAAGGTCTTCCCGTTCTTGGCCATCGCCCCTTCGATCGCGGGGATGTTCTGGTTGATGCGCTCGTCCCGACCGGCATAGACGGCGAGCACCGCGGCGCCGATCCCGGGCACCTCGGCCTCCGGTACCGGTACGCCGTAGAAGGGAACGGCGGCGCGCAGCTCGGGCATCGCGGCCGCGACACGCCAGGTCACCGCGCCGCCGAAGCAGAACCCGACCATCCCGACACGGTCGATGCGCGCTGCGGCTTGCGCGCGCGCGAACGCGAGTCCGCTCTTGAAATCCTGCACATGGCGCGCCGGCGGCGCCTTGCCGAGGATGCCGGGAATCGCGTCGAAGTCGTGCTTGTCGGTCCCGCCCTCGCGCGAGAGCAGATCGACGGCCAGCGCGACGTAGCCCGCTTTCGACAGGCGCCGCGCGACGTCCTCGATATGGCGCGTGAGGCCGCGGTTCTCGTGGCAGACGAGCACCACGGGGTAGAGTCCCGGGCGCGCCGGACGCGCGAGATAACCATCGAGCCGGGCGCCTTCGCCCGGGAATTCCGCGATCCCGGCGACGATGTCGGAGTCGTTGGGCGAGACCTGGGGCGGTGCGCTCGGCGGGCCCTTGGGCGCGGCGGCTTTCGCGCCCTGCGCGCGCGCATCGAGCATCTTCGCGGCGAGCGCCGCGCCCGCCACGCCGGCGATCGCCCTCAAGGCCGCGCGGCGCGAGAGCCTGCCCTCCTCGTAATCCTCGACCGCCTCTTCAACCAGATAGCGCTGTAGATCGTTCATGAAATCTCCTGGAATGAATATCACTCGGGCTCGATGCCCGCCTTGCGCAGGTGCGCGCGGGCGAATCCGATGACTTCCTTCAGACTCCCCAGGGGCAGGTCCTTTTCCGCCACGAAGGCCTGCCCGGTCTGCTCGCCCAGCTTGGGCGCGAGCACGCGCCCCACCAGGTCGAATCCGCCGCCGGCGGCGGAGGGAACCACGATGCGCACCGGGCGCGAGGGATAGCTTTGAGCGGAAACCGCCGCGCAAGTCAGGCAAACGCAACCGAGGAGCGCGGCGCGGGCAAGGCGCGCAAATTCGAATTTCGGCACGGCTTTCATATTAGAATACCGCGGCCTTTCGCGCACACTTCCGGCTCAGACAAGATCATTGCAACCCCGCTCATTGCAACGCCACCGCATCGATTCACCGCGCGGCTCTCCTCCGGCATCTTTCTGATTCTCGCGGCCGCGGCGTTCCGGCCCGCAACGGCGACCAGCGACTTTCTCGCCGACCTCGTGCGCAACGACAGCGCCGGCCTCGGCGCGGCGTTGCGCGTCGAGCGCTCCCCCTATCGCGGCGACGGCGTGCGGCTCGACCTGCTGCCGATCTATCTCTACGAGGGCGAGCATTTCTACCTGCATTCGAATCGCCTTGGTCTCAAGCTCAACCTCGATCCGAGGCGGCGGGTGGACGTCTTTGTTTCTCGGAGGCTCGAGAGCTTCCCCGTCAACCAGGTCCCCTCGAGCCTGGCCGGAATGACGACCCGAACGACAGAGAGCGATATCGGCTTCAGCTACGAGCAGCGCTTCGACTGGGGCAATGTCTTCGTCGAGTACCTGCGCGACACCTCGAGAACCTCGGGCGGCACCGAGGTGAAGCTCGGCTACAGCCGCCAGGAGAATCGCGGGAGCCTGAGGCTCATTCCCTACGTCACGCTCTCCGCTCGCGACGCGAAGCTGAACGACTATTACTACGGCGTGATGCCTTCGGAAGCCGCCGCCGACCGTCCCGCCTACGGCGTCGGCGGCGGCGTGAACGGCACGGTTGGCGTCAATGCGCGCTACGAACTCTCCACCCACTGGTTCCTGCTCGCCGGCGTCTCGGCCACGTATTGGGCGAGCGGGGTGCGCAACAGCCCGATCGTCGATCTCCCCGGCGTGCAGCTCGCCGGTTTCGGCGGATTGGGCTACGAGTTCGAGCCCAGCCCGCCGCGGCGCTGGGAGGACGGCACCCCGCTCTTCGTGAAGATCCTCTACGGCAGATCGTCGACCTGCAATCTGCTCCCGATCATGGAGTTCCGCTGCGGCACGCTCGCCACGGACGAGAAGACGAGCATCGCGGCGATCGATCTCGGTGTGCCCTTCTTCGAGAACCCCGACAGCTGGAGCTTCGTCGGCTATGTCGGCCTGCTGAGGCACAACGAACGCGACCTGCAACCGGACTTCTGGCAGGTGAATGCCTACATGAAGGTGTTCTACTGGGGGTTCCCCTGGAGGAATTCGGTGCGCACTCGGGTCGGCTTCGGCGCGGGGCTCTCGTATGCGCAAGCGGTCCCGTTCGCCGAGGCCCAGTCCCAGGCGGAGCGCGGCCGCAATACCTCCAAGCTGCTGCAGTATCTGGATCCGACGATCGACGTCAGCGTCGGCGACCTCTTCGGCTCGAAGAAGCTGCACGAGACCTATTTCGGCCTGGGCGTGAGCCACCGTTCGGGCATCTTCGGCATGGCGCAGCTCTTCGACAACGTCAACGGCGGCTCGAACTACCTCTACACCTACGTCGAATGGAAGATGTAGTCAGGCCTCTTCGCGCCAGAAGCCCAGAGCTTCCTGCGCGGCGCGGTCGGAGTAGCTGAAGATCACGCAATCGGCCGCCGCCGACAAGCGATAGATCTCCCAGGGCGGAACGACGAACACGTCGCGCGGCGCGAACTCGAGACGAATCGCGCCGATATCCACACTGCCCTTTCCCTCCACGACGCAATAGACTGCGCCGTCGGTGGCGCGATAATTCCGGCCGTCGAATCCCTGTGGCAGCCACTGCATGAACGCGGCCATGGTCGGAAACGGGTCGCGGCCGGTGGCGGGGTCGACGTAGCGAAGCCTCCAGCCGAGCGACGGGTGCGGCTTGCCCTCTTTCGACAATTTTTCCAGGGCTTGGCGCGCGCGCCCGTAGGGATAGGACAGGACCCGCGGTATGCCCACAGGCCGCGGCACGGGACGGACTTCTTCGCGAGCGTCCTCGCGGAAGTGCGCCCCGAGGAGATTCGCGAACGCCGTGTCGAGGCCGTCGAGCCACACCACGGGCGCCGAGCCGTCGTTGCCGTGATCGTGCCAGGTCCAGCCCGGCGTCACGACGAAATCGCCGGGATGCATGGCGATGCGCTTGCCGTCCACCGCGGTGTAAGCGCCCTCGCCTTCCATCACGAAGCGCAACGCGTTGGGCGTGTGCCGGTGCGTGGGCGCGATCTCGCCGGGCAGGATCGCCTGCAGCCCCGCGTACAGCGTGGGGGTCGCGAAAGTCGTTCCGGCGAGCGAAGGGTTCTCCAGCATGAGCACGCGGCGCTCGGCCTGGCGCGCGGTGATCAGCTCGCAAGCGCGCATCAGCAACGGCCGGGTCTCGCTCCAGCGCCAGATCGCGGGCTGCGCCGCGGAGCCGGGCTTCAAGCGCATCACCCGCTCCCACAACGGCTTCATACTGAGTGCGGCGATGTCCTTCGAGAAACGCGCCAGATCGGAATTCACTACGGCGGACATGTTCCTCCTACGCCGCCGAGAGGGCCTTACCGACGCGCGCGCGGTTGTGCGGCCGCGTCCAATCGAGCTTCGGGATCTTGGGAACGATGCGGTTGGGATTGACGCGATCGATGCTGTAGTAGCCGGTGACGATGTGGTCGAGCTTCACCGTCTCGGCCACGCCCGGAACCTGGTACAGGTCGAGCATATAGTTGTGGAGATTCTCGTAGCTCGACAGCGGCCGCCAGGTGCACTTGAACACATGATGATAGGCCGCGTCGAAGCGCACCAGCGTCGGAAACAGGCGCCAGTCGGCCTCGGTGATGGCGTCGCCGACGAGGTAGCGCCGGCCCGCGAGGCGCTGCTCGAGCGTGTCCAGTCCTGCGAACACCTTCTCCACCGCTTCGTTGTAGGCCTGCTGCGTCGCGGCGAATCCCGTGCGGTATACGCCGTTGTTCAGATGCGCGTAGACGAACTCGTTCACCAGCTCGATCTCGCCGCGCAGCGCCGCCGGCCAGTAGTCGCCCGGTTTCGCGCCCACGCCGTCGAAGGCGCTGTTGAACATGCGGATGATCTCGGAGGACTCGTTGTTGACGATGGAGTTCGTCTTTTTGTCCCACAGCGTCGGCACGGTGCAGGTGCCGGTGTAGTCGGGCTTCGCGAGCGTGTAGACCTGGTGCAGCCACTCGCAGGCGTTCACCTCGTCCCGGGTCGCCCCGGGAAAGCCGTCGTGGAAGCGCCAGCCTTCCCTGCGGTCGTCCGGCCTCGCGGAGGCGATCGAGATGATGCCCTCGAGACCCTTCAGCTTGCGGAAGATGAGCGTGCGGTGCGCCCAGGGACAGTTGTAAGCGACGTATAGGTGATAGCGTCCCGGCTCGGCCTTGAATCCGGAAGAACCGTCCGCGGTGATGAAACTCCGGAATTGGCTTTCCGGCCGCACGAAACGCCCGGCGGCCTCCGCGGGGCGTTTATCACTCCACTTGCCTTCGATGAGCATGCCCACTGCGCCGGTCCGAAAGAATCACTCCACCTTCGCGCCCGATATCTTCACCGCCTTCGAATAGCGCTCGGCGTCGGATTTCAGGAGCTTCGCCCACTCGTCACCCGAGAGGCCCAGGGGGTCGATGCCCAGGCTCTTCATGCGTTCGACGATGTCCGGGAGTTTCACCACCTGCGCCACGTCGGCGCCGATTTTGACCATGACGTCGCGCGGCGTTCCGGCTGGGGCGAACAAGCCGAAGGTCGGGGCGAAGTCGAATCCGGGGATCATCTCCGCGATCGCCGGCACGTCGGGCGCGAGCTCGGAGCGCTTGAGCGAATTGATCGCCAGGAGCTTCACCTTTCCTTCCTTCGCGTGCGAAACGAGGGTCGGATAGCCGGAGAACACCATGGGTACCTGCCCGCCCACCAGCGCCGGCACGCTCTGACCGGTGCCCTTGTAGGGCACGTGCGTCATCTCGAGATTGAGCGATGCGGCGAGGTAAGCCATGCACAGGTGATGCGTGCTGCCGATGCCCGAGGAGCCATAGCTGTACTTCCCCGGCGATGCCTTGATCAGCGCGATCAGCTCCTGGAAGGTGTTCGCCTTCACCGACGAATGCACCGCGAGGAACAGCGGCGCGCGCGCGGTGAGCGACACCGGGATGAGGTCCCGGTCGGCATCGTAGGGCAGCTTGGCGTACAGGAACGGCAGGATGGCGTGGGTCGAGTTGTCCGTCATCAGCAGCGTGTAGCCGTCCGGGGCCGCTTTCGCCACGAGCTCCGCCCCGAGGATGCCGTTCGCCCCGGGCTTGTTCTCCACCAGGAACTGCTGGCCCCAGCGCTCGGAGAGCTTCTGCCCGATGAGCCGCGCGATGGTGTCGGGCAATCCGCCCGGCGAATAGCCGACGATCACGCGGACGGGCTTGTCGGGATAGTTCTTCGCACCCTGCGCCAACACCGCCGGAGCGAGCGCAAGCGCGGCAATAGGGAGCAGCCGGGTCAATCGGAAGAGCATCGAATGCATTGCGGCCCCTCGCTGCAGGAAAGGCGTAATTCTACCTTGCTGCAGGGGCACCGCTAGACCGAGATCCGGGTTTCGGAGCTGTGACGCGATACCGGGGCGCAGATTTTCAGTCGCGCCCCGGCTGCCTACACCTAGTACAGATACGCCGCGCCGGCCTTGGAGGTACTTTGGATGCTTGGGTCTCCGTCGATTCCGGTGCTGCTGCCGTCCTCCTGCCACGCTCCAACGGCGAGCGTGTTCCCGTCACCGCTCAACGCGACCGACTTGCCGAACTGATCGGCCGCTCCGGTGTTCGACGCCTTGACGAAGGACTGCTGTGTCCACGTGCCAGCGTTCCGGACGTAGAAGTACGCCGCGCCGGAATCGAGAGTCGCCTCGTCGGGTGCACCACCGATGCCGGTGGTGCTGCTGGCCTCGTGCGGCGCCCCGACGGCCAACGTATTGCCGTCGGCGCTCAGAGCGACTGCCGTACCGAACTGATCCCCGCCGCCAGTATTCGACGCTTTCGCATAGGCGACCTGCGACCAAGCGCCGGCGCTGCGGACGTAGACGTACGCCGCGCCGGAATCGATGGCGCTGTTCCCGGCCGTTACATCGTCCACCGCACCCGCGGTCACGCCGGTGAGGCCGCTGTCTTCGGTAGGCGCTCCGACTGCGAGCGTGTTGCCGTCGCCGGAGAGCGCGACCGCGCTGCCGAACGCATCACCGCTGCCGGTGTTAGAGGCTTTCGCATAGGCCTGCTGCTGCCACACGCCCGCGATACGACCGAAGACGTACACCGCGCCAGCGTTGGACGCGCCATCGCCGGCCGTCGCTTCGTCCACGCTCCCGGCAATGACGCCGGTCAGCGCGCTGTCCTCGTTCGGCGCGCCAACGGCGAGCGTATTGCCGTCGCTGGAAAGGGTGACAGCACTGCCAAATAGATCACTGCCCTCGGTGTTCGAGGCCTTCACGTAGGCCTGCTGCGACCAGGAGCCGGCGTCGCGCGTGAACACGTACGCGGCGCCGGCGAAGGAGGCCAGGGTATCCGGTGTGCTATTGATACCGATGCTGCTGCTCGATTCGAACGGCGCCCCGACGGCGAGCGTGTTCCCGTCGCTGTTCAACCCGACCGCGGAGCCGAACAATTGGAAGGGCCCGCTGTTGAAGGGCTTGACGTAGGCCTGCTGCGACCAGGAGCCGGCGCTGCGGACGTAGACGTACACCGCACCCGAGACGGAAGCCGACTCGTCCGGCGTGCTGTTGATGCCGGTCGTGCCACTGCTCTCGCCCAACGCGCCGACCGCGAGCGTATTGCCGTCGCCGCTGAGCGCGACTGCGCCACCGAAGGAATCGCCGGCCCCCGGATTCGAGGCCTTGACATACGCCTGCTGCTGCCACGCTCCAGCGATGCGGGCGAAAACATACACGGCACCGGCATTGCTCGCACCATTACCGGCTGTTGCGTCGTCCACGCTCCCGGCAATGACACCGCTCAACGCGCTGTCTTCGTTCGGCGAGCCGACCGCGAGCGTATTGCCGTCGCTGGAAAGCGCCACGGACATGCCGAATTGGTCGCTGACTCCGGGATTCGAGGCCTTGACGTAACCGATCGCCTGCGCGAGGTCGGTCCCCAGATCCACCTCGAGAGAAGGCGCGCCGCAGCCGCCGGCATTGCACGCGACGACTTCGTAGGACGCGTTCATGCGCCGGTGGACCGGGATGGTGTAGTTGAAATTCGTGGCGGTGATATTGGTCGCCACCGTGCCGAAGCCCGAGACGCCATCGGGATTCTCGAGCAACCGATAGAAGGTCGCGCCGGCTACCGCAGTCCAGCTGAACTGCAGTTCTTTCACGCCGAAGCCCATTGGGCTCACGTTCGGAGCCCCGGCGGGCGGCGCGACGCAGGTCACCGCGACGTTGGCGACGTTGGCGCCCGCGATGCTGCCGCTGCCATTGGCGACCGAGCAGCCCTGCCCCGATGGCTGAGTGAGCACCGTGACGCTGTACGTCGCGGCGCTGGCCAAGAGTGCCGGAAAGGTAAAGGAGCCGTCAGCCGCGATGGAGAGATTGTTGCCGCCGTTGTTCTGCAGCACGAGCCCGGTGCCGGTGAGCCCCGAGACCACGCCGCCGACCGTGAAGCCGTTGCCCGCGCAACTGACGGCGACGTCGCTCACGTTCGCTCTGGCCGTCCCGGTGCCGTTGGCGACCGTGCAGGTCTGGCCGGAAGGTTGGGTGAGCACCGTGACGACGTAGCTCGAGTTCTTCTTCAGCTCCTTGGAGAAGCTGAAAGCTCCATTCGCGGACACTGCGAGATTGTCGCTGCCATTGTTCTGCAGCACTAGACCCGTGCCGGTCAGGCCCGAGACCGTCCCGCCGACGTGGTATTTTGTATCGAAGCACGACGCGAGCAGCAGCGCCAGCCCAAGGACGGCGATACGCGACGCCCCACTGAACTTCGGTGTTTTTGCAAACATGGCGATTCTCCCCTCTTGCTTACGGGGGGCATTGTGAAGTTGCTCGACCTAAAGCACGTGGAAGTATTTCTCGCGCCCAGCCAGAACGAACTGCCAGCCGCTCATGACGAGGCAATATGACACACAAATATCAGGTGGGATTTGAGGCGCGCACGACGCGAGAAAGATGTCACGCGGACGAACGGCAGGAAACGGCGGACGAGCGGCAGACGAAGCGCCGTTAATTTCCTTCGGCGCTCTTGGGTGCGACTTCCGGATGCCACTGGCCGCGGCGCATGCGCGTGATCTTGATCGTCTGAAACAGTCCGGCTATGCGGAACGGTTCGTCGACCGAGAACGCTTCGGCGGCCTTGCGGTTCGGCACGTTGATGATGAATACGCTTCCCAGCCGCTTCTGTCCGTCCTCGGACAGGAGGCCGCCACCGAGAACGACCTTGTCCTTGTGCCGCTCCAGATAGGCGAGATGGGCTTCGCGCGTCGCCTCGCGGATCGCCAGGCCGTCGGGCCGGTCTTCGTTGTACAGGATGTACAACACTAGAAGCTGGCGTTCAGGTAGAACAGCGGCCCCTGGAAGGTCTGGGCGAACTTCGCGGTGTAGTCGGAGCCCGTCGCCTTGAGACTAACGAACAGGCTGCGGTACGCGAGCCCGAAGCCCACATGCCTGAACGGCTGGTAGTTGAGGTCGAGACCCATGCTGGTGATGTTGCCGTCGTACTTGTCGTACGACATGGAGAAACGGTCCATCCTGCCGCCGACGGCCCATTGCTCGGTCAGCGCGAACTGCCCGTAAACGCTGAACACCGGCAACGGCGCGAGGAACTTCTTGGCCTCGTTCCCGACCGCGGCCGCCTGAAGACCGACATCGTAGGAAGCCAAGTGGAAGCCGAATCCCACCCCCAGCTCCTTGTCCGCCGTCTTGAAGAAGGAGTACCCGACCGAGGTACGAATGTCGGAGAAGTTGAACTTGGAAATCACTTCGGTACCGATTGCAAACGGCTGACCGTTCCAGGTGATGTTCTGCTGGAGAACTTTGTCTCCGCTGCGGTTGAGCTCGAAGTACTCCGCCTCGAGCCGCCACCGGTCGCCGAACCGCCACCGGAAGAAAGCATCCGGCACGGTCTTCTGTGTGTCCATCCCCAGCGCCTGCTCGAAGTCGACGTTGGTGCCGATGCCACCCGGCACATCGAGCTGAGCCGAGGTGCTCGTCCTGGGAAAGAAAATGCCCCCGCCGAAGTAGAACTTGTCGTGCAGCGCCGGGTGAATCGGAGCGTCCTGCGCATGGGCGAGCGTCGCGCACAGGACGAGCATTGCTCCGAAGACGATCGCGAACCGATTGGCTTGCATGCGGCACCTCCCTCGCAGTCATTCATTCTATACGGTCTTGCCGACCATGGCCTCCGGCCGCACCCACTGGTCGAATTGCTCGGCCGTGACATATCCGAGCGCCAGCGCCGCCTGCTTCAGCGTGGTGCCTTCCTTGTGCGCCTTCTTCGCGATCTGCGCCGCCTTATCGTAGCCGATATGAGGGTTGAGCGCCGTCACGAGCATCAGCGAATTCTCCAGCAGCTCGGCGATGCGCTGGGGTCTCGGCTCGATGCCTTTCGCGCAATGATCGTTGAAGCTCGCCGCTCCGTCGGCGAGCAGGCGCGCGCTCTGCAGGAAATTGTGGATGATGAGCGGCTTGAACACGTTCAGCTCGAAGTTGCCGGAGGCACCCCCGACGTTGATCGCGACGTCGTTGCCGAGCACCTGCGCGCACAGCATGGTCATCGCCTCCGATTGGGTCGGATTCACCTTGCCCGGCATGATCGAGCTGCCGGGCTCGTTCTCCGGTATCGCGATCTCGCCCAGACCCGAGCGCGGTCCGCTCGAGAGCCATCGGACGTCGTTGGCGATCTTGGTGAGCGAGGCGGCCAGCGTCTTGAGGGCACCGTGCGAGTGCACCAGCGCGTCGTTCGCCGCCAAAGCCTCGAACTTATTGCGGGCCGAGACGAAGGGGAGCCCGGTCGACTTGCCGAGCTCCTTCGCGACCCGCGCACCGAACTCCGCGTGTGCGTTCAGACCCGTGCCCACCGCGGTGCCGCCGAGCGCGAGCTCGCACAGGTGGGTGAGCGACGCCTGCACGTGGGCGATGCCGTGCTCGAGCTGCGACACCCAGCCCGAGACCTCCTGCCCGAGCGTGATCGGCGTCGCATCCTGGAGGTGCGTGCGGCCGATCTTG
>Ga0137397_10002313_pt1 | contig 13332 bp, 16 predicted proteins | sample czorhiz116metaG_FD_106658 | JGI IMG/M metagenome (GOLD analysis project Ga0137397, IMG submission 106658) | Vadose zone soil microbial communities from Angelo Coast Range Reserve, California, USA - czorhiz1.16 metaG | ecosystem: Environmental > Terrestrial > Soil > Vadose zone | place: USA... | reverse complement strand
GGCGGCGATAACGAAATGACGATCCAGGTCCCAGTCGCCCATGCCGCCCAAATTGATGGCAATGCCGTATTCCTGGGCAAGCCCCCTTCCCAGCAACAGCAAGCTCTAATTGATGCGGCTGAGAAAGAGCAAGTGTATGGGGGAGCCAAGCGCGGTGGCAAAACGGTTGGTGGGTCCATTAAGGGGATAATGTTATCAGTCCTATTCCCTGGTAATAAAGGGTATATCCTTCGCCAGAACCTGACGGACCTGAGAGAGTCCACCCTTGAGACATTCCTTCGCATATGTCCATCCGAATTGATATTGGATCACAACCATACTGAGAGGCGAATCCTAATCAAGACGGCTGGAGTTCCCTCCAAGATCATTTACTCTGGCCTCAGTGATGAAACTGAGGAAGAGTCCAGCAAGGGTAAGGAAGCTGGCTGGATTTGGATTGATGAGCCAGGGGAAGTGAAGCAAGGGTCCTACCTGATGTACTTGTCCCAGTTATGCTGGGAGTTACCGCCATGTGGATGTCCGGCAATGAATCGTAGATCGAAGGTATGTGACCAGCACCCCCGCAATCCCGGTTTCCCTCCATTCATGGCGATGTTGACAACTAACCCGGAAGCTGGTTGGGTGGAGGATAGGTTTCGGCCATTAATCGAAGTTGCCAGTGAACAGCGGAAGGTCGTGACTAACGGAAAGCAGGTATTTATCAGGGCCTTGCCCAAGGATAACCCCTACCTTCCCCCTGGCTGGGAACAAGAACTTCGTCAAGGTAATACCCCTGAGATTTGGGTCAAAAAATATCTCGATGGCGTTTGGGGATCAGTCGAGGGTCAGGTATTCAAGACGGTTGATGAGAGAGTTCATTTCATTAGTGAGGCATCGCTACCGCCCGACTTTTTGAAAACGCTCTCATTGATAGGTTGTCTTGACCATGCCAGTACCGGGGTCACCTGTTTCACCATCACTGGAATTGACCCCGATGGCAATATGTTCATCCTCGGTAGCTATTACAGTACTGACGAAGGCAAGGAACGTAGGATCAGCGAACATTCAGCTTCGATTCATCGTATCTGCGATTACTGGGTCTACAAATGCAAGGGTATGTCCATTGACTATAAGGGTGTCAATTTTGGCCAATGGCCATGCCTCGACTTTTTCGAGTATGTCCTGATTGATCCATCAACCCAAGCCAAGACCCAAATGCAGAATAATAATCTAATGTCAATCCAAGACCTTTACTATCGGGAGGGATTGCCAACGCTAGCGGCCCACAATGCGGTAGATGCTGGTGTGGACCTACTCCAAGAATATTTCCATATCAAGCCCACTCACGTTCATCCAATTACGAACACAAGGCCATCGCCTTCCATTTTCATCGTCTACGAGAATAATAAGGCCGGTATCAGGGAATTGAGGGGATGGAAATTGGTCATTGGCGAGAACGGGACCAGGAAATATGTTGGCCCCGACCACTGGATTGATGACATTCGATATACCGCCATGTCCCGTCCAGAGCCACCTCGCTTCACTCGCAAAGACATTCTCGTCATGGATACCCACAGCCAGAAGGCGACGAAGGCGCTATTGTCCTTCGATAAAAAGTTTGGTGCCGATCCAGGTCAAGGGCAATGGTTCAGCGGTGGAACATCGTCGAGGACGTGGTTTCCAGAACGATTACAGTAGGGAGGATGACATGGGAGCGCGTTGGCCACTATCACAGCAACCGAAAGGTGCGAAGCTAGATAACGACAATAGTCATGGCTTCACCGATCCTAATGGTGGCGGTGGACCGGCAGCGCCAGTGGTGAGGAATGCCAAATCAATTTCCAATGCCCATCGTGGAGGGCCGTATCAAAGTGGCCAGCGTCAACACAGTCGCACTGGAATCCATGGCGGTCGTGGTGGTACTGGCAATCCCGCTGGACGAGGCAACGTTAGTCCCGTTGGCCGTCAATCCTTTACACCCGAAACCCGCGTCCCCGGCCACGGAGGCTCACCCCAACAAAGGACCAACTTGCCCCCAGTTGCGGGACGCGGGGGTTTTGGGAACGAGGGGAAAACTGGAACGGTCAATCAATATAGGAATGCTAACCCTAAGCCCGGTACCGGCAATGTGGCTGGCCGAATGGCCACGCGAATCACTGGCCGATTCAATAACAAGTCGAAGGGATCGAAAGCCACTGGGACGGTAGGATCATATGGAGATCGTGCGCCCATTACCGCGAATACCTAGTTATGAAGTCCATCCATTCCAATCCGCCAATGCCGAGAGCCTCGATAGGTTATTGGGGACGAAGCACGGAGTATTGTTGGACCGGGACAGGGTATCCTGTTTGGCAATACCGGGGCAATCAGTGGTCGGTGTCATTGCCTGGCGACCCGGTGGCATTGTCCATGAACTTAGGGTTGGTAACGGCCTGGGACAGAAGCAAAGGGCGGACCTATTGGTGGACTATGCTATTAACGACGCCCTCAGGGTAATGCCCTGGAAATTGTCCGAAGCCATCTTCGTTACCGATAGCGAGCGAATGACTGAGTATGTCAAGGGCCTTGGCGCTATCGAGGAAATTGGCAAGAGATTATTTACATTGGACATAAGGAGAACAAAGTGAAGGTAATTGACCATGCCGGGAACAGTATCAAGACTGGCCGATTGTTGCGCTGGATACCGACAGGGCAACCTGATCTCTACGTCAAAGTTACTGATGTCGTGGCCCCGACCAAGGACATGCCCGGTAAAGTGGTATTCACCATCCAATTCGGTATTGCCCCTCAATCCAAAGACCAAGGCGCTGTCCAATTCAAGGACTTCGTGACAGTGTTCGATCCTGAGGATGAACTAAGAGCCGAAATGGTCGTGGCTAAGGCTACCGAGGACATGGAGGTATCCAATGTCGTTCAATCTATCTGATAGAATCAGTAATGGACGCATCCGTACCGATCCTGGCTCCGGCTTCAGGTCCAATACCGCTGATTTCGGTGTCAACTTCGACCAAGGTAATCGCGGTGGTACCGGCGATGACGAAGGATCGAACAAAGGTGGACCCCATTCATCGGCTGGTTTCAAGAAAGCCCTAATGAATACCGAGAGGACAGCGGGTAGACTGTCTGGTGACATAGCCAGCCGAAAGCATTTCGGTGGTAAGGGCTTCAATAAGCCGAATTACTTCGCCCAGGGCCAACGCCGTCATGGTATGCACGTCGGGGCCGGTGCTCCGGCTGTTACCCCGGCTATGGATACCGGATCAGATAGCGGGGGCGAGTAAGTGTGGTGGACGAACAAACGCGATAAACTGACGGACGATTTGATTAGCGTCCTCAAGGACGAGATTGATGTCCTTCGCCGTCGCCATAGCCATGACTGTGAACGGGTAGATCGTCTAATGGAGGCCCTGGCTCGCAAGGCAAATGTTGACCTCATTATGCCATTACCTCCCCCAGTCCCAGTCGAACGAATTTCAGTACCGAATCCCTGGAAGGACCCGAATCAAGTGACTAGTAATTTCCCGTCAAATCTCAAGGAGGCCGTAAAGTGAATCAATTAAAGCGAATCGGAATTTGTCTCACCGTTCTAGCTCTCGTCTTTGGCATGGCGGCGATATTTACAATTGTCCATCCCCGTCCTACCCATGCCCAATTCGTCGGCGCTACCCAAGTACCTGGATTTTTCGGCAATGGCGTCAATGCTGTTGTTAATGCGGCTATCGGTAACGCTGGCGCCGTCACCAATCCGGCCTCCAATGGCATCATGCTGGTCCAGGGTGGGTCTGTCTATTGCGGTGGTGGTTCAGTCCAGACCATTGGCCAATCCACGCTCAATCTATCTCTCAGCACCACCTATCTATTCGTCTGGAACTGCAACAGTGAACTACTGTACGCCAAAACCGCCGTCGTTGGCCCAGGTTCGCCAGTTAGCACTTCATCTGTAGGTACCCCGGCCACAATCCTTGCTCCTGGTGGTGGAGAAATAGCCCTGGCGACAGTGGTCTGCAATGGCACGGCCTGTGGTAACGGTGGTAATGGGTCAATTACCGATGCCAGGAGTACGGTGAACTTCCCTGGTGCTGGGATTGCGATTAATACAAGTACCTTTGCTAATTTGCCAACGACCAACGTGACTGATGGTACGATAATCCTTTGTTCTAGCTGTGCTCAACCAACTACAGGGTCAGCAACTTGTGGGTCAGGGGCTGCGAATGTCCTAGCTGTCCGCGTGGCCGCTACTTGGAGATGCTACTGATGCGACGGATACTATTATTTTTACTTTTCGCTATCCCTCTGATTGTGTTGGCTGATAACCCACATAATCTACCTGCTGCTCCTGTGATCGTGGCACAGTCGGACAATGTAGCTCAAACTGCGGCGATTGCTCCTTTTGTACTTTTCACACCAACGGCAAGTGGAGATTACCGGCTGAGTATTTATCTTGAAGCATCTGCTGGCACCGGAACTGCTTTGTGTACTACGTGGAATTGGACAGATGACTATGCAACTCACAGTGGTCCTCCGTTCAATACCACTGGCACCAACTTTTTCAATATAGGTATTTCATCTACTACGCCGATGTCTGGTGGGACTGTAAATGTATTTCATGTAGTTGCCGGTAGCCCCATCACTGTGGGTATTTTTGATAATCCGTCAGGTGGATGCAATATTCCACCTAGTTATGGTGCATTTTGGACATTGGAGAAATTGTGATATAGATGTCAGAATGCGGCCTGGAAGTGTTTCTAGGGCTTTTGCCAGCCCCAGTGGAGATGATAGTGATCTGTAGCCGACATCAACTGCAAATTTTCCTCACGGTTATCGTGACCGTTGCCGTTGATATGGTGTACATGCTCATCTTTACGGAGAGGTCGTCCAATTTTCTTTTCCATTACAACGCGATGTTCATATTCCCAACCGCGTTCTGTTTTTACAACATTGTACTTTCCATCTTCCTTAACATATCCAAGTGGAGATTCAGGTGGATGCCCCTGAATTACAACGTCGGTATTACCATGGATGAGCCATCGCTTGTAATGCATCAAGCACATGTGACGTGCCCATGCATTTCGTTTGCATCCACTGACCATGCACTGGCCGCTTCCACCACCGGCCTCATTGATTCGCGTATCGGTGCTGCCGTGACGGCGCTTGCGATTGTAATGCATCGCGCAAAGCCCATTACTGAAATAAGGCTTAGTGCAATTCTCGATAGTGCATATTTTCATGGAAGGAGCATCCTTAGCAAAGTTGTAAAGAAAACATATCAACTCTCGCAAACTTTGTCAAGTGAAAAGTTTGAGAAGGAGGTGCCCACCCTATCAGTCCAATTTTGGTGGGCGCAGAAAGGGGGTAATGTCACATGGGTGGTCTGTTAAATGCAATCAAAGGGGCCGTTGGCCTCGGTAATCAAGGTCAGAGTGATTCTGAACCTGGAGCTGGTTCAGGGTTGGATAGCAATGCTGCTCTTCAATATACACAAGATAAATGGAATGATCGCAAGAATGCTTATATTGTGTACCACCAATCCATTTGGCAAACCCTTCTTTTCTACGCCAATCAAAGTTGGATTGATTGGTGACGAGACGATGCTAGAAAAGTCTGGCAGCCCCAGCAACCGACCGACGAGTGGGTACCGAGGCCGAGAATTAATCGTTTCAGCCCGACAGTGGATGCGGTTGCATCTAACTTTGCATCCATACCGGAGATTGAGTCCATCCCTAAACCTGAGGACGATCCCACGGCCAATATGGTCAGTCAAGTTTGTACCAAACTGGCCGAGTACATTGTCGTTAAAGAGGCTCTGAAGCACCAGTTCAAGACCGCTCTCGACAAGAGTGGACTAGCGGCTCAATTGTTCGTCCTCTGTGGCGGTATATTCTCTATCATTCGCGTCAAGAACAACAAAACGCAGCGCCCTCAACAGGGAATGCTTGACGCCAGCAGTTACACTTGCCCCAACTGTGACCGTTTCGTAGTCGGGGCACCTGGCCAGCCCCCGCCTCAGTTTTGTCCTCAATGCGGTAATCCCGTCACGGCTGAAGATACCCAGGTCATGGGGCCGATGACGCAAGAGGACGGTAGCTTATTGATGGAGGACGAGAACAGTTACGACATCTCCGTTGAGATAGGCAATACGTTGTGGGCTTATCCTCGCCCTGGAGCTACTTCTATCGAGGACAGTCCCGATATGTTGTGGGCCAATCGAAAGACCCTCGACTCAATCTGGTATTGCTGGAACTTCGAGGCCCAGCCCGATGCCATTTGGCCCGATGGCTACAGTGTTACCTATGAACACGCTCTAAACTTCTGGTACACGGGCTATTCCAATACCACTATCCAGGTCAAGGATAGCTGTATGGTACTGGAGATGTACGTCGCTCCCGGCAAGGTCAAGGATTTCCCTAAGGGCTTCTACAATGTCATCATTAACGATAAGGTGGCCTACGAAGAGGAATGGTCCTTTCCTGAGCATCCCCTAACGATGGGGGAATATCTTAGATTACCAACGATATTCTTTCCCCGGTCTATCAGTTTTGACCTGTGTGAGATTCAACGGGAACTGAATGCCTACGAAAGTATCATCAAGCTCCATGCCATGACATCGGCTGTTGACCCCATCATGCAAGATGTCAGTACCGTGGTCAGTGAGATCACTGGCCGATCCGATAAGCTAATCAAGTATCGAAAGATTGGGCCAGCATCAGAAAAGCCAGAACGATTGCCAAGTGGCCACCTTGACGACGGCATCTACAAACAGCGGGACAATCTTCATGCTGAATTTCAGAACATATCAATGGCTGTGAATGCCTTCCGAGGTCAACAGGAAGGGGCCATTACCGCCGCATCAGCAATTCAACAATTACGTCAACAGGCCGAGCTAATGTTTGGCAAGCCAGCTGCGAACTGGAACTCATTCTGGTGCGAGACTATTCGCAAGATGGTGAAGTTTTACCAACGCTACAAGACTGAAGTCCAGCTCAATGAAATTGTCGGCCCTGGGCTAGAGGACGAGGTGAAGGCTTTCAAGGGGGCCAATCTCGATACCATGACAGATTGGGTAACGACAACGCATGGGCTACCCAAGACCCGTGATGAGCGTAGACAGGAAATGATGCTGCTATTCGATAAAGGGGCATTGGATATTAATGACCCTGGCATCAAGTCGAAAGTGTTCGAGCTATTCGGTGAGACTGGCATGATGCAATCATTCAACCGTAACGCCACCAATGCTCGCCTGGAGAATCAGCTATTCAAGACCGGGGCCAATATGCCTGGCCAGCCCTATCAACCTCCCAACGTCAAGCCCATGCCCATTATCGAGGATATGAATGTCCACCTCTACTGGCATAAGGATGCGGCGCTATCGCGGGACTTCCAGAAATGGCAACCTGATGCCAAAACCGCTCTCCTTTCCCATATCATGGATACTGGGGACGAACAGGATAAGCAAGAGACGGCTGGAATGATAAAGCAACTTACGGCAGCCGCCGCCGCAGCATCAGTGAAGGGGCTATCGAAAGGTGGTCCTCACTCTCAGGGCGCTATGGATGCCAGTGGACAGTTACAGCAAACTGCCCTTGCTAACGCTTCCAATGAGAATAAGAATGCCCAAGGGCAATCACCGTCGCTATCGAAAACAACACCAGTTCAGGGGGCATCGCAATGAGAATGGCATGGAAACGAATGGACAGTTACCTCAAGGCCCTAATCGTCCTTGAATTGAGTGTGGTATTGGTTTGTGCTGGATTGGTATGGTTCTCGCAGCCACCTAAGGTCAAGGCCGCTTCCCAATTCGCCAACATCGTCTGTGACAATTTCACTCCCGTTAGTATTGCTGGTGCCGTTACAACGCGAATCGTATTGGCTGGCAATGCCAATATGTTCGTCTATCTTTGCAGCTATAATCTGAATGCGTCGGCGGCATTGACATTCAGTATCATTGAAGGTACGGGTGCAACGTGTGGCACGGGCACGGCAGCAATGGTGGGTGGAACTACAGCCGCTGCCGGCCCCAGTCTTGGTATTGCAGGTACCATCAATTTCGGTGGCGGTACCGGAGCCGTAACCAAGACCGCTATTGCCGGTGATAGTGTATGCATCATTCCCAGTGCTGGCGGTACATTGGCTGGTGTAGTTGGATGGACCCAAGCACCATATTGAAATGGGCCGTGATGACCTCAAATCGAAAGCGGAATCAGGTGGATTCGTAGAATATGGTGAAGAGCAGCTACCTAAGATTGACAGTATGCGACGTGATAAGTCGCAACCGGATTTCTACGGTGTCCCCATTCTCCACGATGCCGATGTCATGTACTGTACGGCCAGTGAAATTGGCAACAAACCGGCCAGTTGCTATACTTGTCAAATTCAACAGTCCGACCTCACCTGTGGATTGCTTGGCCCCGACATCAAGGTTGCCAAAGTCACCGGAAGCCAAGACTCAGGCGATCCCATTGAATACTGGCCCTGTTGCGATGAGCACGATTACGGCAATCCTGCAACTGGAAAGCCTTCCTATCGTCCCAACCTATCTACGCCTGACCAAGTTGGCCTCATCTGGATTAATGCCTCTGAAGTTGGCCAGCCTTTTGGTGGAGCTAATTGCGGCGGAGGTAATGGAGGGGACGATTGTGACCACTACATCGTCAAGGGGGCAGTTGAAAAGTGGGATACCCCTGAAGGAGTATGCCGTGTCCTTCAGCATACTGTCGAGAATGGTGCTGTCTGCACAGCGTGGAGAGACGATGATGAACTTGATTGGCAGGACGCTCAACAGTTGATGAAGGGCGACAGCGTTGACAAGATTAAGAAGGCCAAAATGGTAAAGGAGATACTACAGTGAAATGGCGTAATGGATTTCTACCTCAGTTCGTATTCAATTTCGCTACCCCGGCATCGGCTGTGACTGGAGCTGATGGTGGTGGTGGCTCCGGTACTGGTGCTCCAGGGACTGGCACTGGTGGGGGTGGTGGAGCGCCTTCCTCGACAGGTGCTCCGGCTACCCCAGTTACTCCCGATTGGAATGCAGCTAATGTTCCGGCTAATCTACGCGAGGGCTATAACAAGCTCAAAGCTGATTACGAGAAATTGCAGAACGATCATAAGCCCTGGCAATCTCTCAATGTCAAGCCCGACGAGGTTGGTCATTTCCAGCAATCCTATCAGCAAGTTTACGATGAGATGAAGGGTATTGGCGATAGCCTCGGCATCGCTGAGAAGGAAGTCGCTGACGCCATCAAACTCCACGGTCTATTGCCGGTATTGGACCAGTTACGATACGAGGCCCAGCAAGCCGATGCGGCTGCCGGTGGGGATCAAACAGCCATTCAACAGCAGGAACTTGAGGAAAGGATTGCGGCTGGCATCGAGACTCGGCTATCCCCAGTACTTCAACGGGAGAATCAACGCATCGTCAACGAGGCTAATACTCTCGTTGAGAATACCATTACCCAGCTAGCTACCGATGCTTTCAAGACCGCTGGCCTTGACTATGCTGGTGCTCCCCCTGAGCTAAAGGAGTTCATTCTCACTGGCGCTACCGAGGCCCTGAAGTACGATGACGATGGCATGAAGGCCGTCAAATTCGGTGGCAAGACAGCTGCCGTCCAAAAGGCTTTCCAGACGTTTACAGCGATGTTTGATGCCGCCTACCTCGCTAGACGCAAGATGGAGGGGAACGTCGTTCCTGGGCCTCGCCAGGGCCAGCAACGGCCACCTGCCGGAGCGCCAGGGAAGTCCCCATCCCTTGAAGAGATGATTAACAGTCCTGACAGCATCAGGACCAGTCAGGGTAGACCGGCTTACTCTACCTAACGATTTTGTCCGCGTGACAGTTGGCTATCGCGGTCGGCCAGGCAGTAGAAGTACCGGCGTACCGGGATTCGCCTCCCCGTAAGGACGTAATTGGCGCTTCGTCCCCGTCAAATTCAATGAACGGGAGAGGTGTATCCAAATGGGAGTTGATACAACTACATATTTACCGGACATGAAGATCGTCAACTAGGCGGCACATGAAAACTTTTGCGACGTTCACGTTGTTGGTCCATAGCGCAAGTAAGGCACCGTCGCCATCCTCGTTTTTCGAAATAGGGTGGTTGCGGTCCAAATGGGTGTCCTCGCTTGCATGTTTCCTTTTGCTTATTTCGTGCACAGGCATTATTGCTCCTCAAGATGTTTTTGCGGGGAGTTTTAGCGCAGTGATGAGCCGGATTCATGCAACCGATAAAATCACACTCATGGTCAATGTGAAAACCTTTGGGTATTTCACCATGAATAACTTGCCACAGTACTCGATAAGCAAGGGCATTATTCTTTTCGGTATTGAGCCAAAAAGCTGGCCTGCCACTTGGATAACGTCCTCCGAGCCATTCCCAATGCTCATCGGGGCCTGCTTTTTTAATTTTGGACCACAATCTAACAATGTCATCGTCGGTCAAAATGTATTTCATGTGCGAATCCTTTCTGATTGGCTTCAACCCTGCGATGGGAAGAAGGCGGAAGCAGGTCGAAAGACCGGGCACCGTGAGAGACTAAGCGAAAGGACACCCACGGGTGATGCGATAGTCCGATCTCATGGGAAACAGAACCATGAGAGGGCGGCAGAAATGACCGCCCTGTGCTCTAGCAACGGGTATATCACAAAGAATATCCTGATGCAAGAACATATAACACCATGCTATGGAGCTATTCAGGAACAGGTCAGTACCCTGCCAGCCGTAATGAATCTATTCGGTGATGGCAGCAAATTCGGCAAACCAATCAACAACGTCGGTGTCAGGGGTTATGTTTTCCTGGCCCGTGTTGCCCCTAACTGGGCGATGGGATTTCGTCCTGAAGGTACCACTGGTGTCGGTGCGGCTGGCAATCAGAACTTCACCAATGCCACCGTTACCCTTCGTTACTTCTACGTGCCAATCACTATCACTGGACAAGCCGAGAACCTATCCAAAGGCGAATCCCGTGCCTTCATGCAGGCCAAGGCCCTTGAAGCCAAGTTCGACATGAAGGATGCTGTCAGCCACGTCAATGTGCTGGTGATTGGAGCTGAACCTGGGGGGCAACTTGCTCAGGCTAAGGCTCCGATTGTCGCCAATACCTCGTTCACAGCCGATAACACCGGCCTTCTACCTGGCGCTATCTACCTTCGCGTCGGCCAATTCATTGACAGTATCCCTGTCGGTGGAGGGGCACCGGACTTCCTCGGCCTCAAGATCACAGCTATCAATTACTCCACCAACGTTGTGACGGTAGCTGGAACTTCAGTCGCCGGTCATGCCATCGCTTTGGGTAATCCCGGTGGTGGACAGGGAGAGTACCCCCAAGTCGCTATCGTCAATGATGGCTGGTTTGCTTGCAATGGTTTCCAAAACCTCGTCAACAGTTCCGGCGTTGTTGAAGGCGTTGACCCTGGCGTATTCCCGTCATGGCAATCTTTCCTCTTCGACAATGGCAATGCGGCCCTGTCATCCCAGGTCCTCCAAATGTTGCGTCAATTCACCAAGAATCGCGGTGGCGTTGACGGTAACATCTTCATTGTGCCATCGGCTCAAATCAACCAGTACGTTGGTATCGCCACCACAACCCTTCGTTTCGACATCACCAACGAAGGCCCCGCAGCTAAGGTCGGGAAGAAAGCTCTCGACCTCGGCTTCAACGTATTTGATTACGCTGGCCTTCCCATGGTCGAGGACAAGGACGCTCGTACTGACCGCATCTTCCACGGTGATACCGAGATGATGAAGAAATTTGAAGCCATCCCGTTGTCATTGGCCGAGGATGAGGCCGGGACATGGACGAGGATCATCGGGGCCAATGGTATCGCTGATGCCGTGGCTGGGTTACTTCGCTGGTATGTAAATATCGGGATCGTCCAGAGAAGTGCGTGGGGGCGACTTCAAAATCTACTTGTTCCCGCGTCATTCGCTACAGCACCCCCAACTCTTTAGTACCAAGTGGCTTGATACGAAAGCCACAGTTGGGGCAAGTACAGAAATGGAGAACTGCATGTTCGGATGCCGAGACAACCATCAAGTTTTCAATGCGGTTGTCCAATTTGTCACCGTTCATGTGGTGTACGTGCTCGGAGGGCTTCAATGGCCTTCCGAGCGCCTTCTCCATTATTACTCTGTGCTCTCGTACCCATTTAGACCTTCCAAGGCTAATGGCCCGGTATCCATCCTGGTCAATCCATCCCTTGCCCTTTCCTTTAGGTGGATTAAGCAATATAGATGGATCACCGTGTTCATGGAGACGACGGTAATGAAGTTCGCAGAATTCTTTGCAGTATTGAATGCGGTTGCATCCATCAAAAGAACATGGTCCTTTCTGGGAACCTCGTTCAGCTATCAGCGTCTTTTCAGGGTCACCGTGGGCAAGGTAACGGGCGTAATGTTTTTGGCAAAAGCCGTCACTGTCTATATTGTTCGTGCAGCCTTCAACAGAGCAGGGGCGTGTGATGAACAGACCAAGGCGTCGGGCAGAAGCATAGTGAGTTTCACAGTACCCGCGCTTGACTGCTGGTTTCTTGCATTCAGAACAAACTTTCATTTGGTACCTCCTAATTTTTACTGTACCATACTTTTCGTTGGATGTCAAGGATAAAATGAATACCAGAACTGAATGGCTCGACATAGAAGTTGCTACCCTTCAAGTTATGCTTGACCGTGGCATGTGGGCACCTACCGAGGTAGCTCAAATCGAACGTCAATTAGAGGATAGGAAAGCTCAAATTCTCTGCGGTCTAGGGTCAGCATCCCAAATCTTCTGGACCCTTAAAGTTCAGAAGGAGCTTGATGATGGTTGCCGTACCCGTCGTGATCCTGTCCATGGCTGGATGCTGGACCGTTGGCTGGATGATCCCGGTGCATGGCAGCCCATTGGTTACATCGGTACTGGCGGTAGACTGGAGAAGGTTGACGAGAGGGAGAAATTTGCTGATGAGGGGCCGGGCTTCTTAGCTGCCGAGCCTAATGGATCAATGTCCCTTTGTCGTGTGATTGATGACCATATCAGGCCCGACTTAATTGACTTCCTCAGGGCCAGGGATATGCAAAGGCCTGGCTATTTCGCTGAGAAGGCAGCTAAGTCGGCAGCGATTAGACTAGGAAATGAAAAGGCCAATACCAACCGAGTACTAGCTGCCGTGGATAGCCTCAGCGAGAAGAGATTGAAGGAGTTCCTATCAGTCGAGAAGGCTATTCAAACCGGCGATACCGTCACCATGCACGGTGAAACAATGCGACAGTTTGAGGCTATGACTGAAGCCGGTAAAAAGGCTCCCGAAGGCCCAACGTCATTGAATCCCGGTCTACATCCATTGACCCACAAACGAGATTACAGTGAAAGTGAAGG
>Ga0137397_10002312_pt1 | contig 13336 bp, 10 predicted proteins | sample czorhiz116metaG_FD_106658 | JGI IMG/M metagenome (GOLD analysis project Ga0137397, IMG submission 106658) | Vadose zone soil microbial communities from Angelo Coast Range Reserve, California, USA - czorhiz1.16 metaG | ecosystem: Environmental > Terrestrial > Soil > Vadose zone | place: USA... | reverse complement strand
GAATTTTGCGAAGCAGTTTGGCGGTCCTCCGGATCTGATCATCAGATCGGAGCCGTTCACGATGCCGGCGGAGGCGCAGGATAAGTGGTTCAGGCCAACCGTGCCGATCGGTCTGACCGAGCCGCGCTGGGTGCGGGCCATCGAAATGCGGCCCGTGACGGTCAAGGGCCGCAGGATCATCCATCACGCCATGGGGTATCTCCAGCAGGAGGAGGCGTCCGACTCTCCGGTCGGCGCCGGTGTGTTCATGGAGTGGTCGGTCGGAAAACAGGGCGAGCTCATGCGCCCCGACAGCGGACGGTTGTTGCTGCCGGGATCGTCGATCCAGTTCGAGGTGCACCTGCACGCCGTCGGCGAAGAGATCAGCGACTCGGTCGAGCTCGGCGTCTATCTATATCCAAAGGGTCAACAACCGAAGTATCGCCAGGTGTTGAGCGCGCTCATGGCGAGTCATGGCCTGGTGCTCGACCTTCCGCCCAATCAGATTACGGTCACCGAGAACTTCTCGGTGATGAAGATGGCGGGCCGCGTGGAGAATTTCCAGCCGCACATGCACCTGCGGGGCAAGGCCATGTCGATCGAAGCCATTCTGCCGGACGGCACGACGCAGATGCTCAGTTTCGTCAGGAACTTCACCTTCTACTGGATGAACAACTACGTCTACGCGGACGAAGCGGCGCCGCTGCTGCCGAAGGGAACCGTGCTGCACGTGACGGCCTGGCACGACAACACCGTCGGCAACAAGGACAACCCCGACCCGAATCAGTGGGTGGGCTGGGGGGACCGCACGGTGGACGAGATGGCCCACGCCTGGGTCAACTTCAGCTACATGAGCGACGCCGACTACAAGGCCGAAGCCGATAAGCGGAAGGCCGCCGCCGATACGAAGACGGCGCCCCAGCAGTAGCGTGACGCTCGTGGGAGGTACCGCGCGCGGCCGGGCGGCGCCTGCTCCCGCCAGCGGGTAGTAAAGTGTCGCCACTCGAGGAGCTTACCCAGATGCGAATTCGGCTCGGAGGTTGTCTGGTCGCGGCGGCGGTCATCGTCGGGCTCGTGTCCGGCGCTGCGAAACCGACCGCTGGTCAGGCTCCGGGCGCGTCATCGTACAAGGCGCCCCGCACGCTTGACGGGAAACCCGACCTGGCCGGGATCTGGCAGGTTCTGAACACGGCCTCATGGGACATTCAAGCGCACAACGCATCGGAAGGCGTGCCGGCCGGGCTCGGCGTGATCGAAGGGAATGTCATCCCGTACCAGCCGGCGGCGGCGGCGAAAAAGAAGGAGAACTTCGAAAAACGGCTGAGCGAGGATCCCCTGCGGAAGTGTTTCCTGGCGGGTGTGCCGCGGATTACCTACATGCCGTTTCCGCTGCAGATTGTTCAGACGCCGACCCATGTCGGCATTGCCTACGAGTACAACCACGCGTCCCGCATCATCTACACGAATGGCACCGAGCATTCCGGTGTCGATGACTTCTGGATGGGAGACTCGCGCGGCCACTGGGAAGGCGAAACGCTGGTCGTCGACGTGAACGGCTTCAACGACAAAACGTGGTTCGACCAGGCCGGCAATTTTCACAGCGATGCGCTGCACGTGGTGGAACGGTATACGCGCACCGGACCCGACATCATCGCGTATGAGGCCACTATCGAAGACACCAAAGTGTTCACGCGGGCGTGGAAAATGAGCATGCCGCTGTACCGCCGGCAGGAGAAGAATATCCGCCTCCTCGACTACGTGTGCCTCGAGTTCCGGGAGCCGTCTGTCTCGATCGACGAACTGGTCAAGACCAGAAAGTAAAGGGGAGGTTCAGGTGCGCAACCGATTGCTCGCTCCAGGGCGTGTCGTGACCTGCGTCGTGGCCGGTGTCTCGCTGGCGTCGGTCGTCGCCGTGGCGCAGACCAAGGCGCCCGCCGCGCCAACGAAGGCCGAGAAGCCGTACGTGGTGCCACGAACGCCTTGGGGCGATCCGGACATTCAGGGAACGTACAAGAACGTTTCCATGTTTCCTCTCGAAGCTCGCGAAGCGCTCCCGCCAGAAGGCGCACCGGCGGCGCCGAAGACGCCCGCCAAACGTGTGGATGCCGGCGCCGGTCCTGAGCATTGGTATGAAGTCCCGATGGGTGGCGCCACGCCGATGGTCGTCGACCCGCCCGACAAGAGAGTTCCCTATCAGCCCTGGGCGCGTGCGCTGAACACGGAGATCAACAAGCATCAAGGCGACAACCCCGAAGTGAAAATCAAACGGGAGTATCTGGATCACCGCGTGCGCTGTCTGCCGTCCGGTGCCCCGCGCGTGACCACGCCGTGCGCGTACTGCGGCTACCAGATTCTTCAGGGTCCGGGCTTCGTGGCCTTCTTCTACGAGTGGAACCACCTCTACCAGTTCGTTCCGCTGGATGGGAGCCCGCACCCGGATCCCAGCATCCAACTGTGGATGGGGGACGCGCGGGGCCATTGGGAGGGCAATACCCTGGTGGTCGACGTGACCAACTTCAACGACAAAACCTGGGTGGCGCGGGGTGCCGCGATCCACACGTCCGCCATGCACGTGGTCGAGCGCTACACGCGGATCGACAAGAACACAATCGATTACCGGGTCACGATCGAGGATCCGGCTGTGTTTTCGAGACCCTGGACCATGCAATTCCCGGCGTTCGAGAGATATCCGGCAGGCACAGAGCTCTATGAGTACGCCTGCGCCGAAGGCAACGCGATTGACGAGACAGTATTCGGGGGGACCACGCCGAAGAAGGATCCGTTTTAGAGCGCGTTTCGAAATTAAGAATTTGGAATCAAGAATTAAGAATTCGCGAACTCTTTCGAGCTGCCGCCCGACGAATTCTCAATTCTCAATTCTCAATTCTTAATTGTGCAACGCACTCTTAGAACTTCACCATCGCCGACAGCTTCATGAGGCGTCCCTGCAGCGTGCTCGCCGGTCGCCCCAGGGCGGAACCAAACGTCTGGTTCTGGCCGAGCACGACGCTCGAGTTGGTGAGGTTGAACACTTCCAGCGTCGGTCTCACTGCGAGGCGCCCCGCTTTGATTTCTCGCGTGACATGGACGTCCACCTGGTTCCAGCGCTCCAGGTAACTGGTGCCTGGCGCGATGATCGGAACGGTGACCGGAGCCGACCTGTTTGGAAGAATAGTGAGAGGCACGGCCAAGCTGACGGTCAGCGGCAGTCCCGGATAACTCAACATCGAGACGCCGGTTTGAATCTTCCACGGCAGCGGATATGTAGCGGCCAGCTTGAATTCATTCCGAAACGGGATACTCAGTGTGCCGATGCTCTGAGACAGCTCACCCGTCTGGTCGCAGTAGAAGAGCGCGTTGGCATTCGTCGTGTCGCAGGTGACGGTTCTCGTCCGCTCCAACGCCCATCCGCCAAGCAGCGTCCCGCCGCCGGCCAGCCTCGCCTGGAGACTCGCTTCGTAGGCCGTGTAATCACGATGGTTGATTTCCGAATTCTGTACGACGTTCCGAACCTGACCCTGAAACGCGGGGTTGAGGTTGAAGACGGTCAGCGGATCGTTCGTCAGCGGATTCGTGGTCGGGACGGAGAGGTAGGACGAGGAGAGGCTCAGCGCCTTGTTCAAGGTCGCCTGCGCATCGTACGAGCGCGTGAAGTAAAAACCGGCGAGGACGGAGATGCCCGGCGCGAGCTCGTGCTGAACGCTGGCTGCCCAGTCCCAGGTGTACTCACGTCTGAGGTCGGGATCCGGAGTCGCAGCCACTGCCGATCCGAAGAGCGGATTGTTGCTCGGGCCGATCTCGTTGTCCTGGGCAATGTCGTCGCCATTGGTCGCGAAGGGCGTAGGCGAGCACGTGGACGTGCCAGGAACGAGATTGCAATCCAGCCACGTGCGCCGATCCCCGGTCGAGCTGATCGGGTTGTAGCCCAGCAAGGAGAGCGCCGAGAGTTGCGTCGCATACTTGTTGACGCTGAACTTCAATGCCGTCTTTGCGTTGCCAAACAGATCGTAGACCACACCGATCCGCGGATCGACATTGAAGAACCGGTTGAAGGGATGCAATTCAGGCACTGAGCGGGCCGGCACGAAACGGCCGGCTCCCATGGTTTCGGCTTCAATCCCGCCATAGAATTCGTCGAACCGGATCCCTGCGCTCAGCGTGAGACGACGAATCGTCCATGTGTCCATGAGATAGGGGGCCCATTCGTCGGCGAATTGCCCCGATGTGTACGGCGACGGCTGAACGGTCACCGAGCTGGGCGCGCCGCTTCGGTACTCCTGCACCAGATCACCGTTGCCGCCCGAACCGATCGTGACGTACTTGGAAGTTCTGTACTGCAAGCCCGCCTTGAAATTGTGCGACCCCGTCACGTACGAGACGGCCGATGAAAACACATAGGCCGGCTGACGCGCGGTGATCGGACTCGCACAGCACCCCCCGCTGATGGTGCCTGTGATGAGGTCTTGATGCGGGGCGCTGGCGAACCAGGCCGCGGTCCCCCGGGGCTGCAGTTGCCCCGCCAGACCGTTGTTGTAAACCGTGTGGAAGATGTTGAACCCCAGGCCGGCCTCGAGCAGCAGCTTGTTCGTCGCGGTGGACGTCCATTTCAGGTACCCGAGCTGAAAGTTGCCCGGGTCGTTGTCGGAGACCGCTGAGCCCCAGTCGACGGTCGGCGTAGTAAGGGCGCCAAGCGTGAAGACCGCGGTTTTCCTCTGGGTCTTGAACGCCTTGTCCATGAACGCGGCGATCTTGTTCCGGGGCGTGGCCTGCCAGGTGAGTCGGCCCGACAGATTGTTCAGCATGTTCTCCGTGTAGCCGGGTTCACCCGTGCTGAAGTAGTGGGCGCCCGCCGGATGGGCCACGTAGTCAAAATACTTGCCCGAGCCGAAGAACCAGAGCTTGTTCCTGATGATCGGAAGCCCGAAGGCCGGAGTCGCTTCGAGCATCTTCTGAAGACTGTCGGCGGTCGGAAGGCCGCGTGCAATCAGATCGGCCGTGATGTTGTTGCCCTGGAAGCTATTCCGCGTCCCACCGAGATAAAAATCCCCATGGAACGTGTTGCCGCCGTCGCGCGGAATCATGTTGATGCGAACGCCGCCGCCGGGCGAATCCGCGGCAATGGCGCTCGTTTGATAGCTCACATCCTGTACCATCGCGAAGTTGTTGTAGCCGGACTGACTGACACCGTTGGCGATGCGCATGTCGATGCCGTCGATTTCAACTGAATCATCACCGCTGCTCTTTCCGCGGACCGTGAGGTAGGACCCTTGCCCCAGGGCGGTGCCGCCCAGGTCGGGCGCGGTCATCTTGACGCCGACCGCGATGGCGCCGGCGTCGAGGAACGTCCGCGCGGTCGGGAGCGCATCGAGCACTTCGCGCGTGAGCACGGCGCGTTGTGAAGCCTGCTGGACATCCACCACCGGCGTGACACCCGACACGGTCACTGTTTCCTCGACGGCGCCCACCCGTAACTCCGCGTTCACGGGAAGATCCACGTTCGCGCCCAGTTCAAGACCTTCCCGCCTCACTGTGTTGAACCCCGGCAGCGTGAACGTCAGCACGTACGCGCCAGGTCGGAGATCGATGATGCTGTAGCGCCCCTCGGAGTTCGTTGTGGCGGTCCGCACTCTCTCGATCAGTGCCGGACTCGCCGCTTCAACGGTCACTCCCGGCAAGACTGCGCCGCTGCTGTCGGTGACCAGTCCGGCGATCGCGCTCTGGGCCGCCGCTGCGCGTGGAAGCAACATCAAAACGAGCGCGAGTCCCGCCAGTTTACCGACGCGGAGAACAGGAAACCGCATATCATCCTCCAGCAGGTGCACCGATCCGATCGGCCTGGAAAAAGCCGACCGACTGAGGGTATGTAGCGCCGGGAATTGCGACGCGCAGATCTGCTATTTCTCGCGAACGCCGATGGTCGTTTGCGGGGTCATGCTAGGCCGTCCCCCAAGCCTGCGTCAATAGCAAAACGGGCGATGCGGCGTCACTCTGGATCTGGCCGACAGATTATTGGATGGCTGTATCACGCATCTGGCCGCGATCGGGATGCACGAGCATGCTTTGAATAGCCGCGCCGAGAGGGCACCCTCAAACCAAAAGAACCGACTTCATCCGATCGCAGATTGCCGCACGTCCATGCGACGGGCACAATCGCCACACCCGCTTCAGCGCGACTTCGATCCTCGCGAAGCGCGAGTCTGCTTCGCGCGTTTGAGGTCCAGCGGCGCCTGACACCGCCACGCTTCCGTGATGAGCGGCGCGAGATCCGCGACGCGCACGGCATCCAGGCGCACGAGCACGGCAGGGAACCCATCGTAATGCGGCTCGGTGAAGAAGTTCGCCGGATTGGCAGCCAGCAGGCGCGCCTTCTCGTCGAGACTGGCGACGCGGACTGCGACGACGTCGAAGTTTGGCACGCGCGGCTTTGTCGGCATGACGCGCTCCATCCACACCCAGACGAATTCCTTGAGCTTTCCCTTGCTCCGGACCGCAAAGGCGAACCGACCGCGCGCCTGCTCGGCCTCGGGCAACGACAACGCAATTCGACGGACGTCAGTCTGGGTGGCCATCGGATCACGACGGATTATGGTTTGCTGAAGAGGCGCGCGAAGTAGCCTTTGCGCCAGTACGCCGCCAATCGCTCGACGCTGAGAAAGTACCGTTCGGTTGCCTGCGGGTGCGAAAGCTCAATCGACTTCCACACTGTCGGGGGGGCAAGAAAGAGCGCATAGCCATCCCCATCGACTGGGGTGTATTGACGAAGCTCGAAGTCGGGCAGCAGCGCCCGATTCACAGCCACAAAGAGCTCTTCCTGCCTGGTTCGCGGCGGGAATTCAAGAATCTGAGGGTCTCGGGTTCCTGCCCGGACAAGGTACCCGGCTTCTGCGCGGCGTTCTACGCGCAGGTAGTCACTTCTGACGAACGGCGTTATCGCCTCCAGGATCTCGGGCAGACCGGCGCGCCAGTCGACGACCACGCAGTTGTCACTTTCCCCGAATGCTTCAACAGCCTCTTTGTCTCCCGCCAACAGTCGCGACAATAGAGCTTCGTTCATGGCTGTGATGCCTGACGCGGCAAATTTGCCAGGCGCCGCCGTGACAGGATCACACGCATCACGGGGCCGACGGCGCGCCGGACTTCAACTGGCGTTGGTACTCTGCTTCATCGAAGTGTCCCTTCGACTCCGCGATAAGACCATCGGCACCGATGGTCCATTCCTCGTACCCGCTAATTCGAACGGACTTGCCAGTGCCTCCAGGGCCGGTGTTCGTCCCGGTCCACGTCCAACGAAAGATAGTGTGGCCGCCTTCCCGGCCCACCTGGTCCATCTTCACGACCATGTCCGGAAACGCAGTCATGAATCCCTGGGCCGTCGCGGCGATCGCCGCGCGCCCGACGGAGGGAGTACCGGTATTGACCGTCAGGGATCCGTTCTCGGCATAGAACGACGCCAGGCTGGCGGGATTCTGGCTGCTCCAGGCTGCCGCATACCGTGTTGCAAAGTCGGTCAACTGGGTCATCGATGTCGTCCTCGAGGCTCGATTGATCCATAGACTTCCAGTCTACCGCGGTACATCAGAAGCGGCGCTCAAGCAGCTTGCGCTGCTCCTCCACGACGGATGCTCGGTCGGGTTCCCAGTGAAACCGCTCACACAGCATTAGCCCGGATTATTCATGAACGGTGACTCTCGACTCGGCACATTCGCTTCGAAAACCGTCTTCCGCAGGCCGGAAAAACGCGGCTCGGCTCATCGTCCGTGGAACGCGGCGCGCCGCCATCAAGGCCGGCGCGCCCTGTCGCTGGCCTGCGCCGCGTTTTTCGCGCGACCACGGCGGCCTGCTCCAACGGTTTTCTGCGCGAACGCGCCGAGTCGGCGCCTCCAGTGATGAATAATCCCGGTTAGAGCCTGATCCACGGCAACCTCTGAATTCGAGGCGATCAGTTTAGATGCCGGCAGCGTGAGCTCTTGGCCACATTCCTTGAGGTCTGGCACCGCTTTTCTCCATTCGAGCAGCGGCATGCGCCGTGGATCGAGAGTCTGCAACTGCCGCACTTCCAGTCCGACGATTCTGTACGCAGTCACTACCTCTGGACCAGGTGTTCGCGCCTCAACCTGACACGCTTCGCGCGTGAGAAGTACGGCCACTTCGCGCTGCGCGCGGATCTCAAGTCGCTCGGGATTTCGCTGACTACGGCATGTCAACGCGCTGGATCTACCGCAGGTGTCGCTTCGAGAACGCGACACCAGATCCTGACTTCAGGCACTTCTCGAATTCGATCGCGCGGTGCTCGTCGGCGAATTCGATGACGACCGCCACTTCCCACGGTGCGTTTCGGGCGGTGTGCGTGCAACGTCCGGCGTTGTGCGCCGCGAGACGTGCGGCGACGTGTGACGTAAGGCCCGCGTAGTACCGCGTCGGATCGGGGCGGCTGCGAATGATGTGGACGAAATGTTGCGTGTCCATCGAAAAGGAGGTGGGCAAGCGGAAGGCCAAACGAGAAGACTGGGAAATCTGGGATCGTTCGGGCGGATCGCCTGAAAGGACAACTGAAGTTGCGCGTGGACAACCTCGCCTGATCACCGCGGGAGGTTGGCTCGCCAACCGAAGCTCCTGTCGATTCGGGGAGATCCGTCCACCTCCGCTCGGCCGACGAACTCTGAGCCGAGCTACGGTGGACAACCTCCGCCTCCATCAGGGGAGCGGAGGTTGGTGGGCCCCCCGGGGATCGAACCCGGGACACCGTGATTAAAAGTCACGTGCTCTACCACTGAGCTAGGGGCCCGAAGCTGTTCCACGCGCTGACTTGCATTGCGGCGGGTGTTTCGCTGATCAGGCCGATTGTCCCCGAAATTGTCCCTGTCGTCATCGTTTGGAGTTTTCGGGCCGCGTCCGCGAGGTCGCCGCTGCTGACGATAGCATACCGCCGTTGGACCACCTCGCTCTCGTGCCGGTCAGCGGCATCGCGACACCGCGCGAGACGCACTCTGACGCGCTCTTGTTCCCTCGAGCATCTGAACCTTCGCTTCGCGATCAGTGTGTGCCGTCCGCGGGCTCACACTCGCGCGCGCGCGCGACCGTCCTGGCGCACGTCGACTGCATCGCGTCGTGCGTCGCGACGCGTCATCGACTCCCCGGGAGCATTCTTCGAGCGTTGAACAGACGCGCCGCGCGGACTCTCGCCAGGCCCGGGAGCGCTCTTCATGATGCCTGTACGGTAACGAAGATTGCATTTTCGTCCGGCCGCTTCCGGCCACGCGTTCTCTCGGACCCACACGGCCGCCGACGTCCATAACGTTGGTTCCACTGACCATTTACGATCGCCGACGGTCTAAAGCCTTCACGGCTCTTTGGTTAGTGCACAAATACTCACAGGGGACCACCTCGCCGTGACGGGCACTTCCGGCCCGAACGCGTACAGATCGGTGCGAAGGCCGCGGAGTTTGCAATGGATCGTGGTGTGGCACACCGGGTGCACCAGCCCAGCCGAAATGAACTCCAATCCTATACGCCTGATCTCGACGCGGCTGCGCGACGACAGAGGCACCAACATGGTCGAAGCGGCAATCATCACGCCGCTGCTCCTGTTGCTGACGTTCTCCGTTGTCGACTTCGCCTCGATGTTCTACGTGTACCTGGCCCTTCAGAACGGCGCGGGACAGGCGACGCGCTACGGCATCACCGGCAATCAGATGGACGATCCGGCCAATCCCGGAACGCCGTTGTCGCGCCAGGATTCGATCAGGACGGCGTTCAGGCTCGCCGCGCCGACCTTGACGCTGTCGGACAGCGCTTTCACGTTCAGCCACATGTCGGCGGCCGGCGGAGCATGGGTCGGCGGGGGGGGCGCACCGGGGGACATCGACAGAGTCACGGTCGACTACACCTGGGACGTTCTGACGCCGCTGCTGCGGCCATTTTTCCCGAGCGGCCAGATGCACTTCACCGTCGACTCGGCGATGAAGAACGAAAGCCGGTTCCAATGAAGAAACGAGCTGTCCAACAAACGCTCCGTTCGTCCGGCGGACAGGCCATTCTCGAATTCGCCATGCTGACGCCGTTTCTCGTCGCGCTGGCGCTCGGCGTCATCGAGATATCCTACGCGCTGCTCGATCAGCACGTTGTCACGCGGCTGACGCGCGAAGGCTCCAACCTGATTTCCCGCGATACCAGCCTTCTGGCGTCTGCCCAGGCCGTGAGCAGCATGAGCAGTCGTCCGCTGAATTTCACCGACGGCACCTCGAGATTGATCTTCTCCGTGATCAAGAGGGTCGCGACGACCGGAGCGCCCAACTTCGGCATGGACATCCTGTATCAGCGCTACGAGTACGGAAGCCTCTCCGCCACGAGCACGTTCTTGACGAGAGGGGCCCCCTCGTTCGGGCCGGCGCCAGAGTTTCAGGCGATCAACTCCGACAACAACACCAGTCTCCAGATCACCAACCTGGCGCCCAACATGCTGGTCAATGGCGGCATGCTCTACGTCACCGAGATCTACACGCGACACCCGCTGATCACGCCGCTCGATCGGCTCGGCATCACGGTGCCGAACGTCCTGTATTCGATCGCCTATTTCTAAATTTCCCCAGGGGTACCTGTCATGCCAACACAGCGACCTGACATTTCGAGAGAAGACGGCGTCGCGCTGATCTACATGGCGGTCTGTCTGACCGGCTTGCTGCTCTTCACGGGGCTGGCGGTCGACAGCGGCCGCGGCTACGTGGTGAAGGCACAGCTGAGCAAGGCCGTGGACGGCGCCGCCCTCGGAGCGGCGCGAAATCTCAACGGCGGTGATCCCAGGGGAGAGGCCACGCGGATATTCAAGGCGAATTTCCCCACCGGATATCTGGGCACCTCGTCTTCGACCGACCCGACGGCCGATCCGGGGTTTTTCAGTATGGCGACGAACGCCGCGACCGGCGTGAACACCGTCACCGTCACGGCGTCGGCGGTGCTGCCGACGACGTTCATGCGGCTCGGGAACTACAACCAGCTCAACGTCAGCAGCTCCGGCGAAGCGACGCGGCGCATGGTGGACTTGTCGCTCATCCTCGACGTGTCCAGTTCCATCGGATCGAAGTGGGCCACGGTGCGGGACGCGGTCAGGAGCTTCGTCGGCTCGTTCGACGCGGCCCACGATCGCCTCGCGCTGCTGACGTTTGGCAACGGCGCGAGCGTCCTCGACGCCATGCCGGCCAGCCGGGGGTTCGATAAGCCGAAGCTGGTGGGCGACGTGCCCAGCACGCTGCCCGGCGGCAGCACCAACATGGTGGAAGGCTTGTATCGCGGGTGGGACGAGCTCCGGTCAGTTCCCCTGGGGACGCAGTCGGGACTCCGGATCATCGTGCTGTTCACGGACGGAGCGTCCAACGGCGTGCCGGGCAACTGGGACGGTACGGGCACGGCGAAGTCGCTGAGAACGTACGATTTCCCGAAGAACCTTCCCGATCCCGACAGCCAGACGTGGAACAACCCGACGATCGGCGGTCTGTATGACACGGGCACGGGCGCCGCGAGCCCCAACGTGAGCATCACGCCCGGGATCTGGAGCGACAAGAACACGACGGTGCCGGGCTATCAGTTCATGCCGGCGATGACCTTGCACACGCACCATCGCAGTCCCGGCATCCCGACCGCGTTCCAATTGCAGACCAACGCCTTGAATGTGAACGGTGCTGCGCAAAACACGCGCCGCGGGCTGTTTCTCGATGTGGCGACCGGCAAGTACAAGGCCAGCGTGTGGAACGTCAACAACGCGGCGCGGAATGTCTTGGAGATCATCGCCGACGCGGCGCGGAGCGACGCCGGCGACTATCGCATCCGCGTCTACACGATCGGGATGGGCGACCTCGTGCGCTACAACCTCGGCACGATGCCGGAGATGCCGGAAGACATTCTCAAGCGCATCTCGAACGACGTGACGTCGCCGGATTACAACGCCGCGCAGCTCGAAGGCAAGTTCTTCTTCGCCCAGACGGAAGCCGATGTGGCGCCCGCCTTCCAGGGGATCCAGAACCAGATTCTGCGCTTGAGCAGGTAGGGGCGGATCCGCTCGATCGCCGGCCGTGCAAGGGAGATGGTCCCTTTCACGCTATACTCCTATGTCTATGTCCAAGGATACTGCGCGCCTCGTGATGGTGGTCGAGGACGACGTGTCTGTCCGGCGGCCGCTCGTGAAGTTTCTCGAGATGCACGGCTTCGCGGTCGTGACGGCGGAGACCTCCGATGAGGGCCTCGATGCCCTCCGGAAGCACAAGTTCGTCGCGGCGGTCGTCGACCTGCGGCTGCGGCGCGGATCGGGTCGCGACGTCGTCGTGTCGACGCCCGGCGACGTGCCGGTGATCATCTTCTCCGGCGTGCCGTCCGAGTCGGCGGAGCTCGAGCGGCTGCGGCCGCGCACGCGTCTCATCGAGAAGCCGTATTCGCTCGTGCTGCTCGTCGAAACGCTCGAAGAGATGCTCGCCGAATCGGGCTCCGGCTCACAGAATATTCATCCCTAGCGCCGACAGCGCGAGCTCGGTGCCGAGCTGTGCCGTCGTGTTGCGCACGTCCAGCGTCGGGTTCACCTCCACCAGATCGAGCGAGGTCAGCAGCCCCGAGTCGGCGACGATTTCCATCACCATGTGGGCCTCGCGGTAGTCGAGCCCGCCTTTGACCGGCGTGCCGACGCCCGGCGCGATCATCGGATCGCACACGTCCATGTCGAACGACACGTGAATGCCGGCCGTGCCGTTGCCCGCGAGGTTGACCGCCTGTTCGACGACCGACGCGATGCCCTGGCGATCGATGTCCTTCATGGTGAAGACGTGGACGTGCGAGTCGCGCACGGCGACCTTCTCGCGCTCGTCGAGATTGCGGATGCCCACCAGCACCGTGTTCGCCGGCAGCACCTTCGGCGAGAAGGTGCCGATCTTCGAGAGTTCGGACGGCTCCGGTCCGAGCAGCGCGGCGAGCGGCATGCCGTGGACGTTGCCGGAGAGCGACGTCGCCGGTGTGTTCATGTCGCCGTGCGCGTCGATCCAGAGCAGCCCGATCGGGAGCCCTTTCATCCGCTGCGCCCATTCGGCCGCCGCGGCCACCGATCCGGCGCCGAGGCTGTGATCGCCGCCGAGCACCACCGGCATCGCCCCTTCGTCGAGCGACGCGAGCGCGCTCTGATAAACCTTCTGGCAGACCTTCGCGATGTCGCGGATATATTTCTTCCGCTCGTCCCGCTGGACCTGCGTCTCGGGAATCGGCGCGGGCAGATCGCCTTTGTCGACCACGGCGTAGCCGAGCGCCGCCAGGCGCTCGCCGAGGCCCGCGATGCGGAAGGCGGACGGCCCCATGTCGACGCCGCGCCTGCCGCCGCCCAGGT
>Ga0137397_10002311_pt1 | contig 13337 bp, 12 predicted proteins | sample czorhiz116metaG_FD_106658 | JGI IMG/M metagenome (GOLD analysis project Ga0137397, IMG submission 106658) | Vadose zone soil microbial communities from Angelo Coast Range Reserve, California, USA - czorhiz1.16 metaG | ecosystem: Environmental > Terrestrial > Soil > Vadose zone | place: USA... | reverse complement strand
GCCACGGACGATTTCCTTATTTACCTTGTACTTGCTGCAACGTTTTGTATGGTTGTTTACTTGCTTTGGCGTCGCTGCATATATACTAGAAGTTATCCCGATCCAACATGGCTTTGTTGAGCCATTGTACCGACTACGCACCGTATATCCCCATCCATCTGACAGACATCGCTCAACTACAACCCCCAAACCACGAACACGAACCACGGGAGTCAAGACTTGAGTAGAGGGAAGGTAGGGACAATCAATCGATTTGATCACAGCCGGATAAGAAAATGTTCCTTCTTAAACACGCAGCACGGCCGAATTTTCTTGCCACGCCGACCCAACGTGAGAAGGCGTACGAGATGAAGAAGCTCCAACTCCGCACCAGAACCTCTTCCTTCCACATGGGACACCACGAGCCATACACATGTACGCTGTACGCGGTCACGAGCGATGCTTGAGCGCTTGAGCCGCGCAACGAGCACAACTCGCCTCTCCACAAGTAGCCGGATCAATCAATCGATTGTCTTCTAGAGCCTTCCTTCCCACACAAGGACCCGTCGACGTATTCCTTAGGCCGACAAAAGGGTGGGGGAATGAGGGAGAGATGGAAGCGAGAGCCAGGAGAGGTATAGCAAAGGGCCGCCGGATCGATGATTTTTCTTCTACCTCCGTATGTTCTTCCTTTTTCTCCGACAATTTTCTTGCGACGTGGCGATGCGCATCCGATTGGCACAAGGACCATTCCTATTCCTATAGGAGAACAAGCCGTCCTTCAGATTGCTGTCTCGCTTGACGGGCGGACACGCTAGGCACCCACTTTGGTCGACCTCAGAACACGCATCGCATGGTCGTGTCCTGTGTCCGTTATGTTCCATTTCCCACCCGCAGGTCACACTGACAACCAACTCAGTTCTCTTGATCCGACACACCATAACGATTCTTTGTCGAGCCATGGGCGCTTTCCTCAGTCATTACCACGACCTCGCGTCTCGTTTCCCCTCGCCCTCACCTGTGCTCCTCAGCCTGGGCCGCGTTACCGCATTCCAGCAGAACCTGGCTTACATCGACGAGCAAAACCGGGTCATCATCAAAGTCGATAATGAGGGGTCGGAGGAGCTCACCTAGCAGACCCATGTTTGAAATATGGAATGGGTCTGCTTGGTGAGCTGCAATCCCTACCAAGAGCTGTCGTCAGAGCCCGCGCAACCGTGAGCCCTGGCACCCCTCTCCACTTGTGCAGTCGCTCTCCGACGACCGTGACACGGCGCAACCGCACCTTACTCCGAAAAGCCCACCGCCGTCACATTCGTCCTCCGAATCGCCCTTCTCCACTCTCTCGCGTCAGCCTTCGTCTTCAGGGTCGACCACTGTGACGGAACCATTCGACTCTGGCAATGGAGGCCTCGCATCGGCCCCTGGGGTGCGTCATACTTCACGGGAAACAGCGATCTTCAATAAGGACAGATGAGTATCTTACATCATCTCGAGTCGCGGCTGTCTGCAAATTACGATGACAGGAGGGAGCGGAAAGAGCGCAAGCGCACGGAGAAATCTGTGAGTGACGAACAGGTGTTGCTGATCACGCGCGAGAGAAAATCTTCGGAGGCTTCCATGGAATCAGCCCTGCGCACCTTATTCTCGTTAATCTTTCACTCCAATTATTTCGACAAACTCCTGTATACCTTCACAAGCAGCACATCCCTTTCGCTCACGGACCATTAAAGTCAATCTTTTAGCTTCCCCCGACAACCGTTCTCCTCGTACCCCTATGACTCACCTACTACCCGAGGCATGGGTCACACGCAGGATGACCATGCGTCCCTGGCCTTGTCCTCCACTGACGCTAACTTTGTCCAGCAGCACAAGCGCGGCTCAGGTTGTGCTTGCTGCGGCACCCCGCGCGACGCGTATGATGCAGAGATTGGTCATGGGAGAAAAGTACTTGGCTATTCCCCACCCGACAACAACAGCAACCGAAAAAGAAAAAGACCGGGATTGAGAAAAGACCCACTTGCCAGCGACGCGCCGACTTCTCCCCAGCCAACATCTCCAAAATGCAGCAGCACGTTCTGCTTCAGCGTGTTGAAAATGTCCTTTCCAGATATCTCCTCTGGGGACTGCGTCCAAGTAGTGGGATCATGGCCGTGACGCGTTGTCGAGTCGGACGCAGATGGAGCGGGGATGAACTCGACGAGGACTCCGAGTCGGAGCTAGCGGTTCTGGTACATGTGAGTTATTCATTCGTTTCAATAACCGCCGAGGGTCAGGACTTGAGAGAGAAGGAGGCATTGAATCGAACCATGCACACGTATAGACTAATAGAAACCGATTACACTAAATCAATTATCACAAAACCAACCAGTGACAGTGGCCAGTATGCCCACTACAATATCGGATAAGCGGCTCGTACCATTATTGCCGGACACTCTCAAGTGTAAGTTCTGCGTCGACTTTAAAACTTCAAACCGAGTTAGAAAATCCAATTATCTAGAGGATGATTTCTCATCGAACCTTATTATACATCAATCTTCTCGTGCGTCGTATTTCCGGAGTAAATCCGCGATCTTTCTATGTCCCTTTCCCAGCGACAGCTGGTACGAACTTCGGCGCTCATCATTCATCAGATTCACGTCCGCGCCGCGTTCGAGCAACAATTCCACGACCGCGAGGTGTCCATTCCGCGCCGCAAGGTGCATCGGCGTCCAATGATCCTGCTTCCTCGCGTCTACGTTTGCGCCGCCGCGGTCGATCAGCACACGCGCGACTTCGACGTGCCCGTATCGCGCCGCCTTGTGCAGCGGCGTCCACCCTAACCTGTCACGCGAGTCCGCCTCCGCGCCCCGCTCGAGGAGCAGGCGCACGACGTCGAGATTTCCGTTGGTGGCCGCGAGGTCTAGGGGGGTCTTGTGAGACCGGTTTGGGGCGTTGACGTCTGCGCCTCGGTCGAGCAACACCTTCACCTTGTCGACCTCCCCTTCTTCCGAGGCACTGTGCAGTGGAGACTTTTCCTCTTCTTCGTTCCCATCCTCATTGGCGTCATGTTGAGCGGCGTCCAACGTCGCAGAACGCAAGTTGATTCGAGCGTTTGGGTCCGCCGCGTACTCTGCTAAAAAGCTCGCAACCTCCGTCCACTCGTTCTCCAACGCCAACTCTTCTGGAGTCTCCTTGGCGTTGTTGACCACGTCAACATCCGCGCCCCGCCTAAGCAACAACTTGACGACGTCGAGGTGCCCATTTTGTGATGCCGCATGTAATGGGGTACAACTGTTGCTGTCCGCGGCATGCAGATCGGCTTCGTAGTCGATTAGGAAGCCTACGATCTCGACTTGTCCGTTGCATGCCGCACGGTCGAGCGGAGTCTGTCGCTTTTCGCTGAACGAGTCGACTCTTGCGCCATGCTGGACAAGTAACTGAGCTACCTCGAGGTGCCCGTTAGCCGCCGCAAGATGCAGTGAGCTCCAGCTGTCATCCTTGTTGACGTTCGGATCGACTCCGCAATCGAGCAACAGCTTCACCACGTCGACACCTCCGTTACGCGACGCAAAGTGCAATGGAGCCCAACTCCGGTCGTCTCTCGTATTTATGTCGGCACCTTGATCGATGAGGAAGCGCGAGACTTTGACTCTTCCCTTGCTCACCGCCAACATCAACGGGGTCTTTTGCGTTCTATTCCTGATGTCGACGGCGGTGCCACATTGGACCAAGAGGCGTACGATGTGAAGGCGCCCATTTTGTGACGCGGTGTGCAACGGGTTCCAACCCTTATTATCCACGGAGTGAATATCAGCGCCTTGCTGGATCAGGAAGTGAACGACGTCGAGCTGCCCGCTGCTAGATGCAAGGTCCAATGCCGTTTCCCCGTTTCCATTTCGCACGTTGACGTCGATGCCACGTTCTAGCAGCAACTTTGCGACGTGAAGATGCCCGCTTTTTGATGCAGAGTGGAATGGTGTCCATCCTTTGTTGTCCCGCGAGTATATGGACGCGCCATGCTCGATCAACAAGCGCACGATCGCGAGGTGCCCGTTCCCTGCCGCCCGGTCCAAGGGGGTCTCCTGTTTGTCGTTTCGGCTGTCGATATCTGCATCATGCTCGATGAGCAACTTTGCGATGTCGAAATACCCGTTCGCCGACACAAGATGCAACGGACTCCAGTGATCCGCCTTGTGTACGTTTGCCTCGGCGCCGCGTTCTAGCAATAGTCGTGAGACCTCGATGTGGCCATTTCGTACCGCAGAGTGTAGCGGAGTCCAACCATCATTGTCCAGGGAATTCAGGTACGAGCCACGGTCTATAAGGAAGCGTGCCATATCGAGCTTCCCATTGCCACATGCCAGAGCCAAGGGCCTCTTTTGGGCCTCCGTCCGCGCATCGAGGCTTGCACCGAACTCAAGCAACAGCTGCGCCATGCTACAATCCCCGTTTCGTGCTGCGATGTGTAGTGGGGTCCAGCCCCGTTCGTCGGTGGTGTTCACGTTTGCGCCAGACTTGAGGAAGACCCGCGCGATCTCGAGGTGCCCGTGACCTACTGCCCGGTCCAAGGGAGTCTCCCGCTTTTCGTTGAGCATATCAACGACCGCGCGGTATTGAATAAGCAACTGAACGATTTCGGTTTTTTCGTTGGCCGATGCGAGATGTAGAGGAGTCCAGGCGTCATCCTTCTTCGAGTTCACATCTGCGCCGCGATCCAATAATATTTTCGCGACGTCGAGGTGTCCATAGCGCGAAGCAGAATGCAATGGACTCCAACCCTGGTTGTCTTCACAATTCACCTCTGCGCCGAGGTCAAGTAGGAGGCGGGTAATCTCGGCCTCTCCCTCGCAAGCTGCGAAGTGTAGTGGTTGCTCTCGCTTTCCGGTTTGGGCATGAACGTCCGCATGATACTGCAACAACGGCCGTACGACTTTCAAGTTGCCTGCTCTGCATGCTCTGTGTAGTGGAGTTGCACCTTCATTATCCGGAACATCCACGCTGGCACCGTGTTGCAGTAGTAGCGGCGTGATCTCCTTGTGCCCTTTCCCTAAGGACGCATGCAAAGCGGTGAGGTGATGCCCACCCCTTGCATTTATGTCCAAAGGACGAGTATGAATGAGATGTTCCACGACGTCATAGAAACCGCACAAAGCAGCATAATACAAGGAGGATGTCTGCGGTCGCGCTGAACGGGGCGTGGACACATGCTTTCTCCAGTGAAGGTCCACGTCGTGTAACCAGATCCACGCAGCGAGATGGGGTCTATCCGGGTCGAAGAGGCGGACCAAGGCCTCTTGGATGTGGGGTGATGAGCCTTCGAATTGGATGTGTTCGACCCAGTGTTGAGCAGCGTATATGGCCAGTGGAGAATTTTTGACAACCGTTTCATCGATGGTGTCATCAAGATTGAGAAGGATGCTGAGACATGCTTTCCCCAGGATGGTATGTGCGGGACCGGGAAGAATATGGAAATGGGAAAGGTTGGCTTCCATGTCAGCGAGGTGTTTCGAGGTCAAGAACTCTTTGACAGAGAAATGAGAATATTGAATGACCTCGGCCCCATTGACGTTGACAAGGGTGACTAAACTGGAGCACGCAGAAAACACTGCTTCTTCTGCATTCCCGGAACGCCACTGCGCGTTATAGTTGGGTACGGAATCGGAATTGAACCGAATCGCGAGGACTTCCGCAAGCTCGTCAAGGCGAAGCGGGCGGGCAGACACGGTGAGACATTGGAAAAGACGTAGAGCATATTGTCGTTTCTCTTTGTCAATGCCAAGCAATGTCTTTTCGTAGGTTTCGTCCAAACCCTCTGGTAGTTCGTTGAGAGCGCTTCGGATGCTCGCAGGAAAATTGCGACGCAGGGAATCAAGCTGACAGAATGCCCAACGGAACCTGCGAGGTTCAGTAAGTGACCAGTGCGAGAGTCCATTACGGCCATATCTTACATTCCATCCGCCTTGTCTGAAACGATTTTGATGACCAATTCCTTATCTTCTTTCCGCCATCGGCGCATCGTCGGGTCTGTGTAGACGACGTGGGTGATGTAATTGAGAATATCCTTTCTTTGTCCGGTTTCGTCATGGAGGGACACCTGGAGGGACGTCAATGACTCTAGTATGTCCCGGATGTCGACTTCAGGGCGACTGGCCACGCATATACGTAAATTTGGATGCCGCAAATCGACCAGCTCCTTCACGAGCTGGAGAGCCTTTCCTCGGGCAGTCGGAAAGCCGGAAGTCTTTGGACACTCATCAAGAGCATCAATAATGACGTAAGTGGCATCTTGTCTTCGACACTCGAGCATGTCTTTGAGACATAGCGTAAGCGCAGCATCAGCTGGCTTTCGCGTGCCAGAGGCGTGTGTCGAATAGAGGTGAGAAAGGATTTCGTAGCAAGGATCAGACTCGGCGGAAAGTTGGACAAGGAGAGACGAGAGGAGACCGTGACGGTGTTGTTTGTCGGCGTCTCGAAAATCGAAATAGTAATAGGCGACAGAAGCTAATCCGGCGACCCGCTTGCAATCCAGGTCCTGGATGATTGAGAAGCTGACCGACGTGTATGAGCGCAGCTAGGTGGTGGTGTCAGGGTGATACTTACAGAAGAGTACTCTTTCCCGAGCCGGCTAGGATACCAGAATACGATCAGCATGTGAAACGATGCAACGCCGAGGAAGGCATACGCTTTCCGTGAATCCACAAGGGATGGCTTGTTGCTTTCCATTCAGCAAAGACGCTGCCCTTTAAAAACCACGCTCCTGTTCCGGCTTGATAAGCGTCGCAAGCGATGTTATGGTTTGTGGACGGATCTGGGGGAGAAAGCCAATGCCGGACTTTATCCTGCAGTTGGTCACCTACAGAACCGTCTGACTCTGATGCTAACAATAATGACAGGACGGATGGACCACGAACGCATTATCTTGTTTATCTCGATTGCCGTTCCTTGCATGGTAACTAGGATATCAGGATCAGTAGGCAAGCTCATGGGTGAAGGTAAGAACGTACCTAGGGCTTGTCGCAAGCCATCCATCGACACTTCACCATCTACCAGAGGATAACGCAGTGAGAGATATGGAACTAGGGAATCAAACTTGGCGCACTATCGATGACCACCTTTACGTTATTAACAAGGCCATACACAACTTGTAGGGTCTGCGCTACAGTCATTCGGGCCTCCTCCTGGGTGAGGCGATCCAGTCTCTGAAGGACTGCCTCAATGTCGCTCTCACCCAACAACTTCTTGGCAAATTTCTCTAAACAACATTGAGCCAAGGACGTATTATGGGCATGAGTGTACTTACTAAAACGACCTTGCTTTATCTGTTTTGTTGCCAAGGCAAGGACAGACAATACCTCAACCATGATCTTTGCGATTATGTCCATTATACTATCAGCGATGGGCATCTCGGTATAAATGTTGAGGCGCTTGAGGAAATTCCCAGTGCACTCGAAAAGGTCGACAAGGGCGTCATAGCTGGAACTAACATTGATGGCCGCCTAGAATGCTGTACGTAAGAGGGTTCCAGTTGAAGCCAGAAGGGAATATGCGTACGACGAGGAGAATATCAACACCAATGAATACTGCCTTTCCTAGCGAAAATGTGTGCTGTGGATAAAATCGATAAAACGCTGAACTGGCATTGCGGAATGATCGTCGACACGACATCTTACTGCACTAATCGCCTCGCCCAGAAATCCAGATAACACATGGACGACATGGACGATCGGGCTTATCCAGTTGATTAACTTGCGATTTCCCTCCCTGTATTCTCTGAACTGCCCGGCTTTGTCACTGAGTAGCCCGAGGACGTCCTCAGGAGAAACGCGGTCTTCGAGTTGTTTGGCAAAGTCGTACTTGGCAAGGTCGACCCCCGTCTGTCTGGTGTAATCATTTAGTGCATTGTCGAGAATCGCTTTGAAGTTGTAAGATAAGGTCCTTGAGCTTGAAGAGATGGCCGAAGACATAGAACCAAAGTCAACTTTGCCAGTGAATAATATAACTGTACCAAGCGTCACGGAGATAGGAGGGACCGTGCGGAAAGGAAGAAAGAAGGCGCGTTTGAGCCTCGCATGATGGACGCGGCGTGATTTATCGAGATGCTGTGTGACTTTGATGCGTACCTTGATAAGGGCCCAGGACTGCAGTCATTGACGCGCGCCAAAGCAGAGCCCCCGAAACGCCAACAGCGGACTTGCACAGCAGGCTTTAAGAAAAACAAAAACGTACTCTCCAATGTGCCACCAATTGATGATGAATCAAAAGCAAGTTCTATGCACCATTGGATGATGACGGGAAAGAGGCGCATCTAGCCAGGTTCGGCGCAGGGCACGAGGTATGGCTCTCACAGAGCGGAGACTAACTAACCAAACACAGTCATTCCACTTTCAGCCCATGCTGTATCCTGGCGTTTGACACTTCTGGGGTTCAGGTTGGGAATGAGGCGATGAAAAACTGGAATCCTGTGAGTGTGTGACCCACGGCCCTCACATATACCTCCGAAAGGAACCACCGAGTAGAATGGTTGCAGTGTATGGTGGCGTGAAAAATGCTAGAAGCAATCTTGACGAGAGTGCGGTTCAGAGAAGTGAAATGAGAGCGGTGCCCTTCACTGCTGGGACGAAGATGATATCCGTAGTTCAATGAGACCTACATGATATCATATGCAGTACTCGAGGACTGTATCCTCCCTCCCCTATTTTGGGTACTTGACAGAGAGAGAGAGAGAGTTCGTGTGAGGTGCATAGGCGTGAGAGGGTTAGGGTTAGGGGTCTTTGTTGCCAGCAGACAGCCCTGGCCTTCTTTCTTTTACTATCATCTTATCTATTCTCCTCGTTTAATACTTGAAACGTATTTACAATTTCTCTGGGACGACCTTCTCTAGGTTATCCCTGAGATCGACGGTCCAATCGGAATCATCTCTGTGGCAAAAAAAATCGACGCCTTAGCGTCTCCCAGTGATAGTGGTACATACTCGAAATACTCCAACTCCTCCCACATGAGTACATCCACTGTTCTTTCTCCTGCTTTCCCTCTCCCCCTTAGCCCGCCAAGTACTCATGACCCAGCTCTCAAACCAAACCCACATCCATATGCCATAAAGACCACCCACACCGCCCTCTTGTCGCGTTCCAATTCCTCTGGACACAATACCCCGTCCAAGTATTTCTACAGCCCGTCCCCTGGTACTTCATCGCGTAGCCCTACCAAACGCGCCCATGAGTATCGCGGTCACCGCCAGTCCACCAGTCTCACGGGTGAACTCCCGTTTCCTCTGCCTTCTCCCTTACCTTCGCCCACGCACCCGCAACGCAGCGAAACTGAAGACGATGCTTTATTTCGCAGGCCGCGCGCTGATACACTCCCAACATACTTGGCCGATAGCAACCACGTGCTATCTATGGAGCCGAAGGAGGACTTGCCACTCAATCCAAAGATATGGACACCTTCGCAACTGTCTGTGTACCTAACGACGGCTCTCCGAGTCCGATCTGGAGAACGACTGCCCGAACGTGTGGCAAGCGACATTGCATCGTGGGTGCGCCGCGAGAGCGTCACTGGACGTACTTTCTTGCGCTGGACTGACCAGGATCTCGGACTGTAAGGCTTGTTTTTTTGTTTTGAACCTGCAGGCATGGTAATTTATAAATTCATTTGTTTGTTCTAGTCTCGGCGTCAACGTGCTCTGGCGCAGCGCACTCCTAGCGGCCTCGCGTAACCTTAGACAGAACATCCTCCGTGGGCGTATCTGGGGTAACTCGGTATCTGACGAGCAGGGGCAGGATCGAGAGCGAGAGCTAGGCGACGCGCCCTTCACCAGCGCGTTATATGCGTCCTCATCTAGTTCGCTCGATCTCCCACTCACTGGCGAAGATGTCGAGTCTGGCTCCGAACTCCGACCGACACGGCGTTCGCGCGTGAGTAAGAATGCCAATGGCCGAGTGCGTGGGATGGTTGATAAATGGGAGCGCGAGCGCGCAGGAAGCCAGAGTCCGACACGCAGATTGGGCGCTAATGGCCGCAACCGATATGGCTCGGAAAGTGACAACGGGAGCGAATCTGGCGAGGAAGAGATGGCAGCGGCGATGGGTGTTGACGCGCACGGTGCTCGCATTGCGCACATATCACCATTCCCTAGTAATGGTGCTACTTCAGTGCCGGCCGAGAACGATGAACCCAGCATCGAAGACCTTCTTGCTGCCGGGACATCACCTTCCGCACCGAAGGACGGCTCTTCATGGGGTGCGCGCGCATGGGAAGGTCTTGACGCTGGCATCACAATGCGACGCATCGAGCCGAACGACACCGTCGTCCCGCGCCGTGACGGCAGCGGTGGTAGCAGCGGTGCTGATGCGGGGAGCACAGCTAACTTTGCCGAACGAAGCAAGCGCAGAGGTGGCAATAGCAGCAGCGGTCGATGCATGGGGAAGGCGACAAACAAAGAGGACCCGCGACTCGCGCGACCCACAGTCGCGGATATCTTTGTGGAGACCCCGGAATCGATATTGACGTCGGCACACGCAGAAGCGGAAGTACAAGCTGATGTGGGTGCCGAGATGGAACTAGAAGAAGAGGCGGCGGCGGCCATAGAGGCAGAACTTGAGGCGAAGGAGCTTGCGCTGGAGGACGAGGCGCGAGCAACGCGCGCATTAATAGAGGAGTTCAAGCGTCGGCTGGAGGAAGTCGAGGCGCGTGTATCTGTGATGGAGGCAGACTGGCACCCTCCGGAGGGACAGCAGGCGCCCATATCACAACAGCAACAGCAACAGCAACAGTCCGAAGCTCAAGAAGCCTCCGCAGATGACAAGGACACGCACGACGATGCGGTCGACGCCCTTCCAAAGACGGTGGGCGTAACACCCGAGCCAGCCGAGAAGCCCGCCGATGAGAGAGAGGTGGGCGCCCGCAATGCGGTGGAGGAGAACGGCGGCGTGGACCCTAATGCCGTCGCGGAACGTCCTGTTGCTCCTGTTGCTCCTGTTCGTCACGGCATGGTCGATCTTGGACCCACTATGATGTCCGATCTGCCCTCGTACGTTCTCCTTGTCGGTCTCGGGGTATGTGCGGTCGTTCTCCAGGTGGTCTTGAAGCGCGTCGGGGGCCGCAGCTTCAGGCCTTGATCGGTATCGTGCCTCTCTCGCTCTGTCTTATCCTTCCCTTTCCCCCCACTTTTCGCGCTCGCGTATCTTGCGAGCTCTGCGCTTTTGATCTATGAACTCATCACCACCATCATCACCTCCGCGCTCCGAGTTATGTTTCGTCCCTAATGATTTTTTCTCTTGTTCACGAATCGCATTTTACGACCCTTTTACGACCTTTTACGCCGTGCAAAGACGTGCTACTTTCTTACTTTCTTGCAATCCCCTGGCTAATCTCCGTTGCATCCTCCTCAAACCTCCCCTTATTCCCTTCAACATATATCCATGGCATTTCGTGCCGACTTGGCTCCTTCCTTGTCTGCAGTCGGCGTTGTACCTCGCCCTGCAACTTTGTACGGTGGTAGCAGCGTGTTCGGGGTATGCTTAAGCCCTGTATTGTCTTACACAACTCAGTTCGAATCTCTAGTTTGATCGAAGAATAACGGGGCTATGATGCCTGTGGGCGTAAGAAGAGCCAGCTTATGCCATCTTGAACACAGCGTCTCTTAATAGCTGGCTTTGGCCAGCATTGCTAAAGATCATGTCTCTTCTTCGTCTACATGTAGATCGCTATGTGAATTAAACCTACATTGCTACTAATATTACTGTCGGGATACAAAAAAAGCAAGTCAGAAAGAAACGGGAAGGAGAAATTCATGTTAGTATGTCGTCGTCGTTGAGAAAATAAACGTTGTGCTTGGAGTACGTCGTCGTCGTATGAGATGAGTAATATATATGAATCGAAAATGAGAAGAGCAGGAGGGAAAACAAAGGCGTCCGATAAATGCAGGATGGCCCAATCGAAACGTACACAAAGATCAGTATAGGGTTGTGAAGCACACGGAAACAAAATCAGTAAAGGGATTCGTCGTACACGCGTATTGGGGGGGTATATCTACCAGGGAAACAAAGTCCGCGAGTATCATACCATGATTAAACATTCGAAACAAAGCCTCAGCGCGGCACGGGCCCCGGGCCCGGGAAATTGAGGGACTCGGACGATCAACTTGAAGCCGTCTGGCCCTGATAACGCTTTATCAAATCGCGCAGTCGCGCCTGCCCAAACGCAAACTCCGCCTTGAATCCACCTGCACCTGCACCTGCACCCGCACCTCCCGCACCCACACCCGCCCCGCTACCGTTCCCGTTCACAACCGGTTGTGACGGCGCTCTCTGCGCAGCCGCAGACGGCGCAAGTGACGCGTTCGGAAGCGGGGGCTGAAGATGAGGACGCGGATGAGGACGCGGATGCGGATGCGAATTCGAATCATCAAGATCAGGACGGGGCTTGGACGGCAGGGGCGATGCGGATGGCGAGGGGAGCCCAGATGCAGATGCGGTATTGGCGGTGGGGGTGGTCGTGGTGGTTTGTGGTGGTCGTGCGAGTGATGCGGTCGAGGAGAGTACGGGTGTCGCGATGGAAGAGGAGAGCGCGGGCGAGGATGGCGTTGCGGCGGCGGCGGCGCCCAGCCCGAACCTCGCGCACGGCGGACGCAGCGCGTCCTTCTCCTTCGTCACTGGAGCAGCAGCGGACTGCTGATGCTGTTGTTGTTGTTGTTGTTGTTGTTGTTGTCTAGGCCGAGGCGTCCTCGCCGGCCCCGGCGGCGCCGCGCGCATAGGGCCGGCATCAGTCTCGATGATAGACGTCATAGGCTTTACGGGCGCCGGTGTGCAAGGGAGACGTTTGTTCTGGGCTGGCACTTTGGTCTGCGCGGCATTGGCGTTGTTGCTCTTGTGCTTCAAGTTGGCGGGCATGGCGTGCCTCGGTCTCGGCGTCGGTGTCGTTGCACCCGAGGCAGATGCTGCGGCGGAGCCAGCGCCGGAGTCCGTGGACTTGGCGGCAGCTTCCGTCCATATAGCTGTCACCGCTGTGACGCGCCCGCCGCGCCCGCCGCGCGCGGATTTGACGTCGTACTTGACTTCCAGTTGAGAGGATGGAGGGTACCTATGCGCAAGCCGCCGATCGGACACTGACGTGGGAAGCATCGCGTTTGGGGTCGCGGGCGGGATTAGTAACGAAGTCGAGTGGTCGGATGGGGCCGCGTGCTCAGCAGGCCCGGGCGTAGAAGCGGATGCGGGAGGGAGGGAGATCGGTGCGCGGCGGAGACTGGAGACTGGGACGAAGCCGGAGGAGCGTGGATCCGGTTTCGACTCGATGACGGGTGGGATCGTGGGTGAGGAGGTTGGGGCGGATTCTACAGGCGGTACTGTCGGCGGTTCCAACGGCGAAGATGAACCAGG
>Ga0137397_10002307_pt1 | contig 13344 bp, 13 predicted proteins | sample czorhiz116metaG_FD_106658 | JGI IMG/M metagenome (GOLD analysis project Ga0137397, IMG submission 106658) | Vadose zone soil microbial communities from Angelo Coast Range Reserve, California, USA - czorhiz1.16 metaG | ecosystem: Environmental > Terrestrial > Soil > Vadose zone | place: USA... | reverse complement strand
CGTGTCGCCGAGCGTCAACGCGTGGGCGAGATTGTTGATGCCGGAGTTCGCCGCCTTGAGCACGTTGTCCGATCCACCCTCGTATGCCGGCGATTTCTTGACGAATGTGGCCATGTACCGGCCGAACAGTGACTGATTCTGGCTCAACTGATAGTCGATCCGGCCGATGCCCTGGCCTTCATTGCTGTCATCCGTCGTGGTGTACGTGGTCTGGCCGCACGGATCGGTCGCAGTCGGCAGACGCCGCGCCAGGTTCATCGCGGCAGGGCTGAAGAGCGCGGGATTGATGCGGTTGCCGACGAACCCGCCGCCCAGGTTGACCTGCCTGCCGTTGTTGCACGCGGGCGAGGCAAAAGCCGTGAAGTCGCCGGCAAGCATCGCAGCGGATGGCACGAACGCAATCTGATCGGCAGGCCGGAAGCGCAGCCTCGTGCCCTGATATCCGCCGAAGAAGAACAGCTTGTCTCGGGCGATCGGACCACCGACCGTCCCGCCGAACTGGTTCCGGCGCAGCCCGTCATCCTGGCGCTTGCCGTCGGCGCCAATCGCGGCAAACGGGCTCTTCGCGTTCAGGCGATGGTCGCGAAGGAACTCGAACCCGATGCCGTGGAACGTATTGGTGCCCGATTTCGTGACGGCGTTCACCGACGCGGCGGCATGCATCCCGTTCTGCGCGGACAGCCCGCTCGTCTGCACGCGGAATTCCTGCAGGGCGTCGGGGAATGGCATCGGCAGGTTCACGTTGCTTTGCGGGCTGTTGTGGGTCGCGCCGTCGAGCAGGTACCCGACGCCGGTTGGCACGCCTCCGGCGACGGAGATATTCACGCCACCCGAGAAGTTTCGCGTGCCGACGGTGCCGGTCTGGACCGCCGCTCCGGCCAGCACGATCAGGTCGGTCACCTGACGGCCCTGCAGCGGCAACTCCACGATCCGCTCGTTGTCCACGACGTCGCTGATCCCGGCGCTCTGGACGTCGACGAGCGGTGCGGCGGCCTCGACCGCCACGGTCTCCTCGAGGCTACCGACCGCGAGGGTGACGTTGATGGTAGGTGTGGCGGCAACCTGCAGGACGATGCCGGTCTGGGCGTAGGTGCGGAACCCCTGGAGGATCGCCTCCAACCGGTACGGCCCCGTCGGCAGGTTCGGCAGGACGTACGTGCCGGACGCATCGGTCGTCACGGTGCGCGTCTGGGCGGTGTCGGTTTGCACGACGGTGACGCTCACGCCGGGCAGTACGGCACCGCTCTGGTCGGTGATGCGGCCGCTGATTTGTGCGGTCGATAGCTGCGCCGATACGGCGCGGGGCAGAAGCAGCGAAAACCCGAGGACGACGACGAGCCTTCCGACGCGTGTCATAGGTCCCCCTCCGTCAATTGTGGGGCCCGATTCTACCCGAAACCGTCCGCCGCGGCGGCGATTGGTCGTGTCAGACTACGTTCCTCGGGAGGGACAGGATGACGAAGCGTACGCCGGCCGCGGTTGTCCTCGGCGCGCTCGTGGCCATGGGCGGGTTGGAAATCGCGGCGCAGAATGCCCAGCCGGCTGGCGCCGGTTCGCCTGAAACGTGGTGGGTCAACAAGACCAAGGGGGGTGTGTACAACCCGCCAATGCGTCCGCTGTGGAAACTGTCCGAGCTCAGGCAGATGCACCCGGGCCGGAACGACTGGCAGGAACAGATCATCAGGGACCCGGAGCAGGATGCCACCTACAACTCCGCGGCGCCAGGCAGCCGGTTCGGCCTTCGGCTGCATCCCGACACGCCAGCCGTCTTCGTCGTCATCGCCGGGGAGGTGCGCTTCTCGGTCGAAGGACAGCAGCCGGTGACCGCGACGCGCGGATCGATCGTGAACATCATGAGGACGACACTCTTTTCGTACGAGGTCGTTGGCGGTCAGAACGCGTTGTGGGTTGAAGTCAATCCCGCCAACTACAAGACCGTCTACCCGGCCAGCGGTCCGCAGCCCCCGTCAGCCAGCGGCGGACAGGTTGTGAAAGTGTCGTTCAACCACACGTCGGCGGCGTATGCGCCGCCGAACCAGCTGCACTGGAACCTGTTCGACGATGGATTCGGCAAGTGCGCTCCAGCCGGTCCACGGGTCATGGACGATCATCTGTTCGCGAGTCCGCTCATAGGGTACGTCAACCCAGCGGACAACAAGTGTCCTGGAGGTCGCGGCAACGTGGGCGGCGGGCCCACTCAGGGCGCGTTCAACCCCAATACGACGTTCGGCCACATGCACGCGGGACCGGCGGAGTGGTGGATCGTTCAGGTCGGCGCGATCAGCGGCAAGTTCGAGGGTGTGGGCGAGTTTCACGCGATAGAAGGCGACGTCCTCTACGCGCCGCCGATGACCTGGCACCAGATGGGCGCCGAAGCGTCATCGGGGCCGTCTGTGCGGCTGGCGATGGGCGGGTATCCGCTGATCAACATGAACAACACGGAGGCGCCGTAGCGGACGTCGCCGCCAGCGAGCCCGAGCGTTGAAGACGGCTCTCGAGTGCTCATCGACCGGGATCGAGATCGCGCATCACGACGCGGAGCACCTGCCCGGCCAGCCGGGCCTCGCGCTCGGTGACGTGCACGCCGGCGCGGAGCTCGCCGGACTCATCGGTCAGATCGTGGTAGGCGCGCGCCACCGGGGGCAGCCGGGCGCATCCGCCGCGGATGAGGCCCGCCCGTTCGGCAGCTTCGATTCGTTTCTCAAAGCTGCCGGCTGCCGGCTGCCCGCTGCCGGCTGACAACGCGTCGGTCAGCAGCGACTCCATCACGCTGCACGACAGGACGAGTGCCAGCGCGAACTCGCCGCGCTCGAAGGCGTCGCGGCTGTCGTCGAACGCGCGCTCGAGGACGGGCCGAAGCTCCGCGTTGCGCACGAACTCGAAGCGGCGCGGCCTTGGCGGCGCGCCGGTCGAAGCCGCCTCGACATCGTCCATGCGCGACAGCGACGCCACGCCCTGCGACAGGACGTCCAGGATCCGATCGACGATCTCGCCGGTTTCCGCTTCGACGACGACACCGCCGTCGGCTGACCGGACCAGAAACGCCTCGCTGTAGGCACGGGAAAGCCAGTGCGCCTTGCTGCCGCCCGACAGCTGGTTGATTGCGGCGGCGCAGTCGCGCTGCCACGCGCGCGTCGCGTCGACCGATCCAACGGCCTTGATCTGGCAGCCGCGCTCGATCAGCGCCTCGATCTCGCGAAGCGCGGTGTCACGCTGATGACGAAGGTGCTCGTCCATCAGGCACGGGGGTCGACGGCGGCTTGAGAATGTCGGCGATCTGATCGATGTGCTGGCGCATCGCTTCCGCCGCCGCGCTGGGATTGCCCTGACGCAACGCCGCGACGACGGCTTCATGGCCCATGATGGAGCGCACCGGGCGGCCCTTCTGTTTCAGCGTGCGCGTGCGCGATTCCACGAGCAGGTCGTTCAGGGTCGCCATGATGCTGACGACCACGCGATTGCGCGTGGCGCGCGCGAGAACCTGGTGGAAGGCCGTGTCCTCGGCGATGGCCGACCGGCCGGTCTTGAGCTTCTTGCGTTGCGCGTCGAGAATGTGCTCCAGGTCGGCGAGGTCCTCGTCGGTGACACGCATGGCCGCAACACGCGCCACGGCCGGCTCGAACATGCGGCGCACGTCCATCAGTTCGTCCTGCAGATCGGTGCGGTAGCTCAGGACCGACGCCAGCGGCGCGACGAGCCGATCGACGCTGAGCTCCTGTGGAAACGTGCCGTACCCATGGCGTGTGGCGAGCAGGCCGATGGTCTCGAGCGTCCGCAAGGCGTCGCGGATTGACCCGCGACTGACGCCGAACCGTTCGGCGAGCGAGCGCTCCCCGGGCAAGGGCTCGCCGGGCGGGAAGCTGCCGTCGAGAATCAGCGTCCGGATCCGGTCGGCGATGTCCGCGGCGATCCGTGTCTTCCTGATCGGCTCGATCGAACCGAGGCCCGTCCGGACCGTCCGCCTCCGCGAGGCGGCCTGGCGCTTGACACCGCGCCGGCCCGATGTCAGACTCAGCCCCCCAACTGGTTCGACCACTGGGCCAGTGTATCACGTGGCCACAGCGCCGCCGTGGAGGCGAAGTGGGAGGCGAAAACGGCGTGCGAGAGACCGTCACGTTCACCGCCAGCGGATCCCCACAGGTCGTATCGCGCGCGATCGAGGAGTACGCCCGCGGCCAGGGGCGCGTCAGCGCGATCGTCGTGCCGTGGGAGAGCGACGACACCACGCTGAGCATGGCGGTGACCGCCGTCAAGAGCGACGGCTGGGCCATCGAGCACACCAACCTCGGCACCATCCGGCTGAAAGAGGCGGGCGGGGAACGGACCTCGGTCGCCATCGCCGCCGAACCGCCCGATCATCCCGACCAGCAGAAGCTCGCGGCTGTCTTCGAGACATTCGCACGGCAGGTCGAAGGTCTGTTCCAAGCCGAGCGATGACGAACCCACCCGGCGATCGCGCGCCCGAAGCGGTGCCAGACGCGCTGGCCGCCGCGGTGACGCTGCGCGTGGCGGAAGCACGCGTGGAAGACATCGGCCATGCGATCGCGCGGCTCGCGCCGGCCGACCTGACACGCATCGGCGCCCGGCCGGGCGACGTCCTGAAGGTGACCGGCCGCACGGTCGCGGTCGCACGCGCGGACCGATCGGACGATGCGCACGAGGGCATGATCCAGATCGACGGCACCGCGCGCAGCAACTGCGGCGTGAGCCTGCAGGAGCAGGTGACCGTGGCACCTGTCGAGTCTTCGGCAGCGGTGTCCGTGCGTGTGACCCCGCTCTGGGAAGGCGCGGCGCCCGCGGTGATCGCGCCGGAGCGCCTGCTCGAGGATCTCGAAGGCGTGCCGGTCATCACGGGCTGCGCGGTGCGTGTGCCGACCTTCGCCAAGGCGATCAACTTCCAGGTCGTGCGCACGCTGCCGGCCGGCCCTGTCGTGATCGGCAGGCGCACCGACATCAGGCTGGTCGAAGGGGAACAATCGCTCGTCCGCGCGCCGTCGGTCTCCTACGAGGACATCGGCGGGCTCGAGCGCGAGGTGGCGCGCGTGCGCGAGATCGTCGAGCTGCCGCTCCGGCACACGCGCCTCTTCGAGCGCCTCGGCATCCTCGCGCCCAAGGGATTGCTGCTGTACGGACCGCCGGGGACGGGCAAGACCCTGCTGGCGCGCGCCGTCGCCGCGGAGAGCCGCGTCCACTTCATTCACCTCAACGGCCCCGAGATCATGCGGAAGTTCTACGGCGAAAGCGAAGCCAAGCTCCGCGAGGTCTTCGAGCAGGCGGCTCGCCATGCGCCGTCGATCCTGTTCATCGACGAGATCGACGCCGTCGCGCAGAAGCGCACCGAAGTCGCCGGCGAGGTCGAAAAGCGTGTCGTCGCGCAGCTCCTGAGCCTGATGGACGGCTTCGTCTCGCGCGGCCAGGTCATCGTGATCGGCGCCACGAACATTCCGGAAGTGCTGGACCCCGCCCTCAGGCGCCCCGGACGATTCGACCGCGAGATCGAGATCGGCGTCCCCAACACGCAGGCGCGGCTGCAGATCCTCAGGATTCATTCGCGCGCCATGCCGCTCGGGCCCGACGTCGACCTGCAGGAGATCGCCGAGCACTCGCACGGCTTCGTCGGCGCGGATCTCGAGGCGTTGTGCCAGGAAATCGGGATGATCGCGCTTCGGCGGTACCTCTCCTCCATCCGGACGACACCGGACGTCCCGATAGACGAGGCCGACGCCGGTTCGCTGCACGTCACGCGCGAAGACTGCCTGGCGGGGCTGAAGGAAGTCGAGCCGAGCGCCACGCGCGAGTTCTTCATCGAGAAGAGCTCGACGACGTTTGCCTCCATCGGGGGATTGGACGAAGTGAAGCGGCTGCTCGACGCGGTCGTCGAACATGCGCACATGCGCGACGAGGTGTACGAGCAGGTCGGGCTGGCGCCGCCGCGCGGCATCCTGCTCGTCGGACCTTCCGGCACCGGCAAGACCGCCGTCGCGCGGGCGCTGTCGGGCGAAAAGCAGATCCCGCTCATCGCCATCGACGGCCCGCAGCTCTACTCGAAGTGGCTCGGCGAGTCGGAAAAGGCGCTGCGCGAGGTGTTCAAGAAGGCGCGCCGCGCGACCCCCTGCCTGCTGTTCTTCGACACCATCGACGCCATCGCGCCGCGCATCGCCGCCGACCACGGCAACTCCGACGTCTACCAGCGGATTCTCAGCCAGCTCGCGCGCGAGATCGACAACCTGCGCGACGTGAAGGGCGTGATCCTGATGGCGGCGACCAACCGGCCCGAGCGGGTCGAGCCGGCATTGCTTCGCAGCGGCCGCTTCGACTATAACGTGCGCTTCGAGAAGCCCAACGCCGCCGATCGGGCGGCCATCGTCCGGATCTGCTGCCGGCGGGTGCCATTGGCGCTCGACGTGGATCTCGACGCGCTGGCGCGGCGCGCCGACGGATACACGGGCGCCGATCTCGAAACGCTCTGCAAGAAGGCGACGCTGCTGGCGATCGCGGAGTTCCACAGCGGCGCGCGCGGCAAGCCGTTTCTGGTGCACGAGCGCGATTTCCTGGCCGTTCTCGAGAACGGCCCTTCGACCGAGGCTGCATCATGAGTTACACCGAGCTCACCGTCTGGACGCGCGGCATCATCATGGACAAGGAGGGGCGCGACATCGTCAATTCGATCGCCGCCTCCGCCCGCCTCGAGGGGAAGTTCGCGCAGGCGATGGAGAACTACGTCGACAACCCCGATCGCACGAACGCGCCGACGCGCAAGTACTGCCGCATCAGCGACAACGAGATCGAAAACGCGCTGACCTACGAGAACGAGGCGCCGAACATCCTCGTGCTCGTCGAGCAGACGATGGTGAAGGGGTGGGACTACCTGCGCGGGATGCCGCCCGGCGGCACGCTGGTGATCAACACGCACTATCCGCCCGAGTACATGATGCGCTTCGTGCCCGGACCGGAGCGGCTGGCGCAGCTGGTCTGCGTGGACGCCGCGAAGCTGGCAGACCACAAGTGGCTCTACTACCGCCTCGGCGAGCTCGGCCTCGATCGCCTCTCGACCGAGGGCGCCGCCGAACGCAACAAGGCGGTCGCCCCGGACATCGCCGCGCCGCTCATCGCGGCGGTCGTCCAGACGACGGGCATCGTCAAGATGGCGACGATCGAACCGATGATCGCCAACAAGGCGGCGTTCCACGCCGCGCTCGATCAGCTACACGTCCTGCCGCTGAACCCCGTGGCGGCCTGAACAAGGATCATCATGTCGACTAAAGGCACACACATTCCCGACTGGCTGGCGGTTCCGTTTGCCGGCATCACGCCGGCGCCGACGCAGCAGAAGGGGCAGGACCTCTTCCCCACCGGCAACTGGCGCGCGATCCGGCCGGTGTACCGCGACAAGATGCCGCCCTGCAACAACGCCTGCGGCACCAACGAAAAGATTCAGGGCTATCTGGATCTCGTGAAGCGCGGGAAGTATCTCGACGCCTACGCGCTCATCAAGGAAGACATGCCGTTCCCGTCGGTCACGGGCCGCGTCTGCTATCACCCGTGCGAGCAGGCGTGCAACCGCGGCAAGTACGACGAGGCGATCTCGATCCGCGCCGTCGAGCGGTTCCTCGGCGATCTCGGGCAGGCGCTGCCGCACGACGTCGTGAAAGCCGGCGCGCCCAACGGCAAGAAGGTCGCCATCGTCGGATCGGGCCCCGCGGGACACAGCGCCGCGTACCAGCTGGCGCGTCTCGGGTACGAGGTCACGATCTTCGAGAAGTCGCCGAGAGCCGGCGGGCTCAATCGCGGCGGCATTCCCGACTGGGTCCTGCCGCAGGACGTGCTCGATCGCGAGATCGAGCGCCTCGTGGAGCTGGGCATCACGATCAGGACGAACACCGAGGTCGGCAAGGACGTCTCGTGGGATGACCTGAAGAGCAACTACGACGCGTGCGTGCTCGCCGTCGGCCTGACCGACCCGAACAGCGCGCGCGCCGAAGGCGAAGACAAGGATGGTGTGGCCTACGGTCTCCCGTTCCTTCGCGACATCGGGATGGGTACGTCGACGGTCAAGCTGGGTCCGCGCGTCGCCGTGATCGGCGGCGGCAATACCGCAATCGACTGCGCGCGCGAGGCGCTCCGCCAGGGCGCCGAAGAAGTGACGATGATCACCGTCGAGGCGAACACGAGCGAGATGCCGGCCGTGCCGGAAGATCTGCACGACATGATCGAGGAAGGCGTCGAGCTGATGCACGGGCTGGCGATGACTGCCGTGCTCGGCAACGGCAAGGTGGAGGCGCTGCAGCTCCACGCGGCGCGCTTCAGCGGCAAGGTCAACGCCTCACCGATCGCGATCGATCGCGAGGCGCCCGCGGCGCGCTTCGCGGTCGACAACGTGATCATCGCCGTGGGGCAGCACGCGTCGCTGAAGTGGCTGCCCGATGAATTCAAGAACGAGCGCGGCACCATCAAGGTCGATCGCTTCGGCCGGCTGGGCGACACGATGTTCTTTGCCGCCGGCGACATCGTGCAGCTCGGATCGGGCCAGCCGCTGATGGTGGTGAACGCGGTCGGCGACGGGAAGCGCACGGCGTTCAACCTGGACAAGGTGGTGCGCGGCGAGCCGCTGCAGGAGCGGATGGTCCCGCTCGACGTCATCACCGACCTCGCCCGGATGAACATGACGTACTTCCCGAAGTTCGCCCGCGTGCAGCAGGCGATGCTCGAGCCGGTCGGCCGCCGCAAGACCCAGGAGGAAGTCATCCAGGCCTTCTCCGAGGAGCAGGCGATCGAGGAATCCAACCGCTGCTTCAGCTGCGGCACGTGCAACGCCTGCGATAACTGTTACCTGGTCTGTCCCGAGCCATGCATCGTGCGGTCGGTGCGCTCGAACGGCCTCTACAAGATTCTGGTCGATTACTGCAAGGGCTGCCGCGTGTGCATCGAGGAGTGTCCGACCGGCTGTCTCGAAGGCGTGCCCGAGCTCGACTTCGACAGCGGCGTGGTCCGCATGGATACCGCGTTCGCGATTACCCAGGGCCTGCACGGGCGCCAGAAGAATGAATTGGAGAGCCTGTCGGAGCGTCCGCCGAAGGACATCGAGAATTGGTCGTAGGGCGCGGCTTTACGCCGCGCCGGGCGGGCCGTAAAGGCCCGCCCTACGAACGGGAGAGGACATGGCAACCGCAACACTGACGAAGAAGAAGGTCCGCATCAACGGCTGCGTCGCGTCCGCGCAGGCCGCCAAGTACGCCGACGTCGACGTGATCGCCGCGTATCCAATCCGGCCGTACACGGCGACGATGATGGCGCTGGCGCAGATGGTGGCCAACGGCGAGCTGGACGCGGAGTACATCGTCGCCGACAGCGAGCATTCGCAGTTGAGCATCGCGCACGGCGCCGCGTCGAGCGGCGCGCGCGTCTTCACCGGCAGCTCGGGCGTCGGGGTGCACTTTGCGTACGAGCTCTACTCGCCGATCTCGGGAAGCCGCATGCCCGTGCAGATGATGATCGCGGATCGGACACTCGATCCTCCAGGCGACTTCGGATCGGAACACACCGATGCGCTCGCCACGCGCGACATGGGCTGGCTGATGGGCTGGTCGTGCGACGCGCAGGAGGCCTTCGACAACCATCTGCTGGCTTTCAGGATTGGTGAAGACCCGCGGGTCCTGCTGCCGCAGATGGTCTGCCAGGACGGTTTCTTCGTCTCGCACATCACGGCCGATGTGGAGCTGCCGGACTCGGGGCAGGTGAAGGAGTTCCTTCCACCCTACAAGCATCCGTACCCGCTCGACCCGCGCCATCCGGTCTCGCACGGACCGCAGATCATGCCCGAGCAGGGGCCGCCGCTTCAGCTCGAACGCGCTCGCGCGATGGAAGGCGCGATGCCCGTCATCGAGCAGGCGCACGAGGAGTTCGCGAAGATCTTCGGGCGCACGTACGACCCGTGGCTCGAGGAGTTCATGACCGATGACGCGGAGGTCGTCTTCTTCCTGCAGGGCGCCCACGGGGTCACGGCGCGCCACGCCATCCGCCACATGCGCTCGCGTGGCGTGAAGGTCGGCATGGTGCGGCTGAAGACCATCCGGCCCTACCCCACCGATCGCGTCATGGAATCGCTCAGCCGCTTCAAGGTCGTCGGCGTGATCGAGACCAACATGGGACTCGGCAGCGTCAGCAGCGGCGGATCGCTGTACGCGGAAGCGTGTGCCGCGCTCTACGAGAGCCCGAAGCGGCCGCTCGTCTTCTCGTTCATGGCGGGCATGGGCGGCGAGGCGATCGTGCTGAAAGAGTTCTACTGGATGACCAACAAGATGCTCGACGCCCAGAAGCGCGGCTCGATTGAAAAGCGCACGCACTGGGTGGGGTTCGAGGAGTAATATCGAAACTTCCAACGGAGAACGAGATGCCAGCCATTGAAGTCCAGCGGCAGATGCTGCCGATGCTCGAGAGCCCGAATCAGGGGGCGCGCTTCTACAACCCTGACCTCCCTCAGACGGAGCCCTTCGTCCCCGGCCACCGCACGTGCGCCGGCTGCGGACCCTCGATCCAGTATCGGATGACGAGCAAGGCGTCCGGCGACAACACGATCCTGGTCGGACCGACCGGGTGCATGTATGTCGCCAACAGCTCGTACCTGTGCACGCCGTACAACGTGCCGTGGGCGCACACGCAGATCGGGAGCGCAGGGAGCTTCACCGCGGGCGTCGCCGCCGCGTACGAAGCCATGATCCGCAAGGGGAAGTGGAAGGGAGCGTTCCCGAACATCATCTGCGAGGCAGGCGACGGGAGCGCCTCGGACATCGGGCTCGCGTCGATTTCGGGCGCGCTCTACCGGAATCACGACTGCCTGATCATCTGCTACGACAACGAGCAGTACGCCAACACCGGCATCCAGGCCTCGTCACGAACGCCGTACGGCGGCATGACGACCTTCTCGCCTCCGGGCCCGATGGTTCCGGAAGCGAAGACGCTCTTCCCGAAAGATCTCGCGCGCATGATGGCGGCCGGTCACCCGCATTGCTACGTCGCCACGGCAAGCGTGGGGTACCCGATCGATCTCATGAACAAGGTGCGCAAGGGACTCAACCACAAGGGCGCGGCGTACCTGATGATCTATACCCCGTGCCAGAAGGGGTTCGTCTACGAGACGCCGCGCTCGATCGATCTCGGCCGCCTCGTCGTCGAATGCGGGCTCTACCCAATCTGGGAATGGAACCCGGAGCACCGCGAGTACGACTACAGCTTCCGCCCGCAGAGCATGCGTCCCGTGTCGGAGTACCTGAAGCTGCAGGGGCGGTTCGGCCACCTCCACGCCGAGCACATCGCGACGCTGCAGAAGTTTGCGAACCAGCAGTGGAGCATGATGGGCGTCGAGCTGCCCGAGGCGCTGGTGCGCGCGACCGATGCGAAGAACCTCGTCGCCATGGCGTCTGCCGAAGCGGCTGCCGCCGTGGCGCAGACCGTGTAGGACCACCAGCCATGAGTGACACGACGCAGCCACCGGTCGCCGCCGTTCCCCAGGAGAGCTACATCGTCAGCGAAGGCAAGAAGCGCGGATCGACGCGCGACGTGCGGCCCGAAGCCGACCAGGACCGCTTCTACACCGTGCTTCGCGTGCATGGCGGCGACGCGCTCCTCACGGACAACTGGCACACCAACGAAGTGCTCAACCACGCGCGCGACAACTTCGAGGGCTACACCTTCGCCATGCGCACGCTCGAAGCGTGGGGCGCGCAAATCGAGACCGATACCCGCGCCTACTACACGGCCGGGGGACGGGTCTGGGTGCTGGACCTCGAGCCGGCCGCGGGCAAGAAAAAGCGCCTCCCGGGCACCGGCTCCGGCAAGACGACGTGAGCACGCCCGCTTCAGCCGCAAAGGCTCCGGCGAGGCGGGTCCTCCTCATCGACGACACCCCGGAGATTGCCGAGCTGTTGTCGTTCGCGCTGCGCGACCGCGGCTATGGCGTGGTTGCCATCGGCTTCACCGCCGCCGTCAACGAGCATCTCGCCGATGAGCGCGCCGATGCGCTCGTCCTCGACTGCTCCGTCTATGAGATGAGCGAGTCGCTCTTCGACCTCGTCCGCAGCGATCCAGCGCATGCCGACCTGCCGATCGTGATCATCAGCGATACGCCGGAGAAGGCCGACGCGAGCCTGCGCTCGCGCGAGGCCGAACACGTGCTGCTCATCCCGAAGCCGTTCACCGGCGGGCAGATCGCGCGGGCGCTCGACCAGCTGCTGCCTGCGACTCCGTCGGGGAAGACCGAACACAACGTACGACCGTAATCACGAATCACACATTCCCGATATGCCGTCCTGGAGCATGGACGACTGGCAATACCTCGAGCGACAGGTCGTCGCCGATCCGCAGGGGCGGCAATGGTCCGTCGCACTGATGGACGTCCTCGGCCAGGTGGGCGATCCCGACCGGCCAAACGAGACGCTTGCACTCGAGTACTCGTCCGGCCGGTATTTCACGCTGATCTACTCCAGCGGCGGGACGCTGCAGTGGGAACGCGGCTACCCGTCGCTTCCAGAGGCCATGACAGCGTACGAACGCCTGGTGGCTGCCGTCATCGACGGTCGGCTGAATCCCGCACAACCGGTGTTCCGGCAGGACCTCGAAGATTGATCGCTGCGCACACGTCGATTGAACGATCAGGTCACGCCAGATCGCGGGATCTTCCGGACGAACAGCGCGGCGTCAGTGCGGTATGGCGAAGGGCGGGGGCGAACCAGGCGGAAGCGAGAGAAGGCGGAACAGCGGAACGTGCGGCGCGAGATGAGAGTTAGGTTAGGCGGCCTCTGCCACGCGCCTCGCCATCAACGCGTCCAGGCTGAAGGCACCGGCGCCATAACTAGCAATCCACAGCGCGCCAGCAAGCAGCAGCAGGTTCCTGATGAACAAGGTCAGTTGGATCTGAAACGAGACCGGGTTGGTCATCGCCCAGAAGTTGTGCATCGTCAGGGTGACCGGAACGAGGAAGAGCACCAGCAGCCAGCCTCCGAGCCTGGCGTGGAAACCGAAGAGCACGCTCAACCCGCCGGCGAGAGCGATGAACCCCGACAGCGGAACCAGTAGTCCGGCCGTCGGCACACCGTGCTGGGCTGCTGACTCGATCGTGCTCGAGTTGAAGTGGCCCGCTGAGGCGATGATGAAGATCACCGCAAAGAGCTGTCTCGAGACCAACGATAGGTAACAGGCGTAGTCTCCGTAGACGCAACGTGTCCGCATTGTCTCCTCCCTTCTTCCATTGCTACACGCGTTCAATTAGAGGGGATTGGCGGGCATGTCCAGTGCAACTCCGGTGCCCGTAAATACGCTTCTACTCGAGCTACGACTGCCAATCGGCCG
>Ga0137397_10002306_pt1 | contig 13351 bp, 11 predicted proteins | sample czorhiz116metaG_FD_106658 | JGI IMG/M metagenome (GOLD analysis project Ga0137397, IMG submission 106658) | Vadose zone soil microbial communities from Angelo Coast Range Reserve, California, USA - czorhiz1.16 metaG | ecosystem: Environmental > Terrestrial > Soil > Vadose zone | place: USA... | reverse complement strand
ATCTCGCGTACTGAGATCCCTCGCTAGCGCTCGGGATGACACGCTCCGAATGACCATCGCCCGCTTCACCGCGCCGCTCGCGCGCGGTTGCATGTTCGTCGCGGTCGCCGGCCTCTGCGGCATCGTCGCGGTCGTCGCGATCCAGGTATTCGGCCGCTACGTGCTGAACGACACGCCGGTGTGGGCCGAGAGCACGGCGCTGGTCCTCATCCTCTACGTCACGCTGCTCGGCGCCGCGGTGGGCGTGCGCGACGCCGGGCACATCGGCATGGAGTCGCTGCTGGTGCTCGTGCCCGGGCGCGTGCGCAACCGGCTCGAGGTCCTGATCTACGCGCTGGTCGGGACCTTCGGCGCGATCATGGCCTGGAACGGCGCGATCCTCGCCGCCTCGGTCGCGCCCTACAAGATCCCCACGCTTGGCGTCTCCGAGGCGTTCAACCAGGCGCCGCTGGTCATCTCCGGGGCGCTCATCGTGCTGTTCTCGGTCGAGCACGTGGTTGCGCTCCTGCGCGGCGAGGAAGTGAAGCCGGCGTGGCACTGACGATCCTCTGCATCAGCTTCGCGGTGTTGTTGCTGCTCGGCGTGCCCGTCGCCTTTGCGATCGGGCTGTCCGCGGTATGCACCATCCTGTGGGAGGGACTGCCGCTCGCCGTCGTCTTCCAGCGCATGAACGCGGGGATGAACATCTTTTCCTTCCTCGCGATCCCCTTTTTCATCTTCGCGGGCGAGCTGATGCTCCATGGCGGCATCGCCGACCGCATCGTCGCCTTCGCCAAGAGCCTCGTCGGCCACATCCGCGGGGGCCTGGGGATGTCGAACGTGGTCGCGTGCACGCTCTTCGGCGGCGTGTCGGGCTCGGCAGTCGCCGACGTCTCGGCGATGGGCGCGGTGATGATCCCGATGATGAAAAGGGAGGGCTACCACGCCGACTACGCGGTGAACGTCACCACGCACGCGGCGCTGGTCGGCGTGCTCATGCCGACCAGCCACAACATGATCATCTATTCGCTTGCCGCGGGCGGCAAGGTGTCGATCGCGGCGCTGATCCTCGCCGGTCTCGTTCCGGCGTTGATCCTGACCGTCTCCAATCTCGTCGCGGCGTATCTCGTCGCGATCAAGCGCGGCTATCCGGCCGGGACGTTTCCGGGCTGGGAAGTCGTATGGCGCTCGCTCGCCGCGGCGCTGCCGGGGCTCGCGGTGGTGGCGATCATCATCGTCGGCATCCTGTCGGGCGTGTTCACCGCGACCGAGTCCGCGGCCGTCGCCGTGATCTACGCGCTTGCGTTGACCGTCTTCGTGTACCGCAGCATGAGCTGGGAAGGATTTCTGAAGGCCGCGGCCAAGTCGGTGAAGACCACCGGCGTCGTGCTGCTCCTCATCGGCGTCTCCAGCACCTTCGGCTATCTCATCGCGCTGTACGAGGTCGCCGAGATCACCGGCCGCGCCCTCGCGGGGATCTCGACCGAGCCGTGGGTGATCTTTCTGCTGGTGAACCTGATCCTCTTCTTCCTGGGGACCTTTCTCGACATGGCGCCGACGATCCTCATCTGCACGCCCATTTTCCTCCCGATCTGCGCGCAGTACGGCATGAGCCCGGTGCAGTTCGGCATGGTGATGCTCGTCAACTGCGCGCTCGGCCTCAATACTCCGCCGGTCGGGACCACGCAGTTCGTCGGCTGCGCCATCGGCGGCGTGTCGATCGGGCACGTGATGCGCACCATCTGGCCGTTCTACGGCGCGCTCGTCGCGACGCTGATGCTGGTAACCTATGTGCCCGCGTTCTCGCTGGCCTTGCCCAACCTGTTCCTGAAGTAGAGCCATGCGTCTTGTCGTGATCCTCGCCGCGGTCCTGCTGTGCGCCGACGCCTGGGCCCAGGCCTGGCCGTCCCGCCAGATCACCATCGTCGTCGGCTTCTCCGCGGGCGGCAGCACCGACATCGTGGCGCGCCTGCTCGCCGAGGATCTGAGGAAGAGCCTCGGCCAGCCGGTGGTCGTGGACACCAAGCCGGGGGCCGCCGGCAACATCGGCGCCGCCTACGTCGCCAGGTCCAAGCCCGACGGCTACACCCTGTTCATGGGCTCGGTGGGGCCGCTCGCGATCAACGGCTCGCTGTACAAGGACATGCCCTACGACAACCTGAAGGACTTCTCGCCGATCACGCTCGTGGTACACGTTCCGAACATGCTGGTGGTGAACCCGTCGGCGCTGCCGGTGAGCACCTTCGAGGAGTTCGTCGCCTCGGCGAAGGCGAATCCGGGGAAATATTTCTTCGCCTCGACCGGGAGCGGCACCGCCTCGCACCTCGCGGGGGAGCTGCTGCGCATGATGGCGGGGGTCGACGCGACGCACGTGCCGTACAAGGGCGCGGTCGCCTTGAACGATCTGCTCGCGGGCGAGCACGTGCACTTCATGTTCGCGACCATCCCCTCGGTGATCCAGTTCGTGCGCGCGGGGCGCCTGCGCGCGCTCGCGGTCACGACCAGGACGCGCTCGGCCGCGGCCCCCGAAGTGCCGACGGTCGCGGAGCTCGGCTACCCGGAATTCGAAGCCTCGAACTGGTTTGCGCTGCTCGGACCCGCGCACATGCCGCGCGAGGTCGTGACGCGGATGCACGCGGAGGTCGTGCGCATCCTGCGGGAGCCCGCGATCCGCGACAAGCTCAGTCACCAGGGCGCGGATCCCGTCGGCAGCACCCCCGAGGAGCTCGCCGAGTACATGCGCGCAGAGACCGCGAAATGGGCGCCGGTGGTCAAGGCCTCGGGCGCGAGGGCCGATTGAGATGAGCGAAACCGCTCTCATCGTCGGCGCCGGGAGCGGCCTCTCGGCCTCGCTCGCGCGCCTGTTCGCGAAGGAAGGCATGCGCGTGGCGCTCGCCGCGCGCAACACCGGCAAGCTCGCCGCGCTCGTGAAAGAAACCGGCGCGCTCGCCGTCGCCTGCGATGCCTCGGTCCCTGCGCAGGTCGAGGCGATGCTCGGCGCGGTCGAGGCGAAGTGGGGCGCGCCGGATCTCGTCGTCTACAACGCCGGGTACCGCACGCGCGGGCCGCTCGTCTCGCTCGATCCGAAGGAGGTCGAGCGCACGATGATGGTGTCGGCCTACGGCGGATTCCTCGTCGGTCAAGGTGCTGCCAAGCGCATGTTGCCGCGGGGGACCGGGGCGATCCTCTTCACCGGTGCCTCGGCGAGCGTCAAGGGATACGCCGAGTCGGCGCCCTTCGCGATGGGCAAGTTCGCACTTCGCGGCCTCGCGCAGAGCATGGCGCGCGAGCTCGCGCCCAAGGGCATCCACGTCGCGCACTTCGTCATCGACGGCGGCATTGCGCAAGGGGAAAGCGACGCCCGCGCGAAGGACCGGGGCGTGGATGGGATGCTGCTGCCCGACGAGATCGCGCGGAACTATCTGCACGTCTTTCGCCAGCACCGCAGCGCCTGGACCTGGGAGGTCGAGCTGCGCCCCTGGCTTGAGCGGTTCTAGGGCGATTCAGCGGCGCCCGAGCACCAGGGTGCAGTTGCGATCGCCCAGCGTGCCCTGCAGAACGATGCGGCCGCCGTCGGTGCGGCCGCGGAAGAACACCGGCTGCGGCCTGCCGAGGAAGCGCTTCGAGATCGCGATGCCGTCGCCCCTGAGCGTGAGGACCCCGTCCTCGCCCGGCCTTCCGCGAGCGAGGCTGTAGCCCGGTTGCCCGGGCGTACCGACCGCGAGCACGAACTCCGCGTCCTTGACGCTCAGGTTCCAGCTGGCGACCTGCGAGGGCAGCTCTTCGTACGCCTCGCAGGTGCGCGTCGCCGTCCAGGCGCCGTCGTAATGCGGGGCGGACCCCGGCGCTTTTTCCTGGGCGGGCCTCGGTGTGGAGGAGCCCCAAAGCAGGCTCGGGAGAAACGTGCCGGAGGGTTTTTCCTGGACGGGCGGCGCGGGTCGCGGCTCCGGCTCTCCGCGCGCGACGGCGGGCGGGGCGTCCTCGGCGCGCCGGGGTGTTTCCGCGGGGGGCTGTGCCCTGACGGGCGCCACCGATCTCGCCCTCGTCTCCGGCCTGGCCTTCGCCTCGGCCTTCGTTTTCGCCTCCGCGGCGCGCTCGGTTTGGAGTTGCCGCTTCGCTTCCTCCGCGGCTGCGGCCGAGGCCTGCGCGCGGTGCTTCGCTTCTTCGGCTTCGGCGCGCGCGCGGGCGAGCTGCGCTTCCATGTCGGGTTTTTGCGGCGCCATCCACCCCGCGCGCCAGCCCCAGGCGGCGACTCCTGCGACGAGCAAGACGACGATCGAAGCGATGACCGCGCCGACGGCGCCACTCCGGCGCGGTCCGGCGGCAGGCGCAGCCTCCGGGCGGAAAGCGCTACCCTGCTTCGGGCGCGGTGACCCGCTCAGCTCCACCGCGGCGGCGGGCCGCAGGACCTCGACGATGATGGTTTCCTCCGACACCGCCGCGGCGGCGGGGGCGTCGTGCGCCGAGAGGACCGCGGCTCGGAACGCTTCGGCCGACTGGAAACGATCCTCGGGTTTTTTCGAAAGCGCTTTTGCGATGACCGGGTCGTAGCGCTCCCAGCCCTTGCCGGGATCGGCGAGCGAGGCCCGCAGGGGCTCGGTGTGGCAGGTCGCGTACGACACCTGCTCGGCGGTGCCGACGAAGGGCTTGGCGCCGGTGACGAGCTGGTAGAACACCACGCCCGAGGCGAAGAGATCGGCGCGGTGGTCGATCTGCGCCGCAGCGTACTGCTCGGGCGCCATGTACCCGGGCGAGCCCATCATCACGCCGGTCTGCGTGAGCTCCGAGGCTTCGATGCGCGCGATGCCGAAATCGGCGATCTTCACCCTGCCGTTCCTCATCACGATGACGTTCCCGGGCTTGATGTCGCGGTGCCACACGCGCCGCTCGTGCGCGTGCGCGAGCGCCTCGAGCAACTGCGACATGATGCTCACCGCGTCGCGCTCGGCGAATCGCGTGCCGCGCCCGATGTACTCCCGCAGCGAGTTGCCTTCGACGTACTCCATGGCGATGTACGAGACCGAGGCGTCCTCGCCGTAGTCGTAGACCGCGACGATACCCGGATGCGCGAGCTTGCCCGCGGCCTGCGCCTCATTGCGGAAGCGCGCGAGCATCGCCGCCGCGTGGCGCTCGCCTTCGACCAGCTCCCTGCGGATGGTCTTGATCGCGACGGTGCGCCGGATGCCGGGGTCGAATCCCCGATACACGACGCCCATGGCGCCCTGGCCGAGCACTTCGGTGATCTCGTATTTGCCGAGATGGTGGGGCGTGGTCATCAGCGGTCGTTCGCCATTGGGATTGCGCGCCGGGATATTATGCTTTTTCGCAACCCTAGGGGGAACTCATGCCGCTGCGGCCGAATTTCGATATCGAACGCTTCAACCGCTTCGGCAAGGACACCCTGCCCGGGCTGATGGGGCTGGTCATCAAGGAGGTTTCCGAAGGCGTGGTGAGGGGCGAGCTGCCCTTGCGCCAAGCGCTGCTCGCCCCGAACGGGTATCTGCACGCGGGCACGATCGTCACCTTCGCCGACACGCTCTGCGGCTACGGCTGCGTCGCCCATCTGCCCGGGAACGCGGAGAACTTCACCACGGTCGAGCTCAAATCGAATTTCCTGGGCACCGCGCGGGAAGGCGTGCTCTACGGCGAAGCGCGCGCGGTGCACCTGGGACGCACTACCCAGGTCTGGGACGCTGTCGTGACTCATGGCGAGGAGCCGCGCAAGCTGGCCCTATTCCGCTGCACCCAGCTGCTTATCTATCCGAGATCGCCGTCCTAGGCGACGGCCGTGCGCGCCTGCGCGTCCTCCGCGCGGTCGGGTTCGAGCGTGAAGTAGAAGACCGCTCCTTCGTTGAGCCTGGACTCGGCCCAGATGCGGCCACCATGGCGCACGATGATGCGCTCCACGATGGCGAGCCCCACGCCGGTGCCCTCGAACTCCTGCGAGGCGTGGAAGCGCTGGAACACGCCGAACAGCCTGTGCGACTGGCGCATGTCGAACCCGACGCCGTTGTCCTTCACATAGTAGACGGTCGCGTTCGCGGGCGACTCCGCCGGCCTCGACCCGATCTCCACCCGGGCGGGGTACCGGCCGCGCGTGTACTTCACCGCATTCCCGATCAGGTTCGTGAACGCCTGCTTGAGGAGCGCCGGATCCGCCTCGGCGACGCCGATCGCGCCGACCGTGAACTCGATCGCGCGGTCGGCGTAGGTCATCCTAAGCTCGCCGATCACCTGGCGCACGAGATCCTCGACCCGGACCGCCTGCGTCGCGGGGCGCTTGCGCCCGAGCTTGGAGAAAGAGAGCAGGTCCTCGATCATCTGCGCCATCTGCTGGGCGCTCGCGCGCAGCACCTTGAGGAGCCGGCGCGCGTTCGCGTCCAGTTGCCTGCCGTGATCTTCCTCGATCATGTTCGCGTATCCGTCGACCACGCGGAGCGGTGCGCGCAAGTCGTGCGAGACCGTGTAGGAGAACGCTTCCAGCTCCTTGTTCAAGGCGGTGAGCTCGATCGACTTTTCCTGCACCAGCCGGCGCTCCCGGCGCTCGCGCTCGTGCGCCGCGGCGAGCTTGGCGTAGAGGGCTCCGTTCTCGAGCAGGAGCACCACGAGCACGAAACTCGCCGCGAGCAGTCCGTAGATCCGGCCCGAGTACCAGCCCAGGTCGTAGCGGCCGTGGTTGAGGACCGAGGCCAGGGCGACGTCGAAGATCCATGCGCACATCACCACCATCATCCAGATGTCGAGCACGGAGTGCGGCCGACGCATCCACAGCGCGGACAGCGTAGCGAGTATCAGCAGCCACGTGCAGGCTGCGACGAAAACCTTGGTGGTCGCGTCCTGGTCGCCCAGCATGATCTCGGGCAGAAGGCCGTGGCCGAGCGTTGTCACGAGCATCAGGCCGAACGCCACGGCGAATGCAAGCGCGATGCCGCGCAGGATCGGAGCGCCGAGCGCGCCCCCGTCCGCGTCCGGGCGGTTCTTGAGCAGGGCGTACGTAATGACGAAGACGGGGAAGCCGCCGTGCCAGAAGAAATACAGCCAGGCTGTGGTCTGCGTTCCGCCGCCGATCACGCCGGTCGGAGCGAAAAGGCCGGGAAAGCTGAGCAGGTGGAATACGGCCATGAGGGAGCAGAACAGGTAGCCGCTCGCCAGGGCGAGGAGCGCCCGCGAGCGCATGATCCTGAACTGGCCGTAGAGCAGCACCGCCGTGATCAGGTCGTTGACCACCAGCGCCGATTGATAGAGCGGCATGAACGCCGGGATCTGGGCGAGCGGCAGCTTGGCGAACGGGGCGGCGGCGAGAAAGATCACGGTGCCGGCGATCGCCACCGCGAGCGCGAGCCTGCGATCGGCGCGCCCCGCGGGCAGCGTCGACAGGAAAATCGAGTGGTCGTCCTTCTGGGGCGCGTTCATACCGGGTCCGAGCGCCTTACCTCCCGCTCAGATTGTCAGGTAAGAGGCAAGGGCGAACGCTTGACCTGGCGCGGGTAAGGCGCATTTGTAGGGTTTTCCCGACGGGGAAGTGCGCGTATCTATGTACAAAAAAGGCCTCAACGACGGCATCATGTGCATTAAGGACTAAAGCCTTTTCCATTGTTTCCGTTATTCTTTGTCCTGGCGGGAGGCGGCCCAGAACGGCTCGGATAACAAGAACAAAAAAAGAGGAGCGGAAATTGGGACAAGCGCTGCGAGTTCTTTTTGTCGAGGATGTGGAAGCGGATGCGGTGCTGGCCGCGCGGGAGCTGAAGCGCTCCGGGATGTCGGTCGAGGGTCGTCGCGTCGAACGCGAAGACGAAATGCGACGCGAGCTCGGCGAGTTCCGGCCGCACGTCATCCTTTCCGATTTCAACATGCCGCAGTTCGACGGCATGACGGCGCTCGCCGTCGCCCGCGAATCCGCCCCCGACGTCCCCTTCATCTTCGTCTCCGGCACGCTCGGCGAGGAGTACGCCATCCGCGCGCTGCGCAACGGCGCCACCGACTACGTGCTGAAAACCAACCTCGTTCGCCTGCCTCCCGCGGTCGAGCGCGCGCTGACCGAGGCGGACGCGCGTGCCCAGCGCCGGCGCGGCGAGCAGTTGCTCGCGCTGGAGCACACCGTCGTGCGGGAGATCGCGGACGCCGACAGCGCCTCCGCCGGACTGAAGGCGGTGATCCGCTCGATCTGCGAGACCGAGGGCTGGGAACTGGGCCGCTACTTCCGCGTCGACGAGCGGGCGGGACTGTTGCGCTTCGGGGAATACTGGTGTCTGCCCGAGCCGGCGCTCGAGGAATTCGCCGAGGCCTCGCGCGAGATGACCTTCCGGCCGGGGGTCGGCTTGATGGGCCTGGTGTGGCAGCTGGGCGGGCCGCTTTGGTCGACCGATGCCCGGAGCGACCCGCGCGTGACGCAGACGGCGCTCTCGCTCAAGGCCTCGATCGGGGGAGCGTTCGTGATCCCCGTGGTATCGGGGGGGAAGACGACGGGCGTCGTCGCCTTCTCGAGTCGCCAAACCCGCGAGCCCGAAGCGCGCTTGCTGCGGGCGATGGGTGTCATCGGCAGCCAGCTCGGACAGTTCCTTGCGCGCCAGGAGCAGCAGCGCCACATAGCGCGGCTCAACCGGATCTACGCGGTGCTGAGCGGGATCAACTCGACCATCGTGCGCGTCCGCAGCCGGGACGAGCTGTTCCGGGAAGCCTGCCGCTTGGCCGCGGGCGCCGGCGGATTTCGCATGGCGTGGGTCGGCATAGTCGACGCGCAGGCCGCAAGGCTGCGCGTCGACGCTTGGGCAGGGGTGGGCGAGGACTACATCAGGCTCATGCCGCTCGGGCTGGACGAGAACGACCCCGAGCAATACGGCCTCGCGGGGCGCGCGATCAGGGAGCGCAAGGCCATGATCGTACAGGACATGGCGAAGGACCCGAGGATTCGCCTGGGCAAGGTCGCGACCGAGAACGGATTCCGCTCGCTCGCGGTGCTGCCGCTTTTGGTTTCCGACGAGCCGGTCGGCGTGCTTGCTCTCTACGCCGACACGCCGGGTTTCTTCGACGTCGGGGACGAGATGCAGCTGCTCCTCGAGCTCGCCGGCGACATTTCGTTCGCCCTCGACCATATCAACAAGGGCGAACGGATCAACTACCTTGCCTACTACGATCCGCTCACCGGCCTCGCCAACGAGACCCTGTTCCGCGAGCGTCTCGCGCGCTTCATCGAGGCGGCGCAGGACGCGGGCAACAAGCTTGCGCTGGGCATCGTCGACGTCGACCGCTTCAAGAACATCAACGATTCGCTCGGCCGGGCTTCGGGCGACGAGCTGCTCAAGCAGATCGCGCGCCGCATGTCCAAGCACTCGCGGGAATCGAGCGAGATCGCCCGCGTCGGGGCGGACCACTTCACGTTGGTGCTGCCGCGCGTCGGGACAGAGGACAACGTGGCACGGCTCACCGAGCAGCGGCTTGCCGAAGCTTTCGGCATGCCCTACCTGCTGGGCTCGTCGGAGCTGCGCGTCTCCGCCAAGGTGGGAATCGCCATGTTTCCGGAGGACGGCACCGACGCCGATACGCTGTTCAAGAACGCCGAAGCGGCGCTCAACAAGGCAAAGGAGACGAGCGAGCCCTATCTCTTCTACACGCAGAGCCTCACGGCGCGCGTCGCCGAGAAGCTTTCCCTGGAAAACGAGCTGCGGCAGGCCGTCGAGAACAACGAGTTCGTTCTTCACTACCAGCCCAAGGTCGATACCCAGACCCGGCGCCTGGTCGGCGTCGAAGCGCTCATCCGCTGGAACAGCCCCGACCGGGGCCTGGTGGCGCCGCTCGAGTTCATTCCGATGCTCGAGGAAACCGGGATGATTCTCGATGTCGGCGAATGGGCGCTCGGGCAGGCGGTACGGGACTACACGGCTTGGAAGCGGGAGGGCCTCGCCGCTCCGCGCGTCGCGGTCAACGTGTCCTCGATCCAGCTGCGCAAGCCCGGATTCGTCCGGATCGTCGAGGACGCAATCGCCCAGGGGGCAAAGCCGCACGGGCTCGATCTCGAGATCACCGAGAGCATCCTCATGGAGGAGGTCGCGGCGACCATCGACAAGCTGAAGGCGCTGCGCGAGCTGGGCGTGAGCGTTGCGATCGACGACTTCGGCACCGGCTACTCCTCGCTCGGGTACCTGGCCAAGCTCCCCGTGCAGTCGCTCAAGATCGACCGCTCGTTCATCATCACCATGCTCGCGGAGCCCGACGTGATGACGCTGGTCTCGACGATCATCTCGCTCGCGCGCTCGCTGCGTCTGTCGGTCGTGGCCGAGGGCGTCGACTCCGAGGACCAGGCGAAGTACCTGCGCCTCGCGCGCTGCGACGAGATGCAGGGCTACCTCGTCAGCCGTCCGGTGCCGCGCGAATCGATCACCGCGATGCTGCGGGAGGGGCAATCCCTGCCGCAGCAGTGATCGTGCCGGGCTTGACCGCCGCGACGCGGCTCGCGCATCATCTGCCTCGACAGCAGCACAAAGGATTTCCTCACCATGCCGGGGACAAGCAAGCTGGGAGTGGGACGGCCCCCGGAGGACTTGCTGGGCGAGTCGGGAGAGCGTGAACCGGGAAACGGGCCCGATACGGCATCGCATTCCACCGGCATCCTGCCCTCCCAGGAGATCGAGCACCTCATCCGCGCGACTAAGGAGATCGTCGCGCTCGAGGCCATCCAGGGCGAGCAGATCCAGCCCGCGAGCCTCGACCTGCGCCTGGGAAGCGTCGCCTACCGGGTGCGCGCGAGCTTCCTTCCCGGCAGGAACGCCCGGGTCCAGGACCGGCTCGCAGACCTCGAAATGCACAAGATGGACATCAGCGAGGGCGCCGTGCTCGAGCGCGGCTGCGTGTACATCGTGCCGCTGCTCGAAGCCCTCGCGCTGAAAAAACGCACCTCGGCGATGGGCAATCCCAAGAGCTCGACCGGGCGCCTCGACGTCTTCACGCGGCTCATCACCGACTACGGCACCGAATTCGACCGCGTGCGCGAGGGCTACAACGGGCCGCTCTACGCGGAAGTGTCGCCGCGCACCTTCAGCGTGCTGGTGCGCAAGGGCTCGCGCCTGAACCAGATCCGGATCCGCCGCGGCAACCCGCCCACCGGCGACGACACCCTGCGGCGGCTCCAGGAGGAGCACCAGCTGGTCGATTCGATCACCGCCGAGGAGATCCGCAACGGCGTACCGGTGTCGATGGATCTGCTGGGCGACCGCTCGGGCGGCGTGATCGGCTACAAGGCGAAGGGGCACACCGGGCTGATCGACGTCGATCGCGTCCGGCACTACGACATGCACGATTTCTGGGAGCCGGTGCTCGCGCCCCGCAAGGGCGGCCTGGTGCTCGATCCCTCAGACTTCTACATCCTCGCCTCGCGCGAGTCGGTGAAGGTGCCGCCGATGCTCGCCGCGGAGATGGTCGCCTACGACACGCTGGTGGGCGAGTTCCGCGTTCATTACGCGGGGTTCTTCGATCCCGGTTTCGGCGATCCGAAGGCCGGCGGGCAGGGCTCGCGCGCGGTGCTGGAGGTGCGATCGTTCGAAATGCCCTTCGTGATCGAGCACGGCCAGGTCGTCGGGCGCCTCGTCTACGAGAGGCTCACCGCGCCGCCGGCGAAGCTCTACGGCGCCGGCCTCAAGTCCTCGTACCAGCGCCAGGGCATCGCGCTCAGCAAGCACTTCAAGCCGGGCGCGTGATGCGCGTCGTCCGCATCTTCACCAGGGAATCGGGAGAATCGGCGATCGAAGTCCGCCGCGTGCCGATGACCGACGACGCGCGGCCCGCGTCGAAGACCTTCCAGTGCAGCTCGATTTTCTTCCGAGAGACGCCGCAGGGCCACGTGCAGGACTACCACAACGCGCCGCGGCGCCAGCTGATCTTCCTCACTTCCGGAATTCTCGAGCTCGAGGCGAGCGACGGCAAGCGCTTCGTCTGCCGGCCGGGGGACCTCATCTTCGCCGAGGACGTCGGCGGCCGCGGCCACATCACGCGTTCGCTGCGCGACACCCGCGGCTTCGTCCACGTCGCGATGGCCGAGGATTTCGACGTTTCCGCCTGGCCCCTAGGGGAGGTCTGATATGACGCGCCTGCTCGTCGCCCTCACCCTTTGCGTCGCTTCGCTCGCCGCCTCGGCACAGCAGCGCCCCTTGCGCGTCCTGGTGCCCTTCTCGGCGGGCGGGGCGAGCGATACCTACAGCCGCCTCGCGGCGCTCAAGATCACCGAGCAGACGGGCAGGGCGATCGTGGTCGAGAACCGCACCGGCGCGGGCGGCCGGATTTCGTGGGAAGCGGTCGCGAAGTCCGCGCCCGACGGCACCACGGCCGGGCTGATCGACGCGACCTACGCGATGCTGCCGGGCCTGTTCGACAAGCTCCCGTGGGACGTCACAGGCGACCTCGTTCCCGCCGCGATGGTCTGCCAGACTCCTTTCGTCATCACGGTCAACGCCCAGTCGAAGCTGAAGACGCTGGCAGACCTGATCGCCGAGGCGCGCGCGCGGCCGGGCAAGCTCAACTTCGGCTCCTCCGGAATCGGCGGAGTGAACCACGTCGTGAGCGAGCTGTTCCTGCACGATGCGCGCGTGAGCCTCACGCACATTCCCTACAAGGGGATGGGCGACGCGGTGGTCGCGCTGCAGGGCGGGCAGATCGATCTCATCATCACCGCCTCGCCCACCGCCCTCGGGCCGGTGACGGGCGGCAGGGCGCGGGCGCTCGCCGTCAGCACCGCGCAGCGCTCGGCGGCTTTTCCAGGCGTGCCGACCGCGGCCGAGTCGGGCGTGCCCGAGTACGTCGTCACCAACTGGTTCGGGTTCGCGTTCCCCAAGGGCACGCCGAGGGAAGTCGTCGACGCCTTGTATCGCGACGTGGCGCGCGCGCTCGCCTCGCCCGATGTGCGCGAGAAGCTCGCGGCGCAGGGCGCCGAGGCTTCTAATTTCACCCCGGAGGAGTTCGCCCGCTTCCTGAAGGAGGACACGCAGCGCTGGGCCGCGGTCATCCGCTCGAGCGGGATCAAGGTGGAGCAGTAGAGCTTCGGTTTCCCGGGGCAACGCGGTATCATCCGCCCGAACCGGCGGCGTCCCCGCCCGCCGCCGGAACCAATGGCCCCACGGGAGGGGACTCTGATGGTTTCTCCAGAAGGGCCGAAAGGCATCCGCGAGCGGCTCCGCGACTATTGGGTCCGCTGGGGCTTCGCGGTCACAGGCGCGGCGGTTTTCCTGCTGGTCGGGCTCGCCGGCAGCACGATTCTCGACAACCGCGCCGAGGCGCGCCGGAAAGTCGAGCTGATCTCCTTCGGCGCGCTGCTGCAGACGCGCCTCACACACGAGCTCGACAACGCGCTGTTCCTCACCGTCGGCCTGAAAAGCTATCTCGCCGT
>Ga0137397_10002304_pt1 | contig 13362 bp, 9 predicted proteins | sample czorhiz116metaG_FD_106658 | JGI IMG/M metagenome (GOLD analysis project Ga0137397, IMG submission 106658) | Vadose zone soil microbial communities from Angelo Coast Range Reserve, California, USA - czorhiz1.16 metaG | ecosystem: Environmental > Terrestrial > Soil > Vadose zone | place: USA... | reverse complement strand
CGCCACCGACGCGATCGGCAACGGCCTCACCAGCTCGCCTTCGAACAGCAAGGCGCAGCCGCGCATGAACTTCCCGAAGTTCAACATCCGCGACATGGTGAATTCGCAGCACGCGCTGGTCGCCGACAAGCTCGCGTGAAGAAGCTGGTCACCGTGATCGGCGCGTCGATGGGCGGGATGCAGGCGCTGCAATGGGCGGTGAGCTATCCGGACATGATGTCGAGCATCGTGCCCGTCGTTCCGCTCGGCCGCACGCCGGCGTGGACCACGGGCGTGCTCGAGATGCTGCGCCAGAGCATCATGGCCGATCCGCGCTGGAAGGGCGGCAGCTACGCGGCGAGCGAGCCGCCGGAGCAGGGCATGCACCTGTGGGCGGGATGGCTGACCGGCGTGATCGTGCGCACGCCGGGATTCCAGGAGTCGAGCTTTCCGCGCAGCCAGGACGTGATCGCCAGCCTGAAGAGCCTCGAGGAAGGCGGCTGGAAGCGCATGGACGCGAACGACTGGATCTACCAGAGCTGGGCGTACGACCAGCATGATCTCGGCACCACGCCCGGTTTCGACGGCAACTATCACAAGGCGCTCGCCTCGATCAAGGCGAAGACCCTGATCCTCGCCGGCAGCGGCGACCTGCTCAACCCCGAGTACGAGGCGCAGGAAGCGGCGCACTACATCCGCGACGTGCGCTACGTGCCGATCAACGAGCGGCGGCCGATGGGGCATCTGTCGGGCGCGGGCGCGACCGCGCCGGAGAACGAGATGCAGAACGCCTTGATCGCGAGCTTCCTGGATCTGGTGACCGATCACGGCAAGAAGCTGCAGTAGCATTCATTCAATAGGGGGAATCTCATGCCGACCTTCAAGGGACCATCCGAGCACCGCCGCCGCCTCCTGCAATGGCTCTCCGCGAGCCCGCTCCTGCCGTACGCCGGCCTCGCCGGCGCCGCGCCCGACATTCCCTCCAAGCTCGCCGAGCTCGAGGCCGCCGCCGCTCTGATCGCGAAGCCCGAGGACGCGCTCAACGTGTTCGACTTCGAGCCGGTGTTCCGCAAGAACGTGCCGCCTGCGCACGCGGGCTACATGTATTCGGGGATCGACGCCGAGGTGACGCTGAAGGCGAACCGCGCGGCCTTCGAAAAATACTACCTGCGGCCGCGGCGCCTGAACGACGTCTCCAAGGTGGACACGAGCGTCGAGATTTTCGGCGTGAAGTACGCGAGCCCGATCTGCATCGCGCCGGTCGGCGGCAACAAGGCCTTCCACCCGGACGGCGAGCTCGCGGTGGCGCGCGCGGCCAAAGCGGGCAATCATCTCGAGATGATCTCGACGGTCGCCTCGACCTCGATCGACGCGGCGATCAAGGCGCGCGGCGGGCCGGTGTGGTTCCAGCTCTACGCCACCTCAACCTGGAACGTGGCGCGGCAGCTGGTGCTGCGCGCCGAGCGCGCCGGGTCGAACGTGGTCGCGGTGACGGTGGACCGCGTCGCCGGCCGCAACCAGGAGGCTTTCGAGCGGCTGAAGCGTGTCGACTCGCGCAACTGCGCCGACTGCCACAAGCCGGGCATCGAGGAGCGCGCGAAGAAATTGCCGAACTACGAGGGCGTCGACATCCAGGGCCTGACCAACATGCTCTCGTCGAACATGAGCTGGGACTTCGTCAAGCGCCTGCGCGACACCACCAAGATGAAGATCGTGCTGAAGGGCATCCTCACCGCCGAGGACGCCGAGCTCGCCGTGGCGAACGGCGTCGACGGCATCATCGTCTCCAACCACGGCGCGAGGAGCGAGGACAGCGGCCGCGCCACCATCGACGTGCTGCCGGAGGTGCTCGACGCGACCAAGGGGCGCATCGTCGTGATCGTCGACTCGGGCTTCCGCCGCGGCACCGACATCGCCAAGGCGATGGCGATGGGCGCGAACGCCGTCGGCGTCGGCCGCCCCTATCTCTGGGGCCTGGGCGCCTTCGGCGAGCCCGGCGTCGCGAAGGTGCTGGAAATCCTGCGCACCGAGTTCCAGGTGGCGATGGCGCAGTGCGGCGTGCGCTCGGTCAAGGAATTCACGCCGGCGTTCGTGCGGCGGGTGTGACGCTCTCCCTCGCCATCCGCAGCAGCAGCGCGACCAGCGCGGCGTAGGGCAAGAGCGAAAGCACGTCGGAGGCGCCGCCTTCGAAGAACGGATTGTGCTCGCTCGACCAGGCGGTGACGGCACGGTCGAAATCGCCGAGCACGCCGGCCGAGAAGGCGATGAGGATGCCGGCGAGCGCGCCGCCGGCGATGTAGCCCGAGGCGAGCAGCACGCCCGCGCTGCGGTCGCCCGCGGCGGTGCGCTCCTCCTCGCTCGCTCGCGCGTAGGCCGCCAGCCGGTTGCGGCGGCGGTCGACGAACCCCCTTACCATTCCGCCGACGAAGATCGGCGCCGAGGACGCGAGCGGCAGGTACACGCCGACCGCGAACGGCAGCGAGGGCACGCCAGCCATCTCCAGCACCAGCGCGACGATCACGCCGAAGATCACCAGCGCCCAGGGCAGCTGCCGTTCGAGAATGCCCTTGATGATGTACGACATCAGCACCGCCTTGGGCGCGTCGTACTTGCGCACCTGCGTGCCGTCGGGGCGCGTCGTGTGGCTGCCGTTGATGCCCGGATCGACGAGATAGACGGCGCGGCCGGAAGCGTCGACGAGATATTTTCCAGCGGGGCCGCCGGCGATGTCGGTCTTGTGCCACACGCGGTAGCGGCCGCCGTCGGCGAGAGACTGCGGTCCCTCGAGCGCGACGGTCTCGAGGAGCGTTGCGGCGTCGGTGCGCAGCCCGGGCGCGACCTCGGCGACCGGAACGTAGACGGTCGCGGCGTCGTTGAGCTTGAGCAGGATCGGCCCGAGCGCGACCGCCGAGGCGAGCGCGCCGGCGAGGATCGCGACCTGCTGCAGCCGCGGAGTGGCGCCGAGGAGGAACCCGGTCTTCAGGTCCTGCGAAGTCGCGCCGGCGTTGCTCGAGGCGATGCAGACGATGGCGCCGACCGACAGCGCGGTGACGTAGTAGGGGCCGCCCGTCCAGCCCACCAGCAAAAAGATGAGGCAGGTGAGGAGCAGGGTCGCCACCGTCATCCCGGAAATGGGATTGCTGGAAGAGCCGATCTCCCCGGTCAGCTGCGACGACACCGTGGAGAAGAGAAAGCCGAATACCAGGATCGCGAGCGCGCCCAGCAGGTTCATGTGCAGCGGCGCCGAGAGCATGATCACCACGACGACGGCGAAGCATCCGGCCAGCACCCACTTCATGGGAATGTCGCGGTCGGTGCGCCTGGCGTTCGCTTCCCCTCCAGCGTATCCCTTCAAGGTCCCGCGCAGGCTGCGCCAGATCGTCGGCAGCGCTTTGGCGAGGCTGACGATGCCTCCCGCCGCCACCGCGCCCGCGCCGATGTAGAGCACGTAGGCGCCGCGGATCTGGTTGGGGCTCATGTCGTGGATCAGCTTCGCGCCCGGCGCGAGCGGAACCGCGAGCGCGTCGCCGAAGAATTTGATGAGCGGAATGAGCAGCAGGTAGGCGAGCACCCCGCCCGCGCACATGATGGCGGCGACGCGCGGGCCGATGATGTAGCCCACCCCGAGCAGCTCGGGGGAAACCTCGATGCCGACCGAGCCGCCGGCCAAAGGTGCCCCGAAGACCTTCTCGGCCACGTCCTTCCAGCCTTTCAGCGCGATGTTGGCGGTCTTGTAGGCGAGGCCGATCGCGAATCCGAGGAAGATGACGCCGGCGCGGCCCGCCTCCGCCGCTGCGCCGCGGCGCGACGATTTCGACAGCTCCGCCGCCTTGAGAACCTCCGCGCAAGCCGTGCCTTCCGGATATTTCAGCTCGCCGTGGCGCGCGACGATCAGGGTGCGGCGCAGCGGGATCATCATCAGGATGCCGAGCAGCGCGCCGAGCGCGGCGACCAGCATGACGCGCGCGATCTCCAGGTCGAAGCCGAGAATCAGGATCGCGGGCATGGTGACGCCCAGGCCGAATGCGATCGACTCGCCCGCCGACCCCGCGGTCTGCACGATGTTGTTCTCGAGGATGGTGGAATCTCGCACGCCGGCTTTCGACGCGAGGCGAAACAGCGCGACCGCGATCACCGCCACCGGGATGGAGGCGCTGACCGTCAGGCCGACCTTGAGCACCAGGTAGAGCGACGAGGCGCCGAACACCATGCCGAGGAGCACGCCCATGACGACGGCGCGCGCCGTGAATTCGGCGATGCGGGAGCCGTCGGGGACGAAGGGCTGGTGCTCGGGGGCGGACACGCCGGTCATTCTATCTATATCTATAATGAGCGCTCGTCACGCCGCGCCCTCCGCAGATGAAACACTCCCGAGCTCTCCTCGCCGCCGCGGCCCTGGCCGCGTGCGCGCCGCTTCCCACGGCGGAGCCGGCCCGGCCCCCCGCGCCCCGCTTCAGCACGGCTTACATGGATACCAGCGATGCTCCGCGCGCCGACCTCGCGCACTACGCTTTCGGCACCTGGCAGAAAAACAATCCCGTCCCGGCCGACAAGTCGCGCTGGGGCAGCTTCGGTGAGCTCGACCAGTTCAACCAGCTGGCCTTGAAGGGCATCCTCGAAGCCGCCGCGGCGCGCCCGCAGGCGCCCGGCTCGGTCGAGCAGAAGGTCGGCGATTTTTTCAAGTCGGCGATGGATACCGCGGCGGTCGATGCCGCAGGGCTGAAGCCGCTCGAGCCCGAGCTCGCGCGGCTCGACGCCGTCGCCTCCAGCGCCGATCTCGCGCGCGAGCTCGCCCGTTTGCACGATAGCGGCGTCGGCGGCTTTTTCGGCGTCGGGGTCGACGCCGACGAGAAGAAGAGCGACACCAACGCCCTCTACGCCTATCAGGGCGGCATGAGCCTGCCCAGCCGGGACTACTATTTCGCCGCGCAATTCGAGAAAATCCGCGCCGCCTTCGTCGAGCACGTCGCCAGGATGCTCGCGCTCGCCGGCGACACGCGCGAAGCCGCCGAGGCGGGCGCTAAGACCGTGTTCGAGGTCGAGCGCGCGCTCGCCGCCAACGCGAAGACGCCGGTCGAGCTGCGCGACCCGCTCGCCAACTACAACAAGATGCCCACCGCCGAGCTCGAGGCCAAGGTGCCCCTCTTCAAGCTATACCTCGACGAGCGCAGCATCGCCGCCCGCGACATCATCGTCGGCCAGCCCAAATTCTTCGACGGCCTGCAGGCGCAGCTCGCGGCGCGGCCGCTCGCCGACTGGAAGGTCTATCTGCGCTACAAGCTGCTGCGCTCAGCCGCGCCTTATCTCGCCGCGCCGTTCGAGGCGGAGAATTTCCGCTTCTACTCGACCGTCATGCGCGGCACCCCGGCGATGGAGCCGCGCTGGCAGCGCGCCTCGCGGACGATCGACGGCGCGATCGGCGAGGCACTCGGGCAGCTCTACGTCGCGCGCTACTACCCGCCCGAGGCAAAGGCGCGCATGGACGAGATGATCCGCAACATCAGCGCCGTCATGCGCGATCGCCTCGCCAAGCTCGACTGGATGACCGAGCCCACTCGCAACAAGGCGCTCGCCAAGTTCGACCGCTTCACCGCCAAGATCGGCTACCCGGCCCGATGGCGCGACTATTCGAGCGTGGCGATCCGGCCCGACGCGTATCTCGCCAACGTTCGTGCCGCGAGCGAATTCGAGGTGAAGCGCCGGCTCGCGCGGCTTGGCAAGCCGGTGGACAAGACCGAGTGGCAAATGTCGCCGCCCACGGTGAACGCCTACTTCGACCCGACGGCCAATAACATCAATTTCCCCGCCGGCGTCCTGCAGCCGCCGTTCTTCGACTACTCGCTCGACGACGCCGTCAACTACGGCGGCATCGGCGCCATCATCGGCCACGAGATGACGCACGGCTTCGACGATCAGGGCCGCCACTACGACGCCGACGGCAACCTCGCGGACTGGTGGACGCCCGAGGACGCCGCCCGGTTCGAGGCGCGCGCGAGGAAAGTGGTTGCGCAGTTCGGCGGCTACGAGCCGCTGCCCGGGGTGAAGATCAACGGCGAGCTGACGCTCGGCGAGAACATCGCCGATCTCGGCGGCGCCAGCCTCGCCCTCGAAGCGCTCGAGCGCTCTCTCGCCGGCAAGGAGAAGAAGCGCATCGACGGCTTCACGCCCGAGCAGCGCTTCTTCCTCTCGTGGGCGCAGGTGTGGCGCACCAACATCCGCGAGGACGCGCTGCGCCAGCAGCTCGCCGTCGATCCGCACTCGCCCGGGCTTTTCCGCGCCATCGGCCCGCTGGTGAACCTGCAGCCGTTCTACGACGCCTTCGGCATCAAGGAGGGCGACCCGATGTGGCGCAGGCCCGAGGACCGCGCGAAGATCTGGTGATCTGGGGCACGCGAGGTGCGATCGTCAAGACGCTTTGGCCTGGGGCGCGGCGTATTCGGCTATCATTTCCGCACAAGGAGGAGACCATGAACGTCAAGACATTCGCCGCCGCAGCCGGGCTCGCCGCTTTGCTCGCCGCATTTCCGGTTTCCGCCGCCGAGATCAAGGTACTCGCCTCCAACGGCGTGAAGGCGGCGCTGGAGGAGCTCGCGCCCGCGTTCGAGCGCGACACCGGCAACAAGCTGGTGGTGTCCTTCGGGCTCGCCGCCGCGCTGAAGCGCCAGATCGAGGCGGGCGAGGCTTTCGACGTCGCGATCCTCACCAGCGCCGGCATCGACGATCTGGTCAAGCAGGGCAAGATCGACGGCGACTCGCGCGCCGCCATCGCGCGCTCGGGCGTGGGCATCGGCGTGCGCAAGGGCGCGCCGCGTCCCGACATCGGCAACGCGGTCGCGCTCAAGCGCACGCTGCTCGCCGCGAAGTCGATCTCCTGGGCGAAGGAGGGGCAGAGCGGAATGTATTTCGCGAGCGTGCTCGAGCGCATCGGCATCGCCGCGCAGATGAAGCCCAAGGTCGTGCTCGCCCCCTCGGGCGCGGTCGTGGGGAGCCTGGTCGCCTCGGGGCAGGTCGAGCTCGGCGTCATCCTGGTGAACGAGCTGATGGCCGCGCCCGGCGTCGAAGTGCTCGGGCCGCTGCCGCCCGAGCTGCAGAGCTACACCGTCTTCCATGCCGGCGTCGGCGCGGGCTCGAAGGACTCGTCGGCGGCAAAGGCGCTGATCAAGTTCCTCACCGCGCCGTCCGCCGGCGCCGTGTTCAAGGCGAAGGGGCAGGAGCCGGGCTGAGCCGGTGCTGCGTTGTCATCCCGAGCGCAGCGAGGGATCTCTACCGTCGTAGTTTCCATCAGGAGGAGCCATGCATCCGATGATTCACGTGAACTGGGTTGCGGTGCTCGTTGCGGTGGTCGCGAGCTTTTTCTTCGGCTGGCTGTGGTACGGACCGCTGTTCGGCAAGAAATGGGCGGCGCTGATGAAGTATCCGCCCGACATGAAGCCCGATCCGAAAGTCATGATGCGCGGCATGGTGCTGATGGTGATCGGCTGCTTCCTCACGGCGTATACGCTGGTGTTCATCTCGGACATCTGGCGCCCCTCGGTCTGGGGCGGCGGACCCGATGCGCCCGGCTACGTCTACGGTTTCCTCGCGGGTCTGTGGACCTGGCTCGGCTTCTACGTGCCGATGCTGCTCGGCGGAGTCGCGTGGGAAGGCAAGGGCTGGCCGCTGTTCGGCCTGAACGCGGGCCACGCTTTCCTCAATCTCCAGCTGATCGCGATGATCATCGCGTACCTGCGCTGATCAATTCTGCAGCGTGCGGCCCTCGCGCAGCATCGCCGCGAACTCGTCCGGGGGCACGGGCCGGCTGAAGTAGTAGCCCTGGATCTCGTCGCAGCCCTGCTTGCGCAGCACGGCGAGCTGCTCGCGCGTCTCGACGCCTTCGGCGAGGACTCGCAACTTCAGTCCCTTGCCGAGGGCGATGATGGCGTGCGTGATCGCCGCGGCGCCGGGATCGGTGGCGATGTCGCGCAGGAACGAGACGTCGATCTTGAGCCTTTGGATCGGGAAGCGGCGCAGGTAGCTCAAGCTGGAATACCCGGTCCCGAAATCGTCGATGGAAAGCCGCAGGCCCAGGCTCCTCAGGTGGTTCACCGCGAGCATGCCCGCCTCGACGTTGTGCATGACCATGCTCTCGGTGATTTCGAGGTCGAGAAACTCGGCGGCAAGCCCGCTCGTCCGCAGGGCGTTCGCCAGGGTTTGTCCGAGATTCTGCTGGCGGAACTGGGTCGCGGAGAGATTGACGGCGACCGGGATCGCGGGCAGGCCCGCCTCCTGCCACGCCCGCGCCTGGCGGCAGGCTTCGAGCAGCCCCCATTCGCCCAGCGGAACGATCAGGCCGCTTTCTTCCGCGAGCGGTATGAATTTCGTCGGCGAGACCGCGCCCACGCCCGGGTGCTCCCAGCGCATCAGCGCTTCCGCGCCAATGATGCGGCCGCTCGCCAGGTCGATCTGGGGCTGGTAGTCGAAATGCAGCTCGTCGCGCTCCAGCGCCCGGCGCAGGCCGTTCTCCATCGACAGCCGCTCCAGCGCGCCGATGTTCATGTCGGGGGTGAAGAACTGGCAGGTGTTGCGTCCCTGCACCTTGGCGCGGTACATGGCGGCATCGGCGTTCTTGATCAGCGTGTCGATGTCCCCGGCATCGTCCGGGTAGAGGCTGACGCCGATGCTCACCGAGGAGGCGAGCTCGACGCCTTCCAGCGTGTACGGAGTCGCCAGGGCGCGGCGGATCTTCTCCGCGATCCCGGTGACGTCCTGCGCGTCGACGACGTCCGACAGGATCGCGATGAACTCGTCGCCGCCCTGGCGCACCACGGTGTCGCCGCTGCGCACGCATTGCCTGAGGCGCTCGGCCACCGCCTGCAGCAGCCGGTCGCCGGTCTGGTGCCCGAGCGAATCGTTGACCGTCTTGAACCGGTCGAGATCGAGAAACAGGAGCGCGACCCGGGTGCCGTTGCGCTGGGCCCGGGCGAGCGCTTGCGAGACCAGGTCGACCAGCAACACGCGGTTCGCGAGCCCGGTGAGCGGATCGTGGGTGGCGAGATGCTGGACGCGGGCCGCCGCCTTGTGCTCGCTGATGTCGCGTTCGGTGAGGGCGATCGCGACCGGCTGGTCGTCGCCGCCGTGCAGGGTCGACGCCGTGGCCCAGACGTCGAGGATCGCCCCGTCCTTGCGGATGCGCCGCGTCTCGTGCGAGTCGAGCAGCTGGCCGTGCCGCAAGCGCTCGAGGCCGGCGAGCTCGCCGGCGCGCCCCGCTTCTGGAATGAGCTGCGCGATGTTCATCTGCAGCGCTTCCGACTCGCGGTAGCCGTACATCCTCTCGGCGCCGCGGTTCCACGCCGTGATTTTTCCGGAGAAATCGAGGACCGCGATGGCGTCGTTGGAATCCATCAGCACCGCGGCGAGACGCCTCCCGCTCACGGCCGCCTGCTTCACCGCGCTGACGTCGTTGAACAGGATCACCACACCCTCGATGCGGTTGTCGACGGTCTTGTAGGGCCGGATGCGGCGCAGCCAGCATTCGTCGCTGGGACCGGTCACTTCCAGGTCCAACGGGACCAGCGTCTGCAGGGTCTGCTGCGCATCGCGCAGCAGGTCCTGATCGGTGAACTTCTGGGCGATGTCGGCGAGCGGGCGCCCGATGTCGGTGCGCAGCAGCGCGAACAGACGCGTGGTGGCGGGCGTGAACCAGCGGATGCGGAACTCGGTGTCGAGGAACAGGGTCGGCTGGTCGGTGCTCGCGAGCAGGTTCGACAGGTCGTTGCTGCTGCGCTCGAGCTCGCTCACCTTTTCCTGGAGCTGGACGTTGGTCGTGGTCAGCTCCTCGTTCAAGGACTGCAATTCCTCCTTGGAGGTCTCCAGCTCCTCGTTCGAGGACTGCAGCTCCTCGTTCGCGCTCTGCATCTCCTCGACGTTGCCCGCCAGCTCCTCGCGCGCGGCGCTGAGCTCGGATTCGAGCTGGCGCAGCGGCGAATCGTCGCCCGCGGGCTCCTCGGCTTCGATGGCGGGCTGCGGCGAGCCCGCCGCGTCCTGGAAGCTCACCAGGAACAGCTCCTCGGCGTTCTGCGGCACCGCGAGCGGCTTGACGGTGACGTGCACCGCGAATTTGCCGCCGTCGCGCCGGATCCGCGCGTTGTGGATGCGCACCGGCCGCCGGTCGCGCGCCGCGCGCCGCAACGCGGATCTGAGCCTGGCGCGCAGGCCCTCGCGCGCCATCGTCAGCAGATTCTGGGTCGGCTCTCCCGGAGGCAGGTCGAGGTAGGGCAGCGTCGCGCCGTGAAAATACAGGATGCTGCCCGCCGGGTTGACCAGGACCGACGCCGGGGCGTACTCCTCCAGCAGCTGGCGCTGCGTCAGCTCGGCGAAGCGGCCCTGGCGCGGGCGCGGCGCCTCGGGGGCGCGGCTGATCCCCAGGACGGACACGGCGCCGGAGGCGATGGGAAACTCGACCCGGTGGTGCTTCGCCGAGGACAGGCGCCGGTAGATGCGCCACTTGGTGGAGACCGGCTCGAACAGATCGGAGTGCTTGCCGACGGTCTCCGACGGACCGAGCAGCAGGGCCCCGCCCTCGTTCAGCACGAAGTGGAACAGCAGGAGGACCTTCTGCTGCACCTCCTGCTCCAGGTAGATGAACAGGTTGCGGCAGCTGATGAAATCGAGCCGCGAGAACGGAGCGTCGCCGATCAGGTTCTGCGCGGTGAAGACGACCGATTCGCGCACCTCGCGGCTCACCTGGCGGTGCTCGCCCGCGCGCGTGAAGAAGCGCTTCAGCCGCTCCGGCGAGACGTCGGCCGATATGGTCTCGGGATAGACGCCCGCGCGCGCGAACTGCAGGGCCTCCTCGTCGAGGTCGGTGGCGAAGATCTTCAGCGGGCAGCGCTTCTGCGCCCGGGCGAGCTGCTCGAGGAACAGGATCGCGATCGAGTAAGCCTCCTCTCCGGTGGTGCAGCCCGGCACCCATACCCGCAGCGGCTGGTCGTCGGACTTGCGCCGCACCAGCTCCGGGATGACCGTCATCTCCAGGGCCTGGAAGGCCTCGGGGTCGCGGAAGAAATGCGTCACGCTGATGAGCAGGTCCTTGCCGAGCCGCTCGAGCTCGTCGCGGTGCTCGCGCGCGTACTCGAGGTAGGCGGACATCTGCTCGATGCGCACCAGCCCCATGCGCCGCTCGATGCGGCGCCTGATGGTGTTCCTGCGGTAGCCGCGGAAGTCGAGCCGGGTGTGCTTGGTCAGGAGCTCGAGGATCGCTTCCAGCGCGTCGCCGGGCGTCTCCTCGGCGGCGCGGGCCTTGGCGGCGAGGAAGAAGCGGCTGTACTCGATCAGCGCCCCGGGCATGCGCTCGACCGGCAGCACCCCGTCGACCAGGCCGGTGGCGATCGCGCGCTGCGGCATCTGCGGAAACTGGGCGGTCGCGGGATCCTGCACGAAGGCCGCGCCGTTGGCGGCCTTGACGGCTTTCAAGCCGAGCGCGCCGTGGGAGCCGGTGCCCGAGAGGATGATGCAGATCGCGTTTTCCTGCTGGTCCTGCGCCAGCGACCGCAGGAACCAGTCGATCGAAGCGTAGGCGCGGTGCGAATCGGAGAGCTCGCTCAGGTGCAGCTCGCCGCCCTTCATCCCGAGGAATTTGTTCGGCGGGATGATGTAGACGTGGTCGGCCTCGGGGCGCACGCCCTCCTTGGCCTCGAGGACCGGCATCTCGGTGCACTTGGAGAGCAGGGGCACCATCAGGCTCTCGTGCGCGGGGTCCAGATGCGGGACCAGCACGAACGCCATGCCGCTGTCGCGCGGCATCGCCTCGAGCAATTTCTTCATCGCCTCGAGGCCCCCGGCGGAGGCGCCGATGCCGACCACCGCCACCCGCGAATTGTCCATGCCGCGGGCCGCCTCGGCCGGAGCCGGGCTCGCGCGTTTGCTCGTCGGCTTCATTGGGCGCGGGGCGGCGTCGCTTGCTGCCGTAAGACGGCCATCGATTCCCCTCTTCCTCCCGCCGCTACTTTAACGCGTGGAGCGCGTATAGGCAAAAAGGGCTAGCGGGAAGTGTCAGGTATTCCCGATTTTCCCTGTAGGGGTGTGGCCGGGGTACGATGCCTCGGGATATTCATGTAGAGCGCCATGCACTCGATCGCACGCCGGCAGACCGAGGGCGTGCGCAAGCACTACGGCGGGACGATCGTCGTCGGGCGGGACCTTCTGGAGGTCTGAAACGTTGTTCGGCAGGAAACGCGACATCGATAGGCTCATCTTCGAGATCGCCGGGCACAAGCGCGAGGAGGACTATCAGGCGCTGTTCCAGGCGATCAAGGGGAAGACTTTCTACTGCCCCTTGGATCCCGCGTCGGCGGCGTCGATTCCCAAAGGCGCCGCGTACGTCACGCAGGCGCACGATTCGCTCAAGATCCCGTTTCTCGCCAGCATCAACGGGCTGAAGCTCGTGCCGCTGTTTACCTCGGAGAACGACAAGCGGCTGGCGGCCGGCTGCTTCGCGATCGAGGGGTTCGAGGCGCTGTCGATGGCGCTGAAGGCCGCGGGCGCGGACGGCGTGCTGTTCCAGAACAACCGCGACTCCTGGGTCGGCGTCGACAAGGAGAGAATCAGACAGGTCCTGGCGGAGCACGGGCGCTGAGGCCGCGCGACGCGCCGAAGGGCAAGCGCCGGCGCGGGCGCTCAGGCTTCGAGGATGGTCTTGAGCTTCGCCAACTCGCGCGTGAGGATGAGGCGCTGCTCCGCGAGCGCACCCTCGATGCGCTCCTGCGCCACCGGCGGAGCCTTGAGGACGAAGCTGTAGATCGCGCGCGCCTCGCCGTTCGGCACGATCCGCGAATGCGCGAACCCGCGGCCGCCGTCGGGAAAGGCGAGCTCCCAGTCCACCGTTCCCGCTTCGCGGCTGGAGCGCACCGCGAGCCCGATGCGCACCGAGCCCTGCGGCGTCTGCATCAGCGCCGAGGAGCGGTCCGCCTCCTTGAAGGCGTGCGTCCACTGCGGCAGGTTGCGCGGGTCGGCGATGAACTCGAAGGCGCGCCGCGCGGGCGCCTCGATGGCGATCGATTGAACGTCGAAGTCGGTCATGGCTCCTCCATGAGGGTTCCGTTCTTCTTTGACGGCGCCGTGTCCCGGAGTGTGACCGGCGTGTTTTCCCGGGCGGCCAGCAACTCGCGGATGTGCGGAACGAAATCGCGCTCCCAGTCCGGCTGGGCGCGGTAGAGGGCCGCGGCGCGCCGCGCCGATTCCATGCGAGCGACCTCGGCCTCGACCTCGGCGAAGCGCGCGCCGCCTGCGCCCTGCGCAAACAGCAGATGCTGTGGATCGACGCGCTTGAGCTCGATCGCGCGCCCGAGACGCTTGCCGCAGCGGCAGCGCGCCGCCTCCGACACCAGGCCGCATTTCGCGCGGGTG